>JAEEGI010003257.1_pt1 | contig 38812 bp, 44 predicted proteins | sample 8958751 | NCBI WGS metagenome assembly JAEEGI01 (sample SAMN16246545, study PRJNA631951) | gut metagenome | biome: gut microbiome; feature: rumen; material: KS-attached | host: Bos | place: Iran: Karaj | collected 2018-10 | reverse complement strand
GATTTAATAGCAAATGCTTTATTAGAAAAAGAAACTCTAACTAAAGAAGAAATAGATGAAATAGTAGAAAAATACAATAAAAAAGGTTCTAAAAAAGAAAAGAAAGAAGAAACTAAATAGTTTCTTTTTTTTTGACAAATTTTTACGTAAATAAAATATAATAATTATATACTTGCGTTATCGGTGTTATAATTGAGATAGGAGGGCATAATATGTACACAAAATATGAAGAGATGACAGTTATTAAACAAACATTTGAAAATTTTGCTGATGGTCAAAAAATTCTTTATGCACAAGAAATTGCTAAGGTAAAAGAAGATACTAGTAGAATTTCTTCAGATATTAATTCGGAACGTGCACTAGGTGTGGTAGAAAATGGAGTTGGGCTGTTGAGGGATTATATGAATAATTATCATGGCGCTATGTCAGTGGTAGCTGAATTGAACAAAGCTACAATGTGCTATGAACAAGCTTATACACCTGAACAATTACAACCAGGTGGAATTGCGGAAGCTAAAGCTAGAGAAGGAAATAGAATTTTTTATGATATTAGAACACAAAATCCAGAATATAAGCGAATTATGGAAGGGATAGCATATAACTTATATAAAGACGGTGATCCAATGATGAGCGGTGTAGGAAAGGATTTCGTGTTTGATGGTAAAGCAGACGAGTTAAAAAAGGATTTTGAGGCAGGGAAAATAACAAAGGACCAATTAATTTATTATACTAATATGTGTTGGGCTTTAACCCAAAATAAAGATTATATAGAACATATAAGTCAACCAAAAGAAACAAAACCGGCGCCAATAGCTTTCTAGTGACAAATACTAAAAGAGAGATTTCCTCTCTTTTTTGTTGTTTTAAAAACATTATATGCTATAATAATTAACTATTGAGGGAATAATATGAAAATTATTAAAGAAGATGCGGCATATGTTCAAAAAATAGATTTAGCAAATTTAAGCGATTTTGATGGGCCAATGCCTACTACTGTTTTTATGAAATTGTTTTCAAGAGAAGCTAGTATTATTGAAGATACCGATGCAGAACAATTTGTTAGATTTGATTCTAAAAATGAGGTGGAATTCTTTAAAAAAGCTGATTGGATACTTGATTATGATTTTTATAATGCTAAGGATGCAGATGAATTATATTCTTTTGCAGAAGAAATGATTGAAGAAATAAACAATCTTACAATAGAATATAATGAATTATCTGGGGAAGAGCAATGCAAAAATGGTATGAAGATTAAACAAATGAATCTATTGATATATGAGATACAATCACTAAGAAGCCTTATTATAAAGAAAAGAGGGACTACAGAAGTTAAGTTTAGTGAATTATTACCTATTAAGGATAAAGCAAGTAAATATAGAAATAAACAATTGAATATAAAAATAGGAAATATGATAATTGAAGAAACAAAAAATACTTTTAAAGAAGTCTTCGGTTGGTTAAGACCTAAAAAAAGCAAAAAAATGAGAAAAACAATTGACATTTAATACCTTAAATGTTATATTATTTATGCTGATTAAAAAAAGGTTTTGCGTATATGCAAGACTTTAATTTATATCATAAAATGAAACACCAGGAAGTGTGTTATGAAAGGAGTAAGAATATGCCTACAATTAATCAAATTGTTAGAAAAGGAAGAGGAAGTAAGACTAGAAAGAGTAAATCTCCAGTTTTAAACGTTAGATTAAACAGTTTAACAAAGAGAACAAGAGAATTACCATCTCCACAAAAAAGAGGAGTATGTACTCGTGTTGGTGTTACTACACCTAAAAAACCAAACTCAGCATTAAGAAAATATGCTCGTGTTAAATTAAGTAATGGTAGAGAAATCAATGCTTATATTCCAGGAGAAGGACACAACCTACAAGAACATAGTGTTGTTCTAGTTCGTGGAGGAAGAGTTAAAGACTTAATCGGAGTTAGATATCACATTGTTAGAGGTACTCTAGATACTGCTGGAGTTACTGATAGAAAACAAGGTAGAAGTAAATACGGCGCTAAGAAGCCTAAAAAGAAATAATAGGAAAGGAGAAAATAAATGAGAAAAAGACATGTATTTAGTAGAGATGTTTTAGCTGATCCTATTTATGGAACTAAAGTTGTTACAAAATTAATTAATAGAGTAATGCTTGATGGTAAAAGAGGAAAAGCTCAAACTATCGTTTATAAAGCATTCAATATGGTACAAGAAAAGACTAATGAAAATGCTAATGATGTTTTCACTAAAGCTATGGAAAACATTACACCAGCTATCGAAGTTAAATCAAGAAGAGTTGGTGGAGCTAACGTTCAAGTACCAGTTGAAGTATCTGCTACTAGAGGTGAAGCATTAGCTTTACGTTGGTTAGTAGGAGCAGCAAGAACTAGAGGCGGAAAATCAATGGCTGAAAAATTAGCTAATGAAATAGTAGATGCCGCTAATGAACAAGGTGCTGCATTTAAGAAAAAAGAAGACGTTCAAAGAATGGCTGAAGCAAATAAAGCATTTGCTCACTATAGATGGTAAGAAAGGAATAAATTATGGGACGTGAATATAGTTTAGAAAACACAAGAAACTTTGGTATCATGGCACACATTGATGCCGGAAAAACAACAACTACTGAAAGAATTTTATTCCATACACATAGAATCCATAAAATTGGTGAAACACATGATGGTGCTTCACAAATGGACTGGATGGCACAAGAACAAGAAAGAGGAATAACAATTACATCTGCAGCTACTACAGCTTACTGGAAAGGATATAGATTAAACATAATCGATACTCCAGGACACGTAGACTTCACTGTTGAAGTTTCAAGATCATTAAGAGTACTTGATGGTGCTGTTGCATTATTAGATGCTCAAGCTGGTGTTGAACCACAAACTGAAACAGTTTGGAGACAAGCTACAGAATTTAAAGTACCAAGAATTATCTTCGCTAATAAGATGGATAAGATTGGTGTTGATTTCAATTATACATTAAAGACAATCAAAGATAGATTAGATGTTAAATATGCACCTATTGAATGGCCTATCGGTGAAGGTCCAGAATTTGAAGGTATCATAGATTTAATTACTATGAAGGCTTATATGTATGATGGACAACAAAATGAAGAACCTAAGGAAGTAGAAATACCTGCAGATTTAAAAGATATAGCAGAAACAAAGAGAGCTGAATTAATTGATGCTGTTGCTGAATATGATGATGCAGTTATGGAAAAATATCTAGAAGGTGAAGAACTTTCTGTTGAAGAAATTAAGAAGTGTATCAGAAATGGTGTACTTGCAGTTGATTTCTTCCCAGTTATGTTAGGAACTGCTTATGGTAATAAAGGTGTTAAACCATTACTTGATGCAGTTATAGATTATTTACCAGCTCCAACAGATGTTGAATCAATCAAAGGAACTGATATGAATGGTGATCCAATTGAAAGACATCCTTCAGATTCAGAACCATTCAGTGCATTAGCGTTTAAGGTTATGACTGATCCATTCGTTGGTAAATTAACATTCTTCAGAGTTTACTCAGGACACTTAACTAGTGGTTCATATGTATTAAACTCAAGTAAAGATGTTAGAGAAAGAGTTGGACGTATCTTATTAATGCATGCTAATAACAGAACTGAAATCTCTGAAGTATTTACTGGAGATATCGCTGCTGCAGTTGGATTAAAAGATACAACTACTGGAAATACATTATGTGATGAAAAGAAACCATGTATTCTTGAATCAATGGAATTCCCAGAACCAGTTATTGAATTAACTGTTGAACCAAAATCAAAAGCTGACCAAGAAAAAATGGGTATAGCATTACAAAAACTTGCTGAAGAAGATCCAACATTTAGAGCAAGTACTAATGCTGAAACTGGTCAAACTATTATCGCTGGTATGGGTGAATTACACTTAGATATCATCGTTGATAGAATGAGAAGAGAATTTAACGTTGAATGTAACGTAGGTGCTCCACAAGTTGCTTATAGAGAAACTATTACTATGGCAGGAGATTGTGAAGGTAAATATATTAAACAATCTGGTGGTCGTGGACAATACGGACATGTTGTTATTAATTTTGAACCAAATCCTGGTAAAGGATATGAATTTGTTGATGCAGTTGTTGGTGGAGTTGTTCCAAGAGAATATATTCCAGTAACAGATAAAGGATTACAAGAAGCTATGGAAACTGGTATTTTAGCTGGTTATCCAATGATCGATGTTAAAGCTACATTACATGATGGATCTTACCATGAAGTAGACTCATCTGAAATGGCATTTAAGGTTGCTGCTTCACTTGCTTTAAAAGAAGCTAAGAATAAATGTAAACCTGTATTACTAGAACCTATAATGGATGTTGCTATAGTTGTTCCTGAAGAATATCTTGGTAACGTTATGGGAGATATTACTGCTAGACGTGGAAAACCAATGGGTCAAGAATCTATGGGTAATGCTTTAAGAATTAGAGCAATGGTTCCACTTTCAGAAATGTTTGGTTATGTTACTAACTTAAGAAGTAACACACAAGGTAGAGGAACTTACCAAATGCAATTTGATCATTACGAAGAAGTTCCAAAGAATATAACTGAAGAAATAATAAAGAAAAACACTAAAAATTAATGGTTTACATTAATTTTTGGTGTAAATACTTGATATTTTTTCACAAATAAGATAAAATAATTTTGACATTAAAGGAGGAAATAAAATGGCAAAAGAAAAATTTAATCGTTCAAAACCACATGTTAACATTGGTACAATTGGACACGTTGACCATGGTAAAACAACTTTAACTGCTGCTATCTCTAAGAGACAATCAGAAAAAGGTTTAGGTCAATTTAAAGATTATGCACAAATAGATGGTACACCTGAAGAACAAGCAAGAGGTATCACTATTAATACTGCACATATCGAATATGAAACAGATAAGAGACACTATGCACACGTAGACTGCCCAGGACACGCTGACTATGTTAAAAACATGATCACTGGTGCTGCTCAAATGGACGGAGCTATCCTAGTTATAGCTGCTACTGATGGTGCTATGGCTCAAACAAGAGAACACATCTTACTAGCTCACCAAGTTGGTGTACCTAGAATAGTTGTATTCATCAACAAATGTGATATGGTTGATGATCCAGAAATGTTAGAATTAATCGAAATGGACGTTAGAGAATTATTAACTAAATATGGTTATGATGGTGATAACACTCCATTCGTATATGGTTCTGCATTAAAAGCTCTAGAAGGAGATCCAAAATATGTTGAAAAAATCGATGAATTAATGAACGTTATCGATGAATATATTCCAACTCCAGAAAGAGATGTTGATAAACCATTCTTAATGAGTATCGAAGACGTATTCACTATCACTGGACGTGGTACAGTTGTTACTGGACGTGTTGAAAGAGGTAGATTAAACGTTAACGATGAAGTTGAAATAGTAGGTATCAAACCAACTCAAAAAACAGTTGCTACTGGTATTGAAATGTTCAGAAAACAATTAGACTACGCTGAAGCTGGAGATAACGCTGGAGTTTTACTTCGTGGTATCAACAGAGAAGACGTTGAAAGAGGACAAGTTCTTGCTAAACCAGGAACAGTTACTCCACATACTAAATTCGAATGTGCTGTTTACGTATTAAGTAAAGATGAAGGTGGTAGACATACTCCATTCTTCACTAACTACAGACCACAATTCTATTTCAGAACTACAGACGTAACTGGTACAGTTACATTACCTGCAGGAACTGAAATGGTTATGCCTGGTGATAACGTAAATATGTCAGTAGAATTAATAGCTCCAATTGCCTTAGAAGAAGGTACTGAATTCTCAATCAGAGAAGGCGGAAGAACAGTTGGTGCTGGTAAAGTTACTAAGATTGATAAATAATTAGTAAATAAATAAAAGTGATTCATTGAATCACTTTTTTTATACATAAAAAAACCAGTGTTTTATAACACTGGTGTATTTAACCAATCAAGTATTGGACTTAATTTATCATGGATTTGTTTCTTTCCTTTATCCACAGTTAAAGTGAATTCTCCAAGATATTCCTCTATATGAGCATTAAATCCTAATTTAAATCTAGTAAGACCAGTAAGATCATTTTCATGTTCAAAATCTCCTGAGATACCATTTAAATTAAATTTATTATATCCTTCTTGGTGATATTTTTCCATTATTTGGTATAACATTAAGTGTGTAGAACAATAATCTTTAAATTCTTTATCATATCCAAATATTAGGAAGAATATTTCTTTATTATATTTAATAACAGCAGCACCACCTATTATTTTTCCTTCTGGATATTGTTTAAATAGATTAGTTGCTTTTATTATATTTTGTTTATAGTTATTTAATAATTTATCTGAATGCTCTTTTCTTTTTAATATATTATTTCTTGAATTAAAATTACTGTTACTTAATAATTCTTCGTTTATATCTGTGTTAATTGCTTCTTCTTTTTCATAAGCATCTTTAGCTTTTTCTACGAATTTAGCAGTATTTAAATTAGCTAAATATATATCAAACATATTTTCTTTACCAAATATTTCATACATATCTAGGTAATAATTGAATTTTCTTGTATGTTTTTCTTCAACAAATTCATAGAAAGTTCTTATACTTTCAGGACTTCCTTCATATATTTCAACCCCTAAATTAATAGCTTTTCTTATTTTGTTTCTTATTTCTTTATTAAATTTATAAAACATATTATCTTCAGGATTAAACATTGCTACTGCATTCCATCTAGGTTTTATATTTTCAAAGTTTAAGTTGAAACCTGTATGTTCATAGCCCAAATCTATTAATGCATTATATATATTTGTATTATCTACACCAGGAATTATATTTCCTTTATTATCTCTTGATTTATATATTAGTATTGGATCTAGAGTAATATACATAAAGTTTCTTTTCTTTAAGAATTCTACTATTAAACTAGAGAATGTTTTAACTAATTCTATATTTTTAAAATCAATTAGATATCCTCTTGGACAATATCCCCATTTAAACCCTAAAGCACCTCTTTTAACAAGTATTAGAGTAGCAGCTACTATATTACCAGTATCATCTTCTAATCCTAGATAATAGTCATTAAATTGGTGTCTATTCATAAGCATTCCATATTCTTCAGTTTGATAGAAGTTTCTATATGGAAAGTTCTGTTCAAATGCTTTGAATTGTTCTGCTTGTAATTCAACTATTTTCATGATATCACTCCATAATAATTATATCATATTAGATTGTAAAATATAATAAATAATTAAAAAAGTAGTAAAAAAATAGTATAATATATATGAAAGGGTAAGTTATGAGTAAGATAAAAGATATAAAAGCTAGAGAAATATTAGATTCTAGAGGAAATCCTACAGTAGAAGTAGATGTAATATTAGAAAATGGTATATTAGGAAGAGCTAGTGTACCAAGTGGAGCTTCTACTGGCGAAAGAGAAATGCTAGAATTAAGAGATAAAGATAATAGATATAATGGACTAGGAGTATTAAAAGCAGTATCTAATGTTAATGATATTATTAAACCTGTTTTAATAGGCTTTGATACTGATAAACAAAAAGAATTAGATTATAAACTAATTGAATTAGATGGTACTCCTAATAAATCTAAATTAGGAGCTAATGCAATACTTGGAGTATCTATGGCATATTTAAAAGCATGTGCATTAGATCAAAATAAACCTTTATATAAATATGTTAATGAAAGATATGGGAATGAACTTAGTTTACCTGTTCCTATGATGAATATACTAAATGGCGGAGCACATGCTGATAATAGTTTAGACTTTCAAGAGTTTATGATTATGCCAAAAGCAAATAATGTTAAAGAAAGAATAAGAATAGGTTCAGAAGTATTCCACAGTTTAAAGAAAGTATTAAAGGAAAAAGGATTAGTTACTTCAGTGGGTGATGAAGGAGGATTTGCTCCAAATGTAAAAGATAATAATGAAGCTTTTGATTTAATAATAGAAGGAATCACTAGGGCAGGTTATAAAGCAGGAGTAGATGTATTCTTAGGAATAGATGTAGCAGCATCTGAATTCTATAAAGATGGAATTTATTATTTTGATAATAAAGAAATGACTACAAAGGAATTAATTGAATATTATAAAGAATTAGTATCTAAATATCCAATTGTATCTATTGAAGACCCAGTAGATGAAAATGATTGGGTAGGATTTAGCCTATTAACAAAAGAAATAGGAAATAGAATTCAATTAGTAGGAGATGATCTATTTACTACTAATAAAGAATATTTACAAAAAGGTATAGATATGAAAGCAGGTAATGCTATTTTATTAAAAGTAAATCAAATAGGTACTATTACTGAAACAATAGAAACTATTGAACTTGCTAAAGCAAATAATTATAAAACTATTATTTCTCATAGAAGTGGAGAAACAGAAGATACAACTATAGCAGATTTAGCAGTAGGTCTTAATTTAGGGCAAATTAAAACAGGTTCTTTGTCTAGAACTGATAGAATATGCAAATATAATGAATTAATAAGGATAGAAGAAGAAATTTAGTATTTTATTTTTAATTAAAATATGATAAAATACTATTATTGACTGGAGGAAAACATGGAAGTAGTATTATTAGTTATATCAGTTTTATTAATAACTGTTGTATTATTACAAAGTGATAAATCAGAATCAGTTTCTAATGTTTTATTAGGAGCATCTTCAGATTTATTTAAGAATAGAAAAGAAAGAGGATTTGAATTATTTTTAAGTAGATTTACTCTAGGACTTGGAATTCTATTCTTTGTAATATGTTTAATTATGTCACTTTTATAAAATAAGAACTTTTAGTTCTTTTTTTTATGTTATAATGAAGATGGTGGTATTATGCGAGAAATGGTATTAGAAATATTAAAAAATAGTGAAAAAGCATTAGATACTATAGAGATAACTAATTCTTTAGGATTTAAAGAAGTAAATGAAATTACTTCTCTTTTGGATGTTTTAAATTCTTTAGAAGAAGAAGGAATAATATATAAAACTAGAAAAGATAAATATATGATGTTTGAAGATAGTCATTTATTAAAAGGAAAACTATCTGTTAATAAAAGAGGATTTGGTTTTGTATCAGTAGAAGGTATAACTGATGATTATTATATAGATGAAGCTAATTTAAATGGTGCTTTAAATAATGATTATGTTGTAATTGAAGAATTAAATAATACTGGTAAAAAGACTGAAGCAAGAGTAGTAAAAGTATTAAGAAAAGGTAATGATTTAGTAGTAGGAGAATTCCAATATAGAAATAATAAACCATATCTTAAATTAGATGATAATAAATTAAAAATAGATGTAATAATAGATGAAAAAGATTTAGAAGATTTAATACCTGGTCATAAATTACTTGTATCCTTAAAGAGAGAATTATCAAAAAACAAATATCTAGGTTCGGTGGAGAAAATAATTGGTCATAAGAATGATCCAGGAGTAGATATCTTATCAATAGCGTATAAATATCAAATAAATGATACATTTAATGATAGTATTATCGAAGAAGTTAATAATATGCCATCTGAAGTTAGAGAATCTGATAAAAAAGGCAGAAGAGATTTAACTAATGAAGTTATATTTACAATAGATGGTGATGATACTAAAGATATAGATGATGCTATTAGTATAGAGAAAAAAGATAGTAATTATATACTTGGAGTACATATAGCAGATGTATCTTATTATGTTACTGAAGATACATTAACATTTAAAGAAGCATATGATAGAGGTACATCAGTATATTTATGTGATACTGTTATACCTATGCTTCCACATAAATTAAGTAATGGAATATGTTCACTTAATCCAGGAGTTGAAAGACTTGCAGTGTCTTGCGTAATGGAAATAAATGATAAAGGTAAAGTAGTAGATTATGAAATATTCCCTAGCATTATTAAATCTAGAAAACAAATGACATATAAAAATGTTAATAAGGTATTTGATGGAGAAACGCCAGAAGATTATAAAGAATTTGAAGATAAATTAAAATTAATGTTAGAATTATCTTCTATTCTTAGAAAAGATAAATTATCTAGAGGATATCTTGATTTTGATGTAGCTGAACCAAAGATTATTCAAGATGAAAAAGGAAAAGCAATAGATGTTAAAGTTAGAGAAAGAGGCAAAGGAGAAAACTTAATCGAAGACTTTATGATTATTGCTAATGAAACAGTAGCATCTCATTTATTTAATCTTCATTATCCATCAGTATATAGAATTCATGAAGTACCTGATGATAAAAAGATTAAAGAATTCTTAAATCAAATATCTGCTTTAGGAATAAATGTTAAAGGAGACAGAAAATTTGATAATCCTTTATCACTTAGAAAGATAATTGATCAATTAAAGACAAGAGATGACTTTGATATATTATCAAGTATGCTACTTAGATGCATGCAAAAAGCTGAATATAGAAGTGAAAATCTAGGACACTATGGACTTGCTAGTAGATGTTATACACATTTTACTTCTCCAATTAGAAGATTTCCTGATACTACACTTCATACATTACTTAGAAAGTATTTATTTAATGAACCTAGTCCTAATGAATTAAATAAATTAATTGATGAATATGAATCTAAATTACCAGAAATATGTGCTCATTCTTCATTAAAAGAAAGAAATGCTATTGAATGTGAAAGAGATGTTGATGACATGAAAATGGCTGAATATATGGAAGATCATATTGGAGAAGAATTTGAAGGTGTAATTGATGGTATAATGAATTTCGGTATGTTTATTCAATTACCAAATTTAATTGAAGGATTAGTTAAAGTAGAATCTATTAAAGATGATTATTATTTCTTTGATGAAGAATTAAATATGTTAATAGGTAAGAATCATAAAAAGAAATTTAAGTTAGGAGACAAAGTTAAAGTTAAAGCAATCGCAGCATCTAAAGATACTAGCACAATAGACTTTGTTTTAGTGGGGTAATTATGGAAATATTAAATAGAAAAGCAAGATATGATTATGAAATATCTGATACCTATGAAGTAGGTATAGTATTAACAGGTAATGAAATTAAATCTGTTAGAAAAGGATCAGTTAATCTTAAAGATAGTTATATCATAATTAAAAATAGTGAAGCATATATATTAAATATGCATATAACTAATTATGATAAAGCAGTATTTAAAGAAGAAGAAACAAGAACTAGAAAATTACTTCTTCATAAAGATGAGATTCTTAAAATAAATGATAAAGTATCTATAAAAGGGTTTACTTTAGTACCACTTAGATTATATTTTAAGAATGGTAAAGCTAAACTAGAAATAGGAGTAGCTAAAGGTAAACATACTTATGATAAGAAAGAATCTATTAAAGAAAGAGATATTAAAAGAGATACTGATAAAGCTTTAAAAGGAAAGTATTAATTTGACTTTTCTTTTATTTTGCATATAATTATATGCACGGGGCTGTATTTGGTTTCGACAGGGAAATTAAGTACTGAACTGCAGGTAGAAGTGACGCTTTAAGTCTAAAAAACAATAAACGCAAAAAATTTCAAAAATGCAGTTGCTTCGCTATTTAGCGTTAAAGCTTTTGCCTAATTATTAGGAATTGCATACTTTCTTATTACTTTTTCTTGCGAAGTAATTAGAAGGTTCGATTTAGCAAGATATATTATTATATTTCCTTAGTATAATAAAGAAATTTATAAGGATTATTAATTTATAGATTGTTAGTTATTTTTATAAATTAAGACATTTACTAACTAACTAAACCTGTAGACGTTCTTTATAAGATTTTCTTGGACAGGAGTTCAACTCTCCTCAGCTCCACCAAATAGAGATTAAAAGACCTAATGGTCTTTTTTTGTTGTAATAAACATATTTATACAGTAAAAGACATGCATTGGTAAACAAATGCTTGACACTCTACATATAAGTTTTCTTTTTCTTTAAAAAAAAATGATATAATATTTATAAGGAGGAAGAAATGAAAGTCTTAAAAGAATACAATACTTGCCAACTAATTGAACGTTATAATAAACCGTATATTAGATTTATAGGAGGAATGCAAGATAGCATGGTTTGTGAGTTCCCTATAACAAAAGAACAAGCGGATCAAGCAATTGAAAACCCAAGTTTAATAGACAAATATATTTCAGAAGAAAATAAGAAAGTAGAATGGACTGCGGAAAGTTTCTATGAAATTGGAATAACTGAATATATTGTTAATGCGTTAAATAACAGTGAAGAATATGCAAAGAAGGCGTATGAAAAATTATCTAAATATGAGGATATAAGGAATGAATTCTATTACTATGTTATGAACGAAGAATTCCCAAAGGAACAAGCAATAAGTGTTGAAGGATATACAGCAGAGAATTTATGTGAAACAACTAGACTTAATCCGCTTGGCGCATATAATTATCTTATATATTTGCGTGAAGAACCAGAGGAAGCTTTGGAAGAACTAAAAAAAGGATTACCAATTAAATAAAAAAGACCTAAATGGTCTTTTTTTGTTATGATAAATATTTGATAAAAAAATAAAAATATATGTTATAATAAATAACTAAACAAGGAGATTCTAATATGAGTATAGAGGAATTTTTAAAACAATTTAATGATATAATTCCATTTAGTTTTAATTTAAGAGTCGGTGGGGCAAGAACAAATTTAATTAAAACTGATGATGAACATAAGTCGTATAACAATTTCAAAGGAAGAATGTATCCGTTTTATAAAAAAGATATAACTGGAGTAACCACTGAATGGGTTCCACTTGAAGAAATTGATGCACACCTTGATTTAATAATAACATGCCCTTATCCGCATACAATTAAATGGGAAGAGTGCCCTAAATCAACTAAAAAGAGTTCTCAACATTTTGTAGTAAGAATATTAACTGATGAGGATAGACAAGTTGGATTTATAATGCTTGATTTAAATAAAGCTGGTGATATTGATAGTAAGTATTGTTCTTATTACAATGAAAATGGAACTCATAACATTTCACATTCAGTTGATTATAGTTTTGATCGAGAAACTAAAAAAATGGTAAAAGATAAAGAAAGATTGACTTTTACTTCTATAAATTTAGAAGAAAAAATAGAAGAAGAAGTGACTTTTTATAGAAAAAATGGAGTTTTAACATGCGTAACTATTAGTAAACATCCTTTAAGAAATAGTGCATATGTAAGTCTACTATGGCATGAAGATGAAGTAGAGAGAAATCAAATTTTCTTTTCGAGATATTATAATGATGCCCCTATTAAATCTGGAACTTATATTGCTAGTGATTCTGCACATCATGTTATAATTGGTGATTATCAGAATAGACTTGAAACAATAGAAAATTTAGAAACAAGATTGGAAGATGAAAAAGATCCTAAGCCATACATGAGACAAAGTGATTTTGATAGAATAAGAGATAAGATTAAAGATTTAAAAGATCCTGAAAATGATATGTTTTCTGGTTTTGTAGGAGAACTTATTGGAAACACAATTATTAAAGATGGCTCTAAAGAGATACTAGTTTTTGAAACTTTAAAGGATGGATATCATTACTTTACTAGTCTTGATGTCACTGGTTTAGATGCTTTTAATTATGATATGTATGATGAATACCATAATAGTCCATTATATTTTGAAGCAATGAAAAATACTCCAAAAATACCAATGTTTAGAACAAGAGTTACTGAGGAAGAAGAAGTATTAGTTCCTTTTGGAGATCAAATTACCGAAGAAGAAACTAAAAATTATGAATGGTTTAAATCTTACTGTACTGAAGGTTTGGCTGATATTCAGGCATTGAAGCTTTCGACTTTTACTTTAGATAAATATGCTAAAAAAGAAGAAAAAAAGAAATTAATCAATGGAAGCAATAATGGAAATACTTTTCCATATAAAAGAAACTAAAAAATAGGTTTATTTATGAAGTAGCAATATTATTGCTACTTTTTTATTGTAATTAAATTTTGTTATGTTATAATAGTAAATTAAAGGTGATAATATGACACAACTATATGGAATAAAAGGCAGCTGGAACCCTGAAGGAAATATGGAATTTAATAAATATGATACTTGGTCAGGTAAAATACTTCTTGAATCAGATGGATGGTTTGAAGGAATAGTAAGAGATTTTGATGATAGTAATGATTCGTTTGTGTTTGGAGTACATATTCCTCATAGAGGTATAGAATTACACAAAATTAGTTCTTCAACTACTGATAAACCACTTTTATTTCACGGACTTTTAAAAACGTCTGAAGATATTTTGATTTCAGATGAAAAATATGAAGGATCATTTGAAGAAGATAATAGATTTGAAAGAAAATTTTTAGGATCTTCAATGATTGAATCTGAAGAAATATTTGATATGACTTTTCTTTGTGAGGCTAAAGATTTAGAAAAGGGAATTAAAAGATTTAAAGATGCAGTACCTCATGATATATTAGAAAATTATAGAAAAATAGTTGATAAGAGAACTAAGGCATGTGAGATGCTTTCAAGATATTTTGATGGTGAACCATATGATAAATATCTTACTGAAATGAATGGTCAATCATTTGGAGATGAATTAGTTGGATTTTTTGAAGATGCAAATGTAAGAAAAATTACATTAGAGGAACTTTATAAAGAAAAAAGATAAGTTTTAATAAGTAGCAGGAGGGTTTATGATAGAAATACCAAAAAAGATAAGTAGTATAATTGTTAGAGAGGATAGCCCTGGTTATGAAAATGGGAAAAGAACTGATTTCTATATCATAAATAAAGGAAAAAAAGATGAGACTGCAGTTGGTTATGAAGCTCCTAAGAAACATCTTCATAATGACTCTAATGTGATAGTAGAAGAAAGAACGAGATTTTTAAGCGGAATTAAACTAGTAAGATTTGATGATGGTAAATTTGGATATGTAAGAAGAAAAGGCAATGAAGTGTTATTCCAAAGATTCGATATCGCAACAAGTTTTAATAAATATGGATTCGCGATGGTTGCAAAAGATAATTTTGTAACATGGATGAATAAAGATTTTGAACTTTTAGATGCATGTGGAACATTTAGACATGTACTTACTCCAGAAGAATATAGTAAAAAATGTTCTAAAGAGATGGATGTAGAAATGTTTTATAGCAATCCATTATGCTACCAAGGATATTACCATGATAATGGCGCATGGAGAGAAGTATATGATTTCAGTAAAGGAGAAATACCATTATCAAGAGTAAAAGGAACTAGATTACAAAGGAGAGAACAAACTTCATATTTAGGAACAAATGGAAAATTACAAGTGTTCTATGAATATGATGGAAAGAAATTATCAAAAGAAAGTGAAGAATATTTTGCACATGGTACTGATTTTGATAGTGATGGACATGCTTATTTCCATAATGGTATGTTATTTGCAGAAGGATTCTTTATTAAATATGAAAATTTAAAAGGATGGCTTATAGAAAGAGGCTTTGCTGAAGAACTTAGAGAAGAAGTGGCAGATAAAAAGAAGAAAACTAAAAAACAAAGTTTAGTTTTATCTAGTACAGATGAAAGTTAGATTATTCTAACTTTTTTTATTAAATGTATTGACAAGTATACTTTGCATATGATATATTATAAGTACCAAGTGAACTTGGCAAGGAGGATTTATGAAAAAAGAAGAAATCTTAAAGAAAGCAAAAGAAGAAAATAAAAATAAGGACTATGCTTCAATAGCAATATCTAATAAAGGAGCAACTATAGCAGGACTTGTAATGATTATATTAGCCGCTGTATATTTTACTTATGAAATACTAACAGGTAAGGGAACTAACTATGCATTATATTCATTACTTGCTATTTATAATACTATTTTATATGGATATCAAGCTATTAAATCTAAAGAAAAAAGAGGATTACATATCTTTACTTCAGTAATTTGGGGAGTTCTTACTATCTTATTAGTTGTTTCTTATTTTATGGGTAAATAATATGAAATCAGAATTGATATTAAAAAATAATTTAAAAGAGGTAAGATCTAAAAAGAACTTATCACAACAAGATTTAGCAGATATGGTAGGAGTATCTAGAAATACTATTAGTTCTTTAGAAACAGGTCAATATGAACCCACTGCTAAACTTGCATATATCCTTGCAATAGCATTAGATATGAAATTTGAAGAATTATTCTATTTTTAGAATAATTTTTTTGATATAATGATATAGAGGTAATTTATGGGAAAGATAATAGTAGGTGGAGTTTTAAGAAGAGATAATAAGTATTTACTTGTTCAAGAAGCACAAGAAAACTGTAGAGGCAAATGGAATATACCTGCAGGGCATTTAGATCCAAATGAAACTATATTTGAAGGTGCTAAAAGAGAAATATTCGAAGAAAGTGGATTCAATGTAGAACTTACTGGAGTAGCATATATTGCTAATAGAGTAATGTCTAATGATGAATTTATAGGATTTGTATTTAGTACTGAAATATTAAGTGGAGAAATTAGAATTAATCCTTCAGAAATATTAGACATTAAATGGTTTACTTATGATGAAATAATGAATATGGGAGATGAACTTAGATCTAATGATCTAATTACAGAAGCAATTACTGCAGTAGAAAAAAATGAATTATTAGATATAGGAATAATTAAAATGATTAAATAGAACTGTCAGTTCTATTTTTATTTGCTTTTAAAAATAAAATAATATATAATATAGAGCTAATTGGAGGTAATGTTATGCCTATATTATATAATGTTAGAGGATATTGGAGAGAAAATAGAGGATCTACTTTCAAATCTAAAGATTATTGGGATGGAAAAATGCTTCTTCAAGATGATGGATGGTTTGAAGGTATGGCACATGATCCAGAAAGTTCTTATACAGGAGACAGATTTATATTTGGTGTATGTCATGAAACTGGTATAATGGAGATATACAAATTTTGTCCACTTGCTATTGCATCACCTTTTGTCTATAGCATATCACGTAGAGATGATGCTTTACGTGGAGACGTATTTTGGTTAAGAGATGAACATTTATATCCATTTGGAGATGCTTTAATTTCTCGTTCACAAGTTAATCCAGAAAGAGTAGATTTTAATTCTGAAATAAAAGAATTAGAAGAATCTATTAAAGAATATAAAGATGAAAAATTGGATGAACCACTTCAAGTTTGTTATGACAGAATAAAAAAAATAAAAGATTGTATTATAAAATTACGTGTTATTCGTGAAAAAGGTCATTTAATTAGTTTTGAAGATAGTAAAGAATTATTTGACAAATTTGAATCAATTTATACAAATTCTGATACATCATTAGCAAACTCTCTTTTAAAAAGTTACAAAAGGGATTTAAATAAATTAATATTAGACCGTAGTACTCTTCCTCCAGAAACAACAGATTTACCATTTGAAATATAAAATACGAATTTATTCGTATTTTTTTTATTTATTATGTTAAAATATTTAAGTGAGGTAAATATGAAACATATAAAGAAGATATTAATATTACTTATTTTATTTATTCCACTTAATGTATTTGCATTATCTGATAATGATATAAATATTAATTCTAAGAATGCAATTGTAATAAATTTAAATACTGATGAAATTATATATGAAAAGAATAAAGATGAAATTATTAATATAGCAAGTATGCAAAAAATAATGACTACATTAGTAGGGATAGAAAAAATTAATAATATGGATGAATCTTTTGTAATACCTGATGGCATGTTTTCATCATTAGATCCTGAATTAATGGTAGTAGGTTTTTCATCAGGAGATAGATTAACATATAGAGATTTAATATATGGTACTATGCTTAAATCAGGGGCTGATGCGGCATATGCTTTAGCAGTATATATATCCGGTAGCGAAGAAAACTATGTAAGTTTAATGAATGAAAAAGCAAAAGAAATAGGGCTTAAAAATAGTTGTTTTAAAAATACTACTGGTATGGATGAAGAAGGACAATATTCTAGTGTAAGTGATATAGCTAAATTATTTGAATATGCATTAAATAATAAAGAATTTAAAAAAGTAATTACTACAGAAGAATATACTACTTCAAATAATGATTTTAGTATAAAAGGACCTATTGCTGCAGCACATAAATTTGATATGCCATACTTTTTAGGAGGTAAAACAGGATATACTGATAATGCAGGTAAATGTTTAGCATCTTTCGGAGAAGATAATGGTGTTAAATTCCTAATAGTAACTGCTAATGCAGATCCTGATTTAGGAGAAAATATTAATTATTTAGATCATAAGACTATATATGAATATTTTATAAATAATTATTCTTTTAAAACTGTTCTTAGTAAAGGAGATAATATAGAAAAGATATATACTACTTTTGATGAAGAAGTAAATTTAACTTCAGATAAAGATGTAAAATTATATTTAAGTAATGATGTAGATTTAAAAGATATTAAAGTTTCTTATAAAGGAAAGAATGAATTAACTAGAAATATTAAAAAAGATGATAAGATAGGAGAATATATAATAGAATATGATGGAAATATTCTATATAGAGAAGATGCATTATCTCCAATTGATGTTAAATTTAAACTTAAAACTATACATAAAGTAATACTAGGTATAGTAATATTTTTAATATTATTAACTGTTTTAAAAAAGAAAAAAAGAAGAAGAAATAAAAAATATAAGTAAAATATTGAAAATTAATAATAAAAATGTTAAAATGTCTATAGAATAAAGAGAGAGGTTTTTAGTATGGATAAATTTTTAGAAAAAATAATGAATTTTATAAACGAAAATACAATGTTATTAATAATAATTTGTATATTCTTAATAGTAATATTAGTAATATATTTAATTGATAATACAATTAAAACAAAGAGATTAGAACAAGAAGAATTAGAAAAGAAGAATAATCCTTCACCAGAAGTTCCTGAAACTCCTGTTGAAGAAGTTCCTGCTCCTGTAGTTGAAGAAGTTGCAGAAGTGGCTCCAGTAGTTCCTGTAGTAGAAACTCCTGTTGAAGAACCAAAAGTAGAAGAAGATTATACTATTCCACAAGAACCAGTAATTGATTCTAGTATAGAAGATTTATTAAATAAAGATTATTCTGGTAATAATGAAATAGTTAATAATATTCCTGAAGAAATAAAAGAAGAACCAGTTACTCCTGTAGTAGAAACTCCTAAGAGTAAATATAATAATGATAAGAAATTATCTGATATATTTGGTAAAAAGGAAGAACCAAAAATTAAAAATATAGAAACTACTCAAGACTTTTCTGATGAATTAGATAGAATATTAAAAAAATTAAATGAAGATGCAAAAAATAGTCCAGCATTAGAAGAAACTAGTGATTATACAAATATGTTTTAAAAAAGAAGTTTTATAACTTCTTTTTTTATGTTAAAATAATTGTGGTTAGGAAATAATAAAATGTTATATATAGTAAAAAACAATGGAAAATTCATGCTTAATGCAAAAGATATAGAGACAATAAAGAAATATGGTGGAGAAAAGGCTGAAATAGTATATTCCTGGGATGAGAATAATCAAAGGGAAGCTTTAAAAGATTTCTTTTCAAAACCTAAACTAGATGAAGGCACATTGGAATTATGTGCAGTAGCAGATGTAGATATAAAAAATATGCGTGAATATATAGATTCTTATTATAGAGATAGAAGTTCTATGATTGAAATGTTACATGATGTAGAAGCTATATCTCCTGAAGAAGAAAAAGAATTAACTGAATTAAGTGAAAAATCTAAAGAAAAACAATTAGATTTATTAGTTGAATGTTATGCACATAATCCATTAGATAAAACTAAAAAAAGATAGGTGATAATATGAATGAAAAATTTAAATTAGTTTCTAATTATGAACCTAAAGGAGATCAACCTTCAGCAATAGCTAAATTAGTAGAAGGTATTAATTCTGGTAAAAAAGAGCAAGTATTACTTGGAGCTACTGGTACTGGAAAAACTTTTACTATTGCAAACGTAATTAAAGAGGTAAATAAGCCTACTTTAGTCTTAGCACATAATAAGACACTAGCAGGGCAATTATATAGTGAATTAAAGGAATTATTCCCTGAAAATAGAGTAGAATACTTTGTATCATACTATGATTATTATCAACCAGAAGCATATGTACCATCTTCTGATACATATATAGAAAAAGATGCTTCAATTAATGACGAAATAGATGAATTAAGACATAGTGCTACTTCATCATTAATATCTAGAAATGATGTTATAGTAGTAGCATCTGTTTCTTGTATATATGGTTTAGGAGATAAAGAAGATTATATAGAGGGTACTTTAACTTTAAGAGTTGGAGAAACTATAGAAAAAGATGAAATATTAAAGAAATTAGTAGATATCCTTTATGAAAGAAATGATATGGACCTAGTAAGAGGTACATTTAGATCTAAAGGAGATACTATTGAAGTAGTTCCTGCTTATTCTAAAACTAAAGGTTATAGAATAGAATTATTTGGTGATGAAATAGAAGCTATTCTAGAATTTGATACAGTAACAGGCTCTATTATAGAAAGAAAGAAAACTATTACTATATTTGCAGCATCTCACTTTGTTACTACCGAAGATAAATTAAAAAGAGCAATAGGAACTATAAAAGAAGAATTACAGGAAAGATTAGAATACTTTAAAAAGAATAATAAACTTCTTGAACTTCAAAGATTAAGTGAAAGAACTAATTATGATTTAGAACTATTAAGTGAAACTGGGTTCTGTAAGGGTATAGAGAACTATTCTAGACACTTAACTGGTAGAAAAGTGGGCGAAGCACCACCTACATTAATAGATTTCTTCCCTAAAGATTTCTTATTAGTAGTAGATGAATCTCATGTAACACTTCCACAAGTTCGTGCTATGTATAACGGAGATAGACAAAGAAAGTCTGTTTTAGTAGAATATGGATTTAGATTACCTAGTGCCTTAGATAATAGACCACTTAAATTTGAAGAATTTGAAGAAAAACTAAATCAAGTTATTTATGTATCAGCTACACCTGGTGATTATGAACTTGAAAAAGTTAATAATGAAGTAGTAGAACAAATAATTAGACCAACAGGTCTTCTTGATCCAGAGATTGAAGTTAAACCTTCTTTAAATCAAATAGATGATTTAATCTACCAAATTAAGGAAAGAATTAAGAAGAATGAAAGAACACTTGTTACTACATTAACTATTAGAATGAGTGAAGAATTAACTAACTATCTTTCTAATGCTGGTATTAAAGTAGCATATCTTCATAATGAAATAAAAACATTAGAAAGATTAGAGATAGTACATGATCTAAGAACAGGTAAATATGACTGCGTAGTAGGAGTAAACCTACTTAGAGAAGGTATAGATATACCAGAAGTATCATTAATTGCTATATTAGATGCTGATAAACAAGGATTCTTAAGATCCACTAGATCATTAATTCAAACAATTGGTAGAGCAGCAAGAAATTCCGGTGGAAAAGTAATAATGTATGCTGATACAATGTCTGAATCTATGGATGAAGCAATAAAAGAAACTTATAGAAGACGTGAAATACAAGATAATTACAATAAAGAACATAATATTACACCTACTACTATTAAAAAACCAATAGCAGATATTATTAGAAATAAAGATAAGAACTTAGTAAGTAGACCTACATCTTCTATGTCTAAGAAAGACAAAGAAAGAATAATGAAAGATATAGAACAAGAAATGATGAAAGCAGCTAGAGAATTAGACTTTGAAAGAGCAACAGAATTAAGAGATATATTATTTGAAATGAGAAGTGAATAACTTCTCATTTTTTATGATATAATTAATTTAGAGGTTAATATGGAGAATATATTAGAATTAGAAAAGTCTTTGTTCAAATATGATTATATGTCTAATAAAGAGTATTTAAATAATATTATTGCGGATAATTATAAAGAATTAGGTAAGTCAGGAATATTATTTTATAAGGATGATGTTGTTAATTATTTATTATCACAACAGCGAGATAGAGATATAGAAATGTATAATTTCTCTGGTGAAGAGTTAATGACAGATTTATGGATAGTTCATTACATTACTTTAAGCGATAATAAGAAAATATATAGAACATCAATATGGAAACATAATAAAATTATTTTTCATCAAGCATCTGAGTATAAGGATGATATTGATTTAATGAGGAGTTAGTATGAAGAAATTGTTTATATATTATAGTTTAACTGGCAGTGGAGATGTAGTAGCAGATTATTTAAGTGATAAAGGTTATGATATCAGAAAAGTTATTAGTAAACATAAATATCCAAAGAACTTTGGATTATTAATGTTTAGTGGTGGTTTTAGAGCAGGTATTAATATAAAAGATAAATTAATAGATTTTAATAATGATATAAGTAATTATGATGAAATAGTTATAGGATCACCAATATGGTTTGATAGAGTATCCCCTCCAATTAATACTGTTTTAGAAAAATTAGATTTATCTGGTAAAAAGGTATCATTTATATTCTATAGTGGTGGAGGAGAAGCAAATAAAGCATCAGAAAGAGTAAAAGATATTGGTGATATAATAATATTAAAGGAACCAAAGAAATATAAAGATGAATTAAAGAAATTGGAGGTATTTATGGAAAAGAAATGTTCATGTAAGAAAACTTGTAAATGTGGTTGCCAAGAAGGAAAGAAATGTACTTGCAAAGATTGCAAATGTGGATGCCATGAAGGCAAAAAATGCACATGTAAGGATAAATAATATGAAGAAAAATATAATTATAATAGCAAGTATTGTAATTTTACTAATATTAATGGGAGTGATGTTAGTGTCTAGCATTGTTAAAATAAAAAAGGTAACAGATATTAAAAGACTATATTTTACATATACAAATGGATATAGTGCATATTCATATACTAGATATGAGATAGAAAAAAGAGAAGATGGTTATTATGTCAAAATAAAACCAGATGGTATGCCTGAAGAGGAAATGCAAGAAGCTAAAATGTCTAATGATGATATTGAAAAAATAATACAAGTATTAAATGAAAACAAAGTGATTAAATGGGATGGATTCCATGATTCAGATAAATATGTATTAGATGGAGATTCATTCTCATTTAGCTTAACTGCAAATGATGATATAGATATTAGTGCATCTGGATATATGAGATGGCCTAAGAACTATGGCATTGTAAAAGGTACGTTAGTTGAAATACTAGATGCTTATTACAAGTATGATAGTAGAGTATATGAATAAAAAAAGAGATTAAATCTCTTTTTTTTATTCACTTAATAACTTACAATTATGTTCATATAAGAATTCATTAATTGTATTAACATCATATATCTTTTCTTTAAAACAAAATCTTATTATTAAATCAAAATTATTATTCATAGGTAAAGCATATGATGCTTTACTTAATAATTCTTCTAATTCATTTTCAGATAATTCTAATGCTATACCAAAAAGAATAATAGTTTCTTTAGTAGGATGATAATCTTTATTACTTCTTATTTTAGAAAATAATCTTCTATCTATATTAACTTTATTATATACATCAGAATCTTTTAATTCTCTTTCATCTATTAATTTAAATAGATATGTTTGGAATGTATCTTCATCTTTATTATCATTTATATAAGTATTAATGGATGCACATTCATAATCCATCATCATAGATCCACAAGCTGCAGATTTAGCAAATATGCCTTTTCTTTTTACTTCTAAATGACTTTTTAAATATGCATCTAATTTCTTTTTAATATTCATAAATGTCGCCTCCCTGGTGACCAAATTAATTTCTATATACGATATTATTATATCAGAAAAGGAGATGAAAGATATGAAAAAAGAAAAGAAATTAGATGTAATATTCATATTAGATAAGAGTGGATCTATGGGAGGACAAGAAGAAAATACTATTAGTAGTTTTAATGAATATTTAGAAAAGGAAAAGAAAAATAAATATGAAACTAATATAACTACAGTATTATTTAGTGATACATATAAAGTTATACATGATAGAGTTCCTGTTTCTAAAGTAAAAAAACTAACTAATAAAGAATACTATGTAGGAGGATGTACTGCACTTTATGATGCATTAGGTAATACTATTAATGCTATGAATAATAAAGATACAGATAAAGTCTTATTCATCATAATAACTGATGGTTATGAAAATGCATCAAGAGAATACCATATAGATGATATTAAGAAGTTAATTAAGAAAAATAAAGATTATGAATTCATCTATATAGGAGCAGATATTGATTCTTATGGTGCTGGATCATCTATTGGTATTAAAAAAGATAATATAGCTAACTTTAAAAAAGATAGAAAAGGTACATCTAAATTATTCAACGCAGTTGGATGTTTTGAAAAGTGTATGATGGAAGATGCTATGTCAGCCTCTTGGAAACAAGATCTAGATGAATATTTACAAGAAAATGAGAAGTAATACTTCTCATTTTTATGTTATAATTAATATAGGTGATAACATGGAATATAAGAAAATAGTAGTAGCAGGTGGAGGAGTACTTGGTAGTCAAATAGCTTTTCAATGTGCCTATTCAGGACTTGATGTAACTATATTAGTTAGAGAAGATAGTTCTCTTAAAGAAATAAATAATAAACTAAATAAATTACATGATACATATATTAATACTATAGAAAATATGAATAAAGATAATATAGCTAGAGGAATAGCAGATATTGATAATTTTAATAAAGAAGAATGTATTAATAAAACTAATAATGCTTTAAATAATATTAGAATAGAAACTAATCAAGCTAAAGCTTTAGAAGATGCAGATCTTCTAATTGAATCTATTACTGAAGTATTAGATGTTAAAAAAGAATTTTATGAACAAGTATCTAGCTTATTAAATGATAAAACAGTAGTAGTAACTAATTCATCTACTTTATTACCATCTAGTATGGCTAAATATACAGGTAGAGAAGATAAATTCTTATCTATGCATTTTGCTAATACTATATGGAAAAATAATATAGTAGAAATAATGGGTCATGATAAAACAAATGAAATATATTATGATGAAATATCTAAGTTTGCAGAAAAGATAAATATGATACCTTTAATAGCTAAACATGAAAAATCTGGATATTTACTTAATTCAATGTTAGTACCATTTTTATTAAGTGCAATGGATTTATTAGCTAATGGAGTATCAGATGTAGAAACTATAGATAAAGCATGGACACTAGGCACAGGAGCACCTAATGGTCCATTCCAAATACTTGATATAGTAGGTCTTGAAACTGCTAAAAACATAGTAGAACAATATCAAAAAGTACCTAATATATTAGATCCATTATTTAAAAAGATGATGTTACCATATAATTATGATGAAATGCTTAGAATATTAAATGAATATATAGAACAAGGTAAACTAGGTAAATCATCTGGAGAAGGTTTCTATAAATATAAATAAGAGAGTATTATCTCCTGTTTATTATATAAAATTATGTTATTATTTATTTGAGGAACATTTGGTATTCATATGCCAGGTGCTTTTTTTTGCACTAATACTGCTAAAATAAATTTTTAAAAAATATATTGACAAAGATATTTTTATGGTATACAATATCATTGTATTAAGCAAGTAATACAGTGAGGTGAAATTATGGAATTTACTTTTGATAATAATATACCAATTTATATACAATTACTTGAATATTTAAAGATATATTTAATATCAGGTGTATTTAAATCTGGTGATAAATTACCATCAGTTAGAGATTTTGCAAATACATTTAAGGTTAATCCTAATACAATGCAAAAGGCTTTATCAGAACTTGAAGATATGAAACTGATATATACTGAAAGAACTAATGGTAAATATGTTACAAAAGATGAAAAATTAATTGAAAAGCTTAAGGATGAATATGCTTTAACACTTGCTAAAAGCTATTTTGATGGTATGAAAAAGATAGGACTTGGTAAAGCAGATTCAATTAAATATTTAGAAAGGATAAGTGATTAGTATGAATTTACTAGAAGTAAAGAATTTAACTAAGACATTTGATGGTAAAAAAATACTTGATGATGTTAATTTAGTTATACCGGAAGGTAAAATAATTGGTTTACTTGGTAAAAATGGTGCAGGTAAATCAACATTAATTAAATCAATTAATGATTTATTAACTATTGATGAAGGAGAAATCTTATTTAAAGGTAAAAAGATTGGAGTATATTCTAAAGAAAATATATCTTATTTACCAGAAAGAACATATCTTGATAAAAGTATGAAAGTATCAGAAATAATTGATTATTTCTCTGAATTCTATAAAGATTTTGATAAAGAAAGAGCATATAGATTATTAAAAGATTTAAAATTAGATTCTGAAAAAAGAATTATTAAGATGTCTAAAGGTATGCAAGAAAAATTACAATTAATTCTTGTTATGTCTAGAGATGCAGATCTATATATATTAGATGAACCTCTATCTGGAGTAGATCCAGCTACTAGAGATTATATATTAGATACTATATTATCTAATTTTAAAGAGGGAGCTAGTATTATAATATCTACTCATTTAATAACTGATATAGAAAGAATATTAGATGAAGTAATATTTATAGATGAAGGTAAAATAGTACTTAATTCATCTGCTGATGAATTAAGAAATAAAGAAAAATCATCTATTGATGAAATCTTTAGGAGGATGTTTAGATGTTAGGTAAATTATTTAAATATGATTTTAAATGGATGACTAAAGTTACTTATATATATGTATTAATATTAATAGTTATTAGTATTGCACTTAAAATAGTAGAAAGTGTTGATCAAACATTCTTACTAGTAATACTTGATAAGATATTAGTATCTATGTTTATTAGCTGTATAGTATCCATATTATTAACAAGTTCAATAAGAATTTGGGTTAGATTTATTAATAACTTTTATAAAGATGAAAGTTATTTAACTCATACATTACCAGTTACTAAAAATGAATTATTTAATTCTAAAGTATTAGCAGGTATATGTTCATTATTATTATCTGCTTTAGTAATAGTAGCATGTTTAGCATTTGTATATTTAAATAAGTCTACTATAGAATCATTAAAATTCATGTGGGATTCTTTAGTAGCAGCATATAATTCAGTATTTGCAGTATTATTTGTAGTAGGATTAGTATTATTAATAATACTTGAAATAATATATATAATGATGGCAGGTATACTTGGTATTACTATAGGCCATAGATCAAATAACTTTAAAATGGTTAAATCTATTGCTGTAGGACTAATTAGTTATGGATTATTATCTGCTATGTCATTAGGGGTTATTGCTATAGTAAGTAAAATTATTGATTATGATATTATAGGTAATGGATTCCCTTCAATGAATTATTTAATTGGAGTAGGATCTGCAGGATTAGCTGTATATCTAATTTATAATATAGTTTATTATTTAATAGCTAAAAAAGTATTTAATAAGGGAGTTAATGTAGAATAATAGGATTTATCCTATTATTTTTTATGTTATAATTAACCTAGGTGATTATATGAAAAAAATAAAGAAAATATTAATAGCGAGTAAAGAATAAAAAAAGAGAATAATGTATATTGCTTCTCTTTTTTATATGTTATAATTAATATATACATCATGGAGGTAGGGTATGGTAAAAGGTAAGCCATTTGTTAAATGGGCTGGTGGTAAACGTCAAATAATGAATGAAATAATGAAATACATTCCATTTAACTATAATACATATTATGAACCATTTGTTGGTGGTGGAGCAGTATTTTTTGAATTAGCTCCTAAAAAGGCTGTATTAAATGATTATAATAGTGAATTGATAAATGTTTTTGAATGTATAAAAGATGAAGTCAAATTTGAAAAAATGTGTACAGAGTTAAATCATCATGAATCAAATCATTCAGAAGAATATTATTATAATATTAGAAACATGGATCGCGATAAAAAAAGTTTTAGTAAGATTGCAGATTATAAAAGAGCTGCTCGAACTATTTATTTAAATAAAGCGTGTTTTAATGGATTATATAGAGTTAATAGTAAGAATGAATTTAATGTCCCTTTTGGAAAGAAAACTAAAGTTAATACTTATGAAGGGCAAAATCTAGGTATAGTCCATTGTATTTTAAATTTTAATGATATTAAATTATTATCTACTGATTTTGAAGAGGCTGTTAAGAACGCAAAAAAAGGTGATTTTGTCTATTTTGATCCCCCATATGATTCTGACACATCCACTTTTAATAGTTATACAGAAGATGGATTTGGAAAGAAAGAACAAGAGAGACTAGCTAAATTATATAAAGAATTATCTGATAGAGGATGTTATGTAATGCTTTCTAATCATAATACTAAATTAATAAGAGAATTATATAAAGATTTTAATATTCATGTAATAAAAGCAAAAAGAAGTATTAATGCTAATGGTAAGAAAAGAGGAAAAGTCGAAGAAGTAATTATAACAAATTACAATGAACCAGGGGAATTTGGTAAATAAACTGCGAATATTATATATGGAGGTGAGAAAATGAAAAAAACGGTTGCTGAATTGTGGGAAGACATATTTAATGATTTTAATGTTATTAATGAGATATCTAAAAAAGGGTATTTTAAAATAAGTGCTGATCAAATCAGAGTATATAAAGAACCACGATTGATGGCTAAATTTGATTTTTCAAGACAATTGCCTAAAATATTTAAAGAGAATAATTTAGGAATTCTGCCAATAAAAAATGGAGAATATATTATTGGTAAGTTCAATCTATTTGAAACTATCAGTAATACAAAATATGACGAAGTAGAAATTAAAAAGGTTCAATTACCAGATTTTATTGAAACTATTGATCCTGATAATATATATTCTGAAAGTAATGCATTAAATGTAGCTTCAATTTCCGGAATGTTTAAAGATGCTTTTGATGATGATTTTTATGAAACTATTCAAGGAAAAATGAGAGCCAATGAATTTGATTTTATCATTTCCTCAAATGAAAAAGATAATACTATTGAAGTAAATGGCGCAGCCATGGAAATAGATGGGGGATATGAGAGTAAATCTAAAGTAATATTGGTGGAAGCAAAAAATTCAATGCCAGAAGATTTTGTGATTAGACAATTATATTATCCATATAGGCATTGGAGAGATAAAATAATGAAAGAAATAGTTCCTGTGTTTTTTGCTTATGACAATGGTATATATAATATGTTTATCTATACATTTGAGGATTTATATAGATATAATTCATTAAAATTAAAAGAAATCAAGAGATATATGATTTCAAATAAATCATCAGAAGATTTAAAAAAATCTATATTTGATAATATAGAATTAATAGATGAACTAGGGCAAGATATTGTCCCTTTTCCACAAGCAGATTCGTTTACAAAAGTAATTGGGACTTTAGAGTTGATTAATAATGATATTAATACAGCAAATGATATTGCAGACGAATTAGATTTTGATCCAAGACAAGGAAAGTATTACATTGATGCATTAAGATATTTAGATTTGGTTCAAAAGGGTGAAAAAGTTGGTGAATATGTATTAACAGCAAATGGATTTGCACTATTAAATGTTGACGTTAAATCTAGAAATAAAAAAATTATAGAATTGATATTAAAACACAATCCTTTTTATGAAACATATAAATATTATATTGATAACAAGGAATTTCCAGAAAGAGAATATATAAGGAATCAAATTAAAAAAAGTATACCAGATATGTCAGAAGAAACTGTTAATAGAAGAGCAAGTACTGTTCGTGGATGGATACAATGGATTGTTGGAGCGCAAATATAATAAAATAATAAAAAGTAAGATTACTAATGTAATCTTTTTTTATGCTATAATTATGATATATGGTAGGTGAAAACATGACTAAGCGAATAAGAAAAAAACAAAATGAAAATAATATATTACGTATATTGTTTTATACTCTTGCAATTCTATTATCAGTATTATTACTTGTTTATCGACCACTTTTAGGTATTATCACTTTGTGCTGGGTAATTATTATAATAGCAGCACTTAATAGACAAAAAACTTCAAAAACAGAAAAAAATACTATTGTGGAAAATAATAATGAAGAAAATAAAATTCTTGTAGATGATAATAAAATAACTGTGGGGAGTAAGAATTATGTTAAAAAGAATAATAAAGAAGAATATAGAAAGGTTATGGAAGAAAATAAATCTAAACTTATTAATTATGATTCAATGTATGCTAATTATAAATTGCCTTCAATTACTTTATTATCAAAACCTATTAATAGAAACATCAAAGAACAGGAAGAAGAAATTAGAAAAAATATTGGCATAATAGAAAAAACTTTAAAAGATTTTGATGTATATGCAAAAGTAGTTGAAGTACATGTAGGACCATTTATTACTCAATATGAATTAGAATTAAAAGCTGGAACTAGAATAAATAAGATAGCATCTATTCATGGAGAAATAGCTGTTGCACTAGGGACTAAAGATATCAAAATTGAAGCTCCTATTCCAGGAAAAAGTGCAGTCGGAATTGATGTGCCAAATAAAAAAAGTAATCCTATAGTATTAAGAGAAGCATTAACTGCTTTACCCAAAGATAAAATTAGTAGTAAACTTACAATGGCGTTGGGACAAGATCCTGTTGGAGTTACAAAATTTTTTGAATTAGATAAATATCAATCCTTATTAATAGCAGGTACTACTGGCTCAGGAAAATCTGTATTTATAAATACGATAATATCTTCAATATTGATGAGAGCAAAACCAAATGAAGTAAAACTATTATTGATTGATCCTAAGAAAGTAGAACTTGGAATTTATAATGGTGTTTCGCATCTAATTACTCCAGTAGTTACTGATCCAAAGAAAGCATCTACAGCACTTCAAAAAGCAGTTAGAGAAATGGAAAGAAGATATGACTTATTTGCTGATAGTAAAACTAAAAATATAGAAACTTATAATAATTATATTAAAGCGAAAAATAAAATGTTGAGTGATGAAGAAAAAATATCAACACTTCCATATTGGGTAGTTATAATAGATGAATTATATGATTTAATGGTAGTTTGCCCAAAGGAAACAGAAGATTCGATTATGAGAATTACTCAGATGGCTAGAGCAGCTGGTATATGTTTAATAGTATCAACACAAATACCATCTTCAAAAGTCATTACTGATACTATAAAAGAAAATATGCCTAATAGGATATCATTTGATACAGCAAATGTAATAGATTCTAAAAATATCCTTGATATGCCTGGTGCTGAAAAACTATTTGGTAAAGGAGATATGCTATTTTTACCAAAGGGAGAACATTTTCCTCAGAGAATTCAGGGTGTATTTGTATCAGAAGAAGAAATATCGAAACTAGTAGATTTTTGTTCTTCACAACAAAAAGCAGTTTATGATGAAAACTTTACTCAAGAATCAGGAAGTACAACAATAGAAGGATTTACTAGTGATAAAAATGATGTAGAACAAGATGATCCTTTATATAATGAAACATTAGAATTTGTTTTGTCTACAAGAAAAGCGAGTGCATCATTATTACAAAGAAAGTTTAAATTAGGATATAATAGAGCAGCTAGATTAATAGATTTATTTGAAGAAAGAGGTATTATAGGACCACAACAAGGTTCTAAACCACGAGAAATTTTGTATAAAATTGATGATGAGCATTAATAAAAAATGCTCTTTTATTGACTTTAAACGCACATCTGTAGATAATATATAAATTGAGGTGATATATTTATGAGTGAAACTAAACTACTGGATATGATTACACAGCTCCAATCTGGAACTGCTGGATACACGAATAGTGTTATGAGATTATCATATTATTTGTTGGATTATGTTATTAATAATAACAATTATAATAACTTAGTAAATAAGATACATGATTATTATATAAATGGTAATTGCAATAATATGCATATGTCTATATATGGAGAATTGGAGTATATTATTGTAATTTGTAGCAATTTGCTTTTTATAGAGGATGAAGTATATCTTAAAAGTATCGGATTAACAAGAAGAGAATATACTCGTACCGATGTTTCTAAATTTTTTAAATTTTCAAATATGCTTAATAAAAAGTTTAATTATACGTTGAAATTAGATGCCGTTAATAATTATCAATTGCAAACAAATATGGAACTATGTAATCAATTAGATGAATCATTAAATAAAACAAGTAAGAGAATGGCTGAAATAAACGTGCGCATCGATAAAATAAACTTTAATACAATGGAAATAATTTCATTATTTATTGCTATTATTTTTGCATTATATGGTGGTATACAATTGACTTCAAGTGTAGTTAATAAAATTACTATTGATAATTATTCTTTAATGGTAAAAACCGCATTATTTTTGGGATATGCATTGTTTATATTAATTTCTGCAATTCTTTCGGTTTTATCTTGGCATGACAAAAGTAAAAATAAGAATGTTCTCTTAATGGTACTAGGCGCATTATATACTTTATTGATAATTATCTTACTTTTTATATAGGTAAATTTTATGAATAAAAATAATATTGAAGAATTAGCCCTTGAATATAAAAAAATTAATCGTACAAAAGAATATGGCTATAATACCTTTAAAATGCGCAAAAACGAAGAACTTTTATTAAGTAAAACCAAGAGTATTCTTCAAAACTATGGGAAATCGAATAAAGAAAAGCAGGAAAAAGAAGACGAATTATTTCATCTGTTATGTTTTTTATCACGTAATAAGAGAGAAGATTTATTTGATTCAATTCAACCCAATGAACCAGGGGATTGTTTAATAAATGAAAATGGTAAAATGAGATTAATAGAAGTGACTTCGTGCTTTGGTAATGACGAAACATATTATCATTTCAAAAAAAGGATGAATGAACTATTTGAAAGAAAAGCAAAGCACAGTTTAGAATTAGAAAAAAAAGAATATGGATATACTATTACTGATGGAATAGAAAAATTTAAAGAAGAATTTAAAGATAAATGCAGTAAGGAATATGTAAAAAACAAAAAATATGATTCAGTAGAATTGTTAATAGTTACAAGCGAATATGAATGTTGTTTTCCAAATTGGACTGAAAAGTTTATTACAAAAGAAGATTTAAAGGATAATCCTTTTGATAAAATTATGGTATTAGATTACTTTTCTTCTGGAAGAGATGGAAATCCTACTATAATCGAGGACTTGGAAAGAGAAATACTGAATAAAGGATAGTACAACTATACTATCTTTTTACATAACAAGCTATATAAATTACTTGAGTTTAGTTACATATGCTATAATGGAGTTAGTATAGGGAGGTATATATGGGAGATAAAATTAAAGAAATGTCAAAAAAATGGTGGTTTTGGGTTATTATTGCGGTTGTAGTTTTGGGTATTATTGGTTTTATCATTCGTGATCCAGAACCAGAAACAAATCCACAAAACAATGTTGAAACTAAACAAAATAATAATGAAGGAATCAAATATACATTGGTTGGTGGAGAAACAGGTGAATATGGTAAAAAAGTAGTACTAAACGCAGATACAGATTTACCTGCAACAAAATATTTATATAAAATTCCTACAGGAACTTATACAGTTACTACTACATATGAAAAATTATCAGAATTTTGGGTTGTGAAAGATGAAGTTGTTAGAACAGGAACACCAGAATATCCTGAAGAATTAAATTATGCTGGTGGTCCATATGATTTGACTGCCGGTGATGATGATTTCGGTGGAAGAGCATCAAAAGAATTAATAATCAAAATATCAGAAGATGAAAGTATTCTAATTAATGGCTCTGAAACATTAATATTTACTTTACAAGAATAATATAGGAATGTATATTTTGAAAAATAGAGAATTTATTCTCTATTTTTTATTTTTTTTATGTTATAATATGTCTAACATCTTATAAAGAGAGACGGAGGGACTAGCCCTATGATGTCTCACCAACCTATTAAGTTAGGTGGTAAAGCTAGAACTATAAGATAACTTTTAAAGACTCAAGGTTATCTTGAGTCTTTTTTATTGTTATAAGATGTAGGAAGGAGGATATTATTAATAAAGATTTAAAAACAATGTCTTTTGAAGAAATAGATAAGTATATTGAAAGACTACCTAGAACATTTATGAAGGCATTAAGATATGATTATGTTAAAAAAATAAGAAAAGATTATGCCCCAAGACATATAAGAGAAAGAGAGGAAAATTAATTATGATAGAAAAAGTAAACCCAAGTCATCCAGATAAGGTGGCTGATAGAATTGCGGGAGCTATTGTAGATTTAGCATATACTAAAAATGATAATCCAAAGATTGCTGTGGAAATTTTGCTTGGCCACGGTAATTGTCATATTATTATAGAAACAAGTGAAGAATTTAGTTATGAAGAAATAGATACTATTGTTAAGAGAATAGGTGGTAATCTTAAACTTGATTTACAAATAGTTAAACAAGATGTTGAACTTGCTAAAAACCAAGAAGGTAATATTAGATGTGGAGATAATGGTATATTTAAGGGAGTCCCTCTTAGAGATATAGATAAAAAATTATCTAGTATAGCAAGAGAAATTTATTCTCTTACAGGTAGTGATGGTAAATACGTTTTAGACGGCGATAAACTAATTATTTGTCAAAGTAATATAAGTAATCAAGAATTACAAAAAAGATTCCCTAATGCGGTTATAAACCCATTAGGAGAGTGGACTGGTGGTTCTGATGTAGATAGTGGTGCTACAAATAGAAAATTAGGCTCTGATATGGCAGAATCAGTCACTGGTGGTGGTCTTCATGGAAAAGACTTATCTAAGAGTGATGTTAGTATTAATATATATGCATTTTTAAAAGCACAAGAATTAAATAAAGAAATTAATTTATCTTGTGCTATAGGTGATGAATATATAGATGGTATTCCATATAAAGATATAGTTAATATAGCTAAAGAATATATTAATAAAATAGGTGGGTTTGAGAAATTAGCAGAATGGGGATTATATTAATCCCCATTTTTTGACTTTTATTGACTTTTATGATAGTATATATTGCTAACAAAGAGGGGGGATATTATGGAAGAAATTAAATTAAGAGGTTTAAGTGCAGAAGATAGAGAATGGTATTATAGACAAGCGGCAACAGAAATGTCGTATAAAGCATTAAAACAAGGTAATTCTAATGTTTCAAAGTTAGAACAAGCAAAATGTAGTTTCGGTTTTGATCTAGAAGTTATTAACAGTGATGGATCAAGAACTATAATTGGAATAAAAGCTAGCAATCAGGGAAAATTCTATATATCAAGTGAAGAACTTGATGCATTGAAAGAATCAAGCCCTCAGTCTAATTATATTATTCATTGGTATAAATATAGAGGTGAAAATGTTACTAAATTCACTGCATATAAATATGATAGAGAATCAGGAATGTTAGTAGATATAGCAGATCCTAGTAATATTTGCCCTATTAAAAAAGTTTTCGGAGTTACTGATTATGGTACTCCAGGGGTATCACTTGAATGTTCACCAAGAAGTATTGCTAATGATTTTGAAATAAAGTCAAGTGAATTCTTTGGAGATATGGATTATAAAAAAACTGCTAGAATGATATCATACAATGCTTTAAAACAAGACAATGCAAGTGTTGAAAAACTTAATCAAGCTTCTTGGATGAAAATAGGCGAAAGAAACTATAGTGATTTTGATCCGGATTCTGGCTTTGATCTAGAAGTTATTAATGGTGATGGAACAAAAACTATAATTGGGGTAAACGCTAGTCCAAAATCTAAATTCTATATAAGACCAGAAGAACTTGCTGCAATGAAAGCATCAAATAACGAATGTAGTTACTTAATTCATAGATATAAATTTAGTTGTGGTAAAGTTGCTAAATTTTATATATATAGATATGATCCAGAAAGAAATGTATTAGTGGATATAGTGGATCCTAGAAACACTTGTGCTATTAAAGAAATGGATTATTGTGATGCTTGGTGGGAACGAACATTTGAAGCGGTTGAATGTACACCAAAAAGAAAATTATTTACATTCACAAAAGAGGATTAATATTAATCCTCTTTTATTTACTTTAAATATATTTGTACTCCAAGTAGGGCATAAAAAACAGCAAAAAAATGCTGTTTTTTTATTGAACATACAATATAATTGTGGTACTATATAGGAACGCGAGAGGAGGGGATGGCATGAAACCAGATTTTGTAGATATTCGTAGATCTATTATGAAGTTATATCCTGATAAAAAAATGACTGACTTTGATAGAAAAGATATTATCAGAAAGATGAAATCTACTGGAGAATTAGAACAATATTTTGAAAAAGAAGAAATTGATAAAAAACTTGAAAAACTATTAAGATCATATGTTGATACTATGAAATCTAAAAAGATAAAACTATATAAATATTTTAGAAAATATTGTTTAAGTAGTTTTCAATTTTTTCCAAAACTTTATAGTCTTTTTTCTTTTGAATTAGGAGCATATCTAACTGAAGGTACAGAAATAACTGAAGAAGATGAAAAATTATTTAAGAGTTTTCCTCATTTCTTTAAAAGAATATGTGAAAAATATAATATAGAACCATATGCTTCTATGGATGTAGAAAAATTACGTTTTTATTTAAGTGATTATGTAGATATGATTGATCATAATATGGTTATGCCAGCACCACCTAGTCATAATAGATCTGATGTTACAGAACAATTAATAGACCATGTATATAATTCTATAGATAATAGTAAGAAATGGAATGCAACAAAATATGGTGATGGTTATGGTTTCTGTATAGTACATCTTGATAAAAGAAATAAAAAAGAAGTTTTAATTACAGTAAAGGCATCAAGAGCAGGAGAAGATTTTAGTTTAAATAGAATAGAATATAAAGTAATGAGAGACGCAGCATCATTGCCAAATACTGAATATCTTGTAATTAAATATGACTGTGCTTATTCGAAAAATTGTGCTAGAATAAATAGTCATCAAGTATATAAATATGATAAAGAAAAGAATGTATTAGTAGATGTTAAAGATTCCTCTAATATATGTAAATTAGAAGGATATTTTGTTTATGATAGAGAAGAAAGAGAAGCAAAAATCCCTAGAGTAAGATTTAGATGTAAAAAACTAGTCTTAACACCTACTGATAATAATGATAATAATAAGTAATAAAAGCCGCAAACAATGTGGCTTTTATTTACTTTAAAACACATTTATGTTAATATAAATAACTATTACGGAGGCTTTATGTCAAAAAATTATCATGATGATTCAGAAATTGAATATGTCGGGAAAAGTAAAGAATATATAAAAGTTGCAGCATCTGTTAAACAAGGTTTAGGCTCAGCAAGAATTGAGAGAGATGTAAAAACAATAAGAGAAGAAAAAATTAAAGGTTTATTAGATTATAAATATATAAGATATATTAAACCTTCTTTTGAAATAATTGTTAATAAATTTGTGAAAGTATTAGAAGACTCAAGTATAGATAATGAACCTAATTTTAGAAGATTATTAGCATATAATACTGATTTTCCAGAAGTATTTAATACTTATGGTTATGAATTATCTTCTATGATGTGTACTGATAAAACACTTTCTCCAAAGAAGAATAGAGCATTTTTTGATTTCCCATTATTCTTTAAAGAAGCTTGTAGAAGTTGTGGTATCTATAGATATGCAGAAATGAATATAGAAGATATAAGAGATATACTTAAAGAAGTAGTAGATTTTAGAGAACAAATTAGTTCACAACCTAGAAAAGATAGAAAAACTTTAGAAAATGAAACTTTACTATATATGCATACTAAAGATAATGATTCAAATCCGCTTAATAAAATAGCAAAAGAATGTTCATTAAGAGCATTAAAGGATACTGGTATCCATACGAAAGTAGAAGATGTAAATAGTATATATGGTACTGGATATGGATTCGATTTATTAAGCCATGAACCATATGGAGAAATGCTAGTAGCAGTAAAAGCTTCTAGACAAGATGGTGCATTTAGATTATCTAAATCAGAACATGAAATTATGGTAAATAACGCTAGTTCTCCATGTACACAATACTTTGTACATAGTTATATATTTGATGATAAAGATAATGAACTTGGATGTGTAATACTTAAATATGATTCTGAAAATGATGTATTAGTAGATATTTGTGATAATAGCAATGTTTATAATATTGAGGAAAGAACAAGAGAAAGACACGGAAGAACAATAGTAAATTATGTATGTACTCCAGTAAAAGTTAAAATTAATAATCAAAAGAATCCAATGAAATACTTATTTACTATGAATTAAAAAAACAGGTTTTTCTGTTTTTTTATGTTATAATTAATATGGTGATAAATATGAATATAGAAAAAGAGATTAAAGATATTAAAGAAAGAAACAAAAGAGTAGAAAAAGACAAAGCATGGGAAACTAGTATGACTAGAAGAATATGTATTATGGTGCTTACTTATATAGTAGTAGTAGCTTATAGTTATATTATTAAAAAATTTGATAATATATTCTTAAGTTCTTTAGTACCTGTTATAGGTTTTACTTTATCTACTTTATCATTAAAATTAGTAAGAAAAATTTGGGAAAAATAGTAGAAAAAATACAATTTTTTTGATATTATATTGTTACTTAATGGGGGATATTATGAAATTAAGAGAATTTGATCAAAAATTAGATGTTTTCTTCAGTGGAGAACCAGCAAGAAGTGGAAACTTTTCTTCAACATTCTTATTTTATACTTTTTTACCAGTAATAGCTGGAGGAGCATTAGTATATTATGCTGCTAAAGGAATAGCTAATATTGTTAAAAAACATAATGAAAAGAATATTGAAACAGTAAGTAATGTAACATATAGCACTAATACTGAATCTAGTACTA
>JAEEGI010003256.1_pt1 | contig 38813 bp, 22 predicted proteins | sample 8958751 | NCBI WGS metagenome assembly JAEEGI01 (sample SAMN16246545, study PRJNA631951) | gut metagenome | biome: gut microbiome; feature: rumen; material: KS-attached | host: Bos | place: Iran: Karaj | collected 2018-10 | reverse complement strand
TGGCTCAACACCCTTGACGAAGGCTCCGGCCGTAAGCCGTTGGATGTTGATTACAGAGGATACCTCCGTAATGCAACCAATATTTGGCCTGGCAGCTATGAGTATGGCGCAACAAAGTAACCGATGAAGAAATCAGCCATCCTTCTCACTCTTTTAGCGTTTTTAGTGATTGGTCCTGCCGCTGAGGCGCAGGACCTTTACACTAACAACCGTGCGCCACTGGTGCACAAGCAGTACATGGAGCTGCCCCTGGGTGCGGTGAAGCCTGATGGCTGGCTAAAAGACCAGCTGGACATAATGTCTGCCGGCATGACCGGTCACCTGGACCAGCTTGTCCCCAAGATATTCGGGGAGCGCAACGGCTGGCCAACCGGAATGTACGGCGGAGACGAATACCTTCATGGCGCCAACCCCACACAGGGAACAGAGTGCTGCTCTGTTGTGGAGCTAATGTTCTCCCTTGAAAAGATGATAGAGATTACCGGCCGTACAGACTGGGCAGACTGGCTTGAAAATCATTCCAAAAGGGGTATAAAAGAAAGAAAGACCCAGTTGCCTGAATCTCTCTCCAACCGGGGACACCCCGGCCCAGTTGATTGGGGTTACCAATCCAATGCAAATATAAGAAGATTTTTATTACTTCCAAAATTTAATTGAAATCAGTCCTTCAGCCGGACGGTGCCGCGGACAAGGGTGACTTTGCCGTTGTACATGCAGCAGGCAAGGATGTCATCGCCGCCAAGGGGTGTGAGGGAATTCCACATAACGCTTTCTGTCTGGATATCGGCCTCAACGGGGTGTGAAACGCCGCGCATGGAGTGGAATACACGTTTTTTCATCTCGGTTTTGGGACAGGCCTGAACCTCCATTATGCGCCGGTTGTGATCTGTGATGTCTGCCCCGCGCGAAGTCTGGTAACTGATGACAAAGAAATTCTCTGTCTGGACAAGGTACGGTGCCCCGGTGGTGAATTCGGGGGATTCGAGTGATTTGAGGAAGGGGTCAAAACGGTGCTCTGAGAACTCTCCTTCTGTTTCAGGCCATGGGTTGGAAAGCTGCGTGTACAGCACCTGTGGATGCAGTTTCACATCCGTGTTGTTGGTCTCTATGGACAGATAAATCCTGTCCTGGTAAATCATTGCAACGGGCATTCCGTCCCTGAAAGACGGAGTGTAGCACACGGTTTTAGGCTCTCTGGTCCAGGTGTCTCCGCCGTCGGATGATTCCAGCAGGGAGATGTTCTGGTACTTGTTCCCTTCACGGTAATAAGGAGTTTCGTCAGAGAAATACAAATGTATGGTTCCGTTTGGAAGCGGAAGGATAAACGGCTCCCAGCACCCCTTTTTGGTGTCCGTGTCCCAAGGCTCTGAAAGATAAAGCACGGAGGGCTCGGACCAGTTTTTCCCGCCGTCATCCGAATAGCGGAGAGCTATTCCGTAAGGATGCCTGGTGGACATGCCATCTTTTGGACGGAGATTCACGGCGTAGAAAATGCGGCCCGGATGCTTTGGAAAAGACTCAGGCAACTGCGCCGTTTCAGGGTTGGAGATGGTTACGCGGACATCTCCTTCCCCGGAAGAGGCCGTAAAACTGTTATAGATGACGGTCTCATCGGTCCAGTTGCGTCCTCCGTCACTGCTGTAGCGGGCATAGCCCCTGCCGCCGTGGGTGTAGGAACATATCAGGCGCCCGTCCAGGAGGGGATGTACACGGACGTAGCCGCCGGCGCTGAGCACCAGGGGCTCCTCCCATGATATCTCAACTTTGGGAAGCCGGCGTGCCTGTAGCCGGCCCTGCGGGGAACAGGCCGTCAGCATAAGTGCCGCAATTGCAAGGAGTGTGGTTTTCATGGACATGGATGCATGGAAAATTATGAGCCAAGCCGCCAGATTATCTGCAGGAGGGCAAGGCGGCCGAAGCCGTTGAATCCGTAATAGCGGTGAGTGATAGAGGTGGTCTGGTACGTGAGATGGGTGCCTTGGTCAAGGATGTCGTTCACGGAAAGCCGGAGGGTACACCGGCCTTTTCCAAGGCTCTTTGAAACGGATGCGTTCCACAGGCAGATATCTGTATCCATCGGGGTAAAACCATGCCCGCGGGTGTGATAAATGCCCGTGTTGGAGGAAAGCCGCCATTTGCGGGGAAGGCTTGCAGCGGCATCGGCCTCGGCAAAAACCGCCCAGGGCCGGTAATCAAGGTCTTCGAAGATGAGGCTGTGCTCGTGAGTGTATTCCCCTCCTGCCGACAGGGTGAGGGAGTATCGTCTCCATCGGAATGCGGCATCAAGGCTTTCCCTGACGGATGTGCGCTGCCAGTTGTTGATGTCGTCTTCCTTTGTGGCAGGGTTGTAAAGGTATGACGGTGTGTGTTGGAAGCTGCCGTTTGTGTGGGAGGAAATACTCAGCGGAATGCTTTTGAAGGAATGGTTGAAAACCAAGGACCCGTTTGCGCTGTATGTCCCGTCGATATTGCGGCTCCGGATGATGCGTCCGCCCGTTTCCGGGTTGTATTCCGTTGCCGATGAGAATGCGTTCTGCACCATCGATGCGGTCACTTCGGCAACGAGGGAATTGCCTTTTGCGGGGACGGAGCGGTTGAATGTGAAGGTGAGCTTATGTGTGAAGGACGGTACCAGATAAGGGTTACCCTCCTGGACATACAGGGGGTTGGTGCCGCTTTTTACGGGTATCAGGGATGCCGGGGATGGCATTCCAACAGTACTGACATAACGCAGTGACATGTACTGGCTCTTTGACTTGTTGTAACGCACTGTAAGGTTTGGTGCGCAGTAGAATTTGGCGTTGCGTATGTCGTGATTAACAAGGCTCCATACGGGTTTGAAGGCGAGTCCTGCCGTCAGGTTCACCTTTTTCTTCACGTAGCGAAGGTTTGCCGTTGTGGTGAGGAGTGTACCTTGATAAATGCCTTCGGAAGAGAAACCGGTGTCCTTCTCTCCTGTATCGGGCAAGAAGTAATCTCGTTGGACCGAGTGACTTACCAGGCGGGCGTTCACGATAAGCTGAAAATGGAAGCCCCGGCCAAGAGGTTCGTTCCATGAGCCCTGGATTGAGAAATCGTTACGTTTCCAGGGGGCGTGGATGCGGTAATCCCTCTGTGTGGTTTTGCCGTTTTTGAGGGTGATGCCGGAAAAGTGATTGAGGCTGGCAACGTCGGTAGCGGAGAAACCTTCGTAAAGCCGGAGGGAAACGGTGCGGCCTTTTTTGGCAGGGCGCAAGGTCCCCTGGGCGGTGATTTTCCCGTCCAGGCGGAGGTTTCTGGAGGAGGTAATCTGCTCTGTCCGGTTAATCTGGACAGCGTTATCGTCCTCCCATGGGGCCGTTTTGAAAGTTCCGGAAACCGGCGCACTTTCCGAGTCTGTCTCCTGCAGGGAAAGCTCAGGCTTCAGTATGAAAAACCACTTGCGGGAGGGTCTCCACTCAATCTCCGAACTGGCGGTGAGTTTGTCGGTATTTCCGCTCTGCGTGTCTTCCTGGCTCACATAAGAGGTACTGCTGCGGTAGTAGTTCCGGGCGCTTAAAGTGCGTTGCTTCTCATAGCTGTTCCCGGTATACTTGATATTGGCATCCAGTTCCAGATGTTTGCCTTTTTTACTGTAGTCTGCTCCGGCGTCGCGCCGGTTACGGTCTCCGTCAGACCCGGTACCAAGCTTTACCGGGCGCTGTTTTCCGGCTGTGATAACTGCGGGCAGGTTCCTGAAATTGGCCAGGATGCTGGCATGGACGCTGTCTGTGAGCATGCCGGCGTTCCCTGACGCCATATATCGGAGCGGGTAACTTCCGCCGGCCTGGATGCGGCCTTTCCATCCGTCCATGAAGCGGCGCTTTATCCTGACGTCCAGCACAGGTTCTTCTTCTCCGTCGTCAATGCCGGTTGCGCGGGCAAAGTCACTTGGCCTGACGTAAGCTTTAATGGATTCCACGCTGTCTCCCTGGATGTTCCTGAGGCCGGTGAGGATGTCTCCGCCATAATAGAGGCGCCCCTCAACAAGCAGTTTTTCCACTTTGCGGCCATACAGGGTAACAACGCCGCCTTCCACGTCAATGCCGGGTATTTTTCTCAGGATGTCTTCCAGGACGGCGTCTTCTTCCAGGATGAGGGCACTGGGGTTGAACTGTACCGTATCCCCGACGGTTTTAACAAGGGGAGGGTCGGCCACCACAACTGAAGCCACAAGCGGTTCCGAGACAACAAGTTCGGGTTCCTGCGCATATGCCCAAAAACTGCTGAGAAGCCATAGGGCAACAAGATATGAGCGGTGGCGTTCCATTCTATGCAAATGTAAGTAATAATGCGATTTCTTGAAAGAGTTAATCCCTCCCTGAAACTTTTGTTTCATAATTTGGGAACAGAGTGGAGCGTATGGCGCACATTGTTATTATCTTTGTGATAATGAACACGTACACATTATTGATAACACTCATCCTTCTTTCCGGAGGATGCACAAAAGGAAGCCACGAGTCTGGCCCTTCAGTTTCATGGAGTGCTCCCCGCACTGTCTGTAAAGGCGGTTATGGCCGCATACACCCCCTGGCAGACGGATTGCTCATGCTCACATATTCCCTTTCCGGCAGTTGCTATGCCCGCACAAGCCGCGACGGCGGCCTCACGTGGGGCAGTCCCACCCTCATTACAGAGGCTTTCGATTATGAGGGCGTCCTGGTCCGCTGTTCCAATCCGGAGTTTGTCCAGCTCTCTTCGGGAAGGATTCTTTTTGCCACGAACCTGCGTCCAAAGGACAATAAATCCACAGTCCATCCTTTCTCAATAGCCGTATGCTTCTCTGACGACGGTGGCTCAACATGGAGTGAAAGGAAAACCATTTACGCTCCTCCTCTTTGGGATGAAGACGTGTCCAAGGGCGCCTGGGAGCCGTTCCCCATGGAACTTCCGGATGGCAGGATCCGTGTTTATTTCACGGACAATACTCCCCATTACAGTACCGGGGACACTCGCGGGAACAATATCTCTTATGTCGAGTCTTCTGATGGCGGTGAAAACTGGAGCGGGGCGCAGATTGTGTGCCATACGCCCGGAGGCTGGGACGGAATGCCTGTAGTGGCCTCTCTGGACGGGAGCCTTTATCTTTCCGTGGAACATAAGGACGTACGCGGCTCAAAATATCCCATGGAAGTGAAGATTTACCGTGACGGGGAACCAGTCATTCTGGGGCATAGGGACACTTACTGCGGTGCTCCTTACATCATCCGTACAGACAATTACTTTGTCCTGAGCTGCCAGAGCGCAAAAGGTTCGGACACACCCCTTGCCGACACCCACTCCGTCCCGGCCGTGTGGTTTGGAAAGACAGTTGACGACATGCGCGAGGCGCCACAGCCGCTTGACATAGACCAGACGCAGTACAGCGGCCTCTGGAACAGTCTCTGCCCCATTGGCGGTGACAGTTTCTACCTGGTGACCCAGAGCCGTGCAAAAATTATCATTACCAAAGGAACCATAAAGTGACATGATGCGCAGGAACCTTACCGTCTGCCTTCTGGCTTTCCTGATGGGTTTTGCGCCGGTTTGGGCGCAAGACCGTCAGTGGACTTATGTAGATGCGGCCACCCTTACTTTTGTGGGGAAGCTTTTCTCGGACACACCCAACCCTTACCACCGTCTGGATACCGAGGTTTACGGCGGCTTTTCTGAATCAGAGCTGCGTCAGGTCCATCAGAGTTCCGGAATGGCCATTGCGTTCCGCACAGATTCGGAGGGGATAGCGGTAAAGCCGGAATACGGGCAGATTCAGGGAGGCGGCAATACGGCTCCCAACGCCAAACAGGGCTTCGACCTTTACATCAAAAAGGACGGCAAGTGGGTATGGGCAGGCGCTTATGCCGGAGGCAAGAGCGGTGTGGCGAAGCCCATCCTTATTTTCAACAAAGGCGGCCGCATGTGTGACTGCCTCATCTACCTGCCGGTTTTTGCAGAGCTCACTTCCCTTGAGATAGGAGTTTATGATGACAGCCGCATAGAGCCCCTGGAGGGAGCGTTCCGCCACCGTATAGGGGTGTTCGGCTCCAGTTTCACCCAGGGATATGGCGTTTCCAGGCCGGGGATGGGCTGGACTTCCCAGCTTTCCAGGATGACCGGGCTGGATTTCCTGAGCCTTGGTTGCAGCGGCAACAGCAAGCTTCAGTCATATTTTGCCAAACCCCTTGCCGATGCCGATGTTGATGCCTATGTCTTTGACGCCTTCTCCAATCCCACACCGGATCTGATTGAAGAGCGCCTGTTCGATTTCATCTCCACAATCCAGGAAAAGAACCCCGGCAAGCCTCTGATTTTCCTCAGGACCATCCACCGTGCCTGGTGCAATTTCAATGTTGGAACTTACCGCAAGGAGGAGATAAAGCTGAAAACCGCCGATTCAATGATGCGGAAGGCTATGAAAAAATTCAAGGACGTGTATTACGTGACCACCACAAATGCCGATGACGAACGTCTTGACACAACGGTGGATGGCACACATCCCGGAGATTACGGATACTTCCTGTGGGCAGAATCCATAAAAGAACCGGTCCTTGAAATACTTGACAAATACGGTATAAGGTGATATGAAAAAGATGCTCAGCATAATTGCCCTTGCGGGCATGCTCGTTTCTTGTGCGGAGGCCGGTGATGGCCGCTGGAGCGCAGAGAAGGCACGTGCCTGGTGGGATGCCACAGAGTGGCCGGTGGGCTGCTGCTATGTTCCTACATACGCCATCAACCAGCTTGAGATGTGGCAGGAAGATACATTCAATCCACAGGTGCTGGACAGTGAATTCGCCCTTTGTGAGGACCTTGGTTTCAACCTGGTAAGGATTTATCTTCACGAGCTTCTGTGGTTCCAGGACGCCAAAGGGTTCAAGGAGCGCATTGACAAGGTTCTGTCCCTGGCATCGGCCCATGGAATAAAGGTTACGTTCACTTTCTGCACAAACGGCGGCGGAGAGGAAAAGACAGGGCCCCAGCCGCAGAAGGAGCCGGGAAAGCACGGAGGTGGGCACTGGGTTCACAGCCCCGTGGACCGTATTTTTTTCCACAAGGAGAACTGGGGGGAATTCAAGGCGTACATGCAGGATATTCTTAAGAGCTTTGGAAACGACAGCCGCATCCTGTACTGGTGCCTTTATAATGAACCGGAAAATGTAAAGGACGGCCGTAACTGCCTGGAATTCATGAAGGCGATGTATGAGTGGGCCTGGAAAGTGAGGCCGTCTCAGCCGCTCACATCACCAGTGTGGATACGTCCCGGATACAAGGGCGCAAAAACCAGGCTGGAGATGGTTTCCTTCGTGTGCGAAAACTCAGACATCCTCAGTTTCCACTGCTATTATCCGCCTCGGGAGCTGAACACCTTCATAAATATGCTCAGCCGGTATCACCGGCCGATGATTTGTCAGGAATATATGGCCCGCACCCTTGGCTCAACTTTCCAGGAATGCCTGCCCATCCTCAAACGTGAAAAGGTGGGAGCGCTGAACTGGGGGCTCGCTGAGGGAAAGTGCGAATACCGCTTCCCGTGGGGCAGCAAGCCCGAAGACGGAGAACCCGAAGTGTGGTTCCATAGCATTTTCTGGCACGACTATACCCCGTATGACCCCGCGGAAGTGGAATTCATCAGGGAACTTACCGCCAACAAGGAGCTGGCAGGAAAAGAGGCGGTGTATCCCATAAATTAATTAGAGTATGGACAGACGGAAATTCTTAAAAATCGGCGCCGTGAGTGCGGTTGCCCTGCCTGTTTTGCCGGAGGCGCTGGCTTCCTCCAAGGGAAGCCGCTACGGCCGCATCAAGGGAGACAAGGTCAGGGAGCCCGCACGTGAGATTCCCATTGTGGCCTCCTGCGACATTCTCGTTGCCGGGGGCGGCCCTTCGGGTGTTGCGGCGGCAATCTGTGCCGCTCGGGAGGGCGCATCGGTCCTCCTTGTGGAGCGCTATGCCTTTCTTGGCGGCCTGTGGACAGGCGGTCTGGTGCTCCCGGTACTGTCCACCCACGGACTTGATCCCGCCGGGACCTGGACGAAATGCGTGTCCGGATTCATGGACGAACTCTGCGGACGGCTTTTCGATATGGGCATGTGCGTGAACAAAATGGATCCCACCGTTGACCCGGAGGCAGCAAAGTATGTCATGGAGCAGATGATCCAGGAAGCCGGCGTCCGGATGCTCTACAATGCCACGGTTGCCCAGGTTGCCATGTCCGGAGACAGGATAGATGCTGCAATCATCGAAACAAAGTCCGGGAGGATTGCCGTACGTGCCAAAGTGTTTGTTGACGCAAGCGGAGACGGTGACCTCATTGCCTACAGCGGAGAGTCCTTCGACACGATGAGATATCATATCGGCGCGATGTGGCGTGTGGGCGGACTTGACCCGTCATTCCGCAAGGGGACCGGCACTCCCATACCCGGCGTGAGAGTCATGCACCTTCACGGAGAGGATGACAAGGACGGGCTGGATGCATTTGAAAACACCCGCATCTGGCTGCGGGCAAGGAAGCAGATGTGGGACAGGACCCAGGCCCTCCGTGAGATGAAGGGTGCAGAGAATGCGTTCCTTCTGGAAACCCCGCCTCAGATAGGTGTCCGTGTAACCAGGATGCTGGATGCAGTGAAGCGACTTACGCTTGAGGAGACAATGACCGATGCCGTCCATCCCGATGTGATAGGGATGAGCGGCGGATCCGACATCATCAGGTACAATGGGAGGAAAATAACCAAGAAGGAGCGTCCGATATGGCAGATTCCATACAGCTCCCTTGTTCCGAAAAGGGTCCAGAACCTTATTGTTGCCGGCCGGTGCTTTGGCTTTGACAGGGAACTTGCCTGGGATGCCAGGGAGATAGGAACCTGTTTTGTAACCGGCCATGCCGCTGGCGTTGCTGCTGCCATCTGTGTCAAGAAGCGCACAGGGGTGAGGGATGTGGAAACTGCAGAACTGCAGGCCATTCTCCGCCGTCAGGGCGCAATGCTGGAACTGTAACCTGAAAACCGTAATGAAAAAGAAGTATTATATTGTCCTTGCGGCCGCTTGTGTCTTTTCTGCCGGCTGCAGCTCAGAGGCCGGAACCGAATGGGCTCCTGCAGGCAGTCATATCCGTACCGCATGGGCCGATGAGGTTTCTCCCAGGAATGCCCATCCCGAGTATCCCCGTCCCCAACTTGTGCGTGGAGACTGGAAAAGCCTGAACGGCCTTTGGGACTATGCAATTGTTCCCTCTGAAAAATCAAGGCCGGATTCTGCAGACGGCAAGATCCTGGTTCCCTTCTGTGTGGAGTCCTCCCTTTCAGGAGTGGGGAAAAGAATAGGAAAGGAAGATGCGCTGTGGTATAAAACCACTTTCAAGCTGTCCCGGGGCTGGAAACGGCGTGTGCTTCTGCATTTTGACGCCGTTGACTGGAGCTGTGAGCCCTGGCTCAACGGACAGCCGCTTGGAAGACACACTGGAGGTTATACTGCCTTTTCTTATGATATTACGCCGTATCTCACGGAAGGTTCTCAGGAGCTTGTTGTGAAGGTCCTGGACGCCACCGACAATGGTGAACAGCCGCGTGGCAAGCAGGTGTCCAACCCACGGAGCATCTGGTACACGCCCGTTACCGGCATCTGGCAGAGCGTGTGGCTGGAACAGGTTTCCGACGAAGCCTATATTACGGATTATAATGCCCTGTCCGACATCGATGCGGGTACCGTTTCCGTGCTTGCGTCAGTTGAAGGCAAGGCAGACAGGATTGATGTGCGTCTTCTTGATGGCGGTGAAGGATGGTCTACCCTTGATGACAGGCCTGGAAAGGAGGTGGCTTCTGCCAGTGCCGTTCCAGGAGAGAACGCTGTCCTTTCCGTAAGTGCACCGAAGTTGTGGTCTCCGGAGCATCCATATCTGTATGCGCTAGAGATGAGCCTTGTCAAGGGCGGAAAGGTTATAGACAAGGTCAAGGCATATACGGCATTCAGAAAAAGCTCTGAAGAGCGCGATGCCGCCGGATGGCGCAGGATCGGGCTCAACGGAGAGCCTTATTTCCAGTTCGGCCCGCTGGATCAGGGCTGGTGGCCCGACGGCCTTTACACCGCGCCCACAGACGAGGCCCTGCGCTACGACATAGTCAAGACAAAGGACTGGGGATTCAATATGATTCGCAAGCATATCAAGGTTGAACCGGCCAGATGGTACTGGTGGTGTGACCGCCTTGGAATATGCGTATGGCAGGACATGCCCAGTCTTGCTGCAAACCTCCCGGGGGGCCAGTGGGGCCAGTGGGGGTACGGCATCGGCAGTGATTATCCTCTTACAGAAAGCGCCAAAGCCACATATTATAAAGAATGGGGAGAAATCATTGATCAGCTGAAGAAGTATCCGTGCATAGTTGTATGGGTGCCGTTCAATGAGGCCTGGGGCCAGTTTGACACTGAGGCGGTTGTGGATTTCACGTACTCAAAGGACTCCTCCAGGCTTGTGAATTCGGCCTCCGGCGGCAATTCTTACCTCTGTGGAGACATACTTGACAGCCACAATTATCCCAATCCCAAGATGAAATTCCGTTCTGACGGTGCCCAGATAGATGTGCTGGGAGAGTATGGCGGCATCGGGCTGGTGGTTCCGGACCACGTCTGGGCCCCGGACCACAATTGGGGATACAAAGGCCTTTGCAAGGATGGAGACGAGGTGCTCCTGAAGTATGTCGCATACACGGAAGAGTTTATTCCGGAAGTGCTGGACGGAGTATCGGCCGGAGTTTATACCCAGACGACGGATGTGGAGATAGAAGTTAACGGTATCATGACTTATGACCGTAAGGTTGTCAAGATGGACGAGGTGCGGCTGAGGGAAGCTAACCTGAGGTTATCAATGCAATTAAATAACGAAAACCACTATACTGATGACACTAAATAAACATCCATTCAGAATTGTCATTCTGCTTGCGCTTTGCATGGCGTCTTGTTCACGCACGGCGCAGCAGCTGCCTCAGAATGAGGCGGTCCTGAGACTTCAGGCGCCGGCCCAGTTGTCCAAGACCTGGATAGACGCCGGTGCCGATGGTTCGGCCGCTCCTGTTTATTGGAGTGCCGGAGACCGCGTTGCCGTGAATGGCGTGGTATCCGCCCCGCTTGAAGCTGCACCGGGAGAGAAACTCGCATCGGCAGATTTTTATCTCATGAACGTGAGGACGCCTTACACTGTCATTTATCCGGAAAGTGCCTGGGCGGGAAAAGATGAGCAGGGGAGGCTGCTTCTGGACATTCCCGCAAGCCAGCGGTGGAAAGAGGGGTCTTTCTGCGAAGGGTCGGCCCTTCTTTACGGGTATTCAGAGAGCGAGGATGCTCCTGTGGGGATGCAGAACCTTTGCGGAGCCATCACTTTCAGCCTCAAGGATCAGGATGGAATCAAAATAAAGTCCCTGAGCATAACTTCCCTTACGGAAGGGAAACCAATAGCCGGGAAGTTTTCGCTCGCAGAGGGAGAATCCCTCATTCTGTCTCCGGCAGGCGGGAACAGCGCCACCGTAGGGATGGAGCTGCCGGAAGAAGGCATTACCTTATCGGCAGCGGGGACATCGTTCTTCTTGTCCATCCCGGCCGGGGATTATCCGGACGGTTTCCTCATCCGCATGGATGATGAGAACAGGCATATCCTCCGCCGCTGGTGGCTGCGCCCCTCTGAAGGCTCCCCTGCGGGCGTAACCCTTGGAGCAGGGAAACTGGTGGTTTTTGCTGCAAGCGACTATGATCCCGATGCCCGCGAGATATGCAGTGCAGAAGACTGGGAGGAATTTGCCGCAGCATATAATGCAGGCGGGAGTGGCTGGGAGGCCGAATGGCTGTGCAAGGACGGCACCATAAGAATCGGTGCAGATTTCACGGCCGAAACCCTTACACGTATCACCGCCTTTTCCGGCATTCTGGACGGCTGCGGGCATACAGTGACCATAACCAAGGCCACAACGCCCCTTGTGAAAACTCTTACGGGTACAATCCGCAACCTTACTATTGCCGGCACCAATACGCCTTCAGATTCCAGTACTGACGGGGCTACAATCTTTGTTACCAACCTCAGCGGCGGCAGTATTGAGAATTGCTGCAACAAGACAACCATTACGCTGTCCAACCATGCCCGTGCAATCATTGCAGGCCCGTTTGTGAGGACATTTACGGCAGGGCGCATTGAAGGCTGCGTAAATGAAGCGGACTTCACCCTGTCCTGCGCCATTTCCGACGCCAACCGCTACTTCATCAGCGGCGGCATAGCGGGACTGGTGAAAGACCTTACTGCAAAAGCCACAATCATCAACTGCACGAACAAGGGAAAGTTCACCCTTATGGCAGTAACCACTACTACAGCGGCAAAAACGCCGCTGCAGGCTGCTTATGGCGGTATTGTGGGAAGTATTACCGGCGGAGATGCGGACAAGTATCTGAGCGTGGAGTCCTGCGTGAATGAAGGAGCCATATCCATAGATTTCTCTCCTGTCCCTTCCAGTACCACCATTGCGGTTTCAGGTGCCGGCGGCATAATTGGAACGGCCATGAAATACACCGGAGGCCTCACGTTCAACTGGTACAACACAGGCACGTCCAGGATTACCAAGCAGGACGGTGTTTACTTTGAGATGAAGGACTGCATCAACAAGGCTGATATCCACAACGGCCTTTGCTCCAAACTGGCCCACGGAGACCCCAATGCCGACTTTGCCGCCGGCCTTGTGGGTGTAGCCAACGGCCTCAAGGACAAGCCGGCCCTTATCGAGAACTGTACGGTGAAGGATGTTACGGTTGAGGCTACGCAGGCTACCTTCTATACACGTGCGGCCTTCTGTATGGTGGCCGGCGGTCTTGCCGGATTCGCCGGGCATGCCCATTTCAAAGGCTGTACGGTAGACCACTGCAAGGTTGGAACTTCCAAAAGCCAGTCCTATTCGGCTGCAGGAGGCATAGGGATGGCCCCCGTCACCTTCATCATGGAAAACTGCCGCATCTTTGCTGATGTGTACCATATCAGCAGTGCCGTAAGCGGCGCGGGTTACATAGACGGCCATTCGGCAATCGGCTTTGTCCTAAGCACCAAGAAAGGCCCGTCCGGAGCTTCCGGGACCGGCCTTGGAGGCATGCGTGACACTATTGTGAATCCTGAAGGCAGTTCCGTTACGGGATGCTCTTTTGGAGGCAGCATTACTGAGAACACCGTCCTGGTGGAATACAACAAAGCATCTTCCCCCGCCTTGCAGACAACAACGCTGTCTGCCGGCAACTTTGCGGCACATATTGCCTGTGAGAGCTTTGCCACCGATTACTACAAGAGGGGAATCGGCTCCATGGTGACAATCAGCGACAACACTTATTGGGACGGACAGTAAAAGACATTGCCATGAAAAAGTATATCATACCAATTGCTGTCTGCTGCCTTTGCGCATGCGTAAACCTCACGCCTGATACGGGAGAGGATATAGACAGGAGCGGACATACCCTGTTCAGCGTGGACATAGAAAACCTTTCCATTGGTGAAGCACCCGTCCCGGGAAGCTGGAATGCGGGGGACCGTATCGGCATCTTCGGTTCCGACTCCGGGAACAACGTACCGTATTACCTGAAAAAGGGAGGTGAAGGCCTCCAGGCGGCCGCATTTTACGGAGGCCTGGTCAAGGGGAACGTCCTTGCCTATGCCCCTTATGAGGAAAGCGCCTCATCGGCGGCGGTACTTTGCAGTCTTGAGCGCGTACAGGAGTATCAGGAAAATGCCGACAAAACCGGCTTCTTCCTCCGCTATAATTCCCGCACGTTCGCGGTTGCCTCTTCTGAGGAAGGCATCCTGCATTTCAAATACCCCATGGGCCTTCTGTGCGTGCGTTTCGAGTTTGTGGATCCAGTTGATATCCTGGCCATCACCCTGAAGGGTAAGGTTGGAATATCCGGCACCCTTGAAGCCGGATGGGACGGGGAGGTGAAGCCGTCGGCTCTGTCACACAAGGAAATCTCCCTGGACCTTGGGGGAAATGCCGTTTCCAGCAAGACGGGGGACCGTTTCAATGAATTCCTCTTCGTGCTGCCGCCTGCAGTGTATGCGGCAGGAGACCTTTCGCTGAGCGTGGTCACTACCGATGACGAGATGCTTCTGGGCATTCATGAGATAGAAATAAAACGCGTTGAGAAGGAGTCTTTCCCGGTGACGAATATCGTTGTCAGAAGTTCAGACATTCCCGCTTATGGTAAAGAAGATGGTTATCTGGAATAGGAGGCAGCAATGAAACAAAAGAGTATAATTACAGTGTTAATAGCCGCCCTTTCGCTGCTCTCCTGCAAGGAAATGCAGCAGGAACCGGTCCCTGGCAAAGCCATCGGCGAGATTTATGTCACGGCGGCTCCTGGCAGCCGGTCTGTCCTTGTGAAACTGGACGGCCTGTGGCGGGTTCGCTCAATGGAATCCTGGCTCAGCACCGATGTTGCAGGAAGGGAGGGCGAAGGCGCTTTCACGTTCAGCTTCGACTCCAATGAGTCCGATTTTGTCAATTTCAAGCCTGTCAGGAAAGGCGCTATCGTCATCCAGTCGCTTGAGACCATGGTTGCCGATACCCTCCGGGTAATCCAGCAAGGCATTCCCGACGGCAAAGAATATGCAAACAGCCTTTTGGGCTCCTACATTGAATTCCAGGAAGACCGTCTGGAGGACTTTTCCATCCTGTATGCCAACCTGAAAGGCGCATCGACCGCTGCCATATCGGCATGGATTGCCTCGGTTGGGGCTGATGTCAACTGCATCATCGGTGATGACGGCCTCTCCGTTGTCCTTTCAGACGGTACTCCCGCCACTATTACCGGCACCATGGACTCTCCTGCCGCCGTTTTTGCCAAATACGGAAGGCTGAATTGCGCCCTTGCCGATTTCGGCGAAACTCCCGAATCTGACGGCAGTTACTATGATGCCGCAGTCAGGCTGCTTTCACAGTGCTATGATAAGCCCGATGCAGAGGAAAACTGGCTCCTTGGCGGTTCATTCTATTACCTGAGCGTCATGGAAGCCGGTTATCCTTCCACTCCGTCATGGTATCCTGCCAACCCGGCTGCCCCGGAATTTGCGGCAGACCGTTATGTCCAGGGTTCCAACCTTACGGACTGTGTATGGATGGCGGCCCGGGATTATACCCCCACCTGGAGCTCTTCCGGCAGGAGCTGGAGGGCAGACTACCTCTACGCATCCCATTCCCTGTGGAATGCAACCACTATGGTAAAAGTGCTGGACAACACTCCCGCCGGCGCTTCCCACAAGGCAATTATGATAAGAATTAAATTCTGACGGCCATGACAACAAGGAAAACAATACTTCTTCTTGCCGCCATGTTTGCGGGAACCATGAGCCTGTGGGCGCAGGGTTTTACAGTAAAAGGAACCGTGACAGACGAACAGGGACAGCCCGTCATCTCCGCCGGAGTCAAGGACTCGGAAAACAGCAAGAATGTAACGATAACGGATATTGAGGGCCATTATTCCCTCAAAGTGGACAAAGCCACCGTCCTGGAATTCTCCTTCCTGGGGTACAAGACACAACTCATTCCCGTTGACGGTCCCGGTACCCTTGATGTGCGCATGCTGCCTGAGGACACTGTGCTTGAGAGCGCGGTTGCCATAGGCTACGGAACATCCAGGAAAGGTGATCTCACCGGAAGTGTTTCTGTAGTACAGATGGACGAAATCCAGGAAACGCCCTCGCTTTCCGTTGCCCAGACGCTCCAGGGCCGCATTGCCGGTGCCGATATCATTTCCGGTAACGGTGAGCCGGGTGATGAGACCAGCATCCAGATACGCGGAGCGCGCAGCATATCGGCGGCGAACCAGCCGCTCATCGTTGTGGACGGGGTTCCGGATGCGGTGTCCAGCCTGGATGACCTAAACCCTGCAGACATTGTATCCATATCGGTCCTGAAGGACGTTTCCTCCACGGCCATCTATGGAAGCCGCGGGGCGAACGGCGTCATCCTGGTGACTACGGACATCAAGAAACAGAGCGGGGCCAAGGTGCGTGCCATGTACAAGACGGTTGACGGCGTTTCCTCCATTGCGGGAAAGCTTGACCTGATGGATGCAACGGATTATGCCACCTGGTTCAATATGGTGGCCATACAGAAGCATCCGGACGTGGTTACCACCCCGCAGGCCGCAGGCGGTTCATGGCCCTATCCGGACCCTTCCGTCATGGGAAAGGGTACGGACTGGATAGACGTACTTTCACGCACGGGAATATACAGCGGTCATTATTTCCAGATAAACGGTTCAACCGCCAATACGAAAATCCAGTCATCGGCAGGCGTCCAGTACAACAGGGGCGTTCTGCAGGGGTCTGACTATACCAAGTATACCTTCCGCACCAACATAGAAAGCAAGATCGGCCGGAGGCTCACCCTTGGCGTGCGCTTCAGTATCATCTACAATGACGCCAACAGGACCAATGCGAAGGTCAGCGGAACGGATACCAACGCCGCCATTTTCCTGACGCCCGTACTGGATAAGGAAAGCGTCTGGAACAGGTATGCGTATGATGATGCCGCCGGCGTTGTCTTCAATAACCCGTACCTGTCGGCCATGAACATAAAGAACAGGGTTGACAAGTGGAATCTGAACCTGATTCCGTGGGTGAAGGTGCAGTTGGGCAGGAACCTGTACCTGCAGTCTGACTTCTCCTTTACCAGGGATAATGACATGACTTACTACTATTCCCCGTCATATATGCCTGTTGCCAAGGCCCGCAGGCAGGGCGGTACTGCAACCAGGACTTTCTGGGACCAGCAGCGTTTCCTGAGTGAGACCACGTTGAACTGGAAGAAGACTTTCCGCGGCGGACATAACCTTGAGACCATGGCCGGCTTCACCGCGTCAAGGCTCACGCGTGACTACGGAAGCTATTCCGGAACCGGATTCATCAATGACAAGGCCATGTATTACAACATGACCGGTATTTACAATGCCGCCAATTATTCCGAATACTCCTACAATACGGTGAAAAAGACCATGTCTGTCCTGGGCAGGGCAAATTACAACTACAAACGGCGGTACTACTTCACCTTCACCGCCCGTGCCGACGGTGCTTCCAATTTTGCCGAAGACAAGAAATGGGGCTTTTTCCCGGCCGCGGCTTTCCGGTGGTCTGTCATGAATGAGCCGTGGATGAAGCGCAAGTGGTGGATTAACGACCTGTCTGTGCGCCTGAGTGCAGGCCGCAGCGGCAACGACGCCATCTCCAACTATCTTTCCTATGCCACAGTTGACAACAACAGGGGCTCATGGCTTTTCAACGGAAAGTTCCTTCTTTCCACGCTTCCCGGCCATCTGGCTAACAGCCATCTCACCTGGGAGACCACGGACGCCTATAACCTGGGCTTCAATTTTGCCGGCTGGGCTTCCAGGGTGAACGTTGAACTGGACGCTTACTATTCCCGTACCCATGACCTTCTCCTAAGCGTAAAAAATTCCCAGGTTACCGGTTATGACACCTATTTTGACAATATGGGATGCACCCGGAACCTGGGTGTGGAACTCACTGTATCTACCAAGAACATCAAACGCAGGAAGTTTGAATGGCAGAGCAGTTTCACCATTTCCCACAACAACCAGAAAGTGGTGGATTCCGGAGCCGGAAACGAGGTTGTGACCACGTTCAGCAATCCCAGGAACACGTCCCAGTACCTGTATGGCTACAGGACAGGTTATCCCGTGAACGCCTTGTGGGGCTACCAGTATGCGGGTGTGTGGCACAATATGGATGAGGTTGAGCGCAATTCCGTCACACATACCTATGTATCCACCATCCAGTCCGGAGACGAAAAGATTCTTGGCCGCAGCCGTTACGTGGACATTAACGGAGACGGCCTTCTGGATCAGAATGACGTAGTGTATCTTGGAAATTCCGACCCGGTTCTGTACGGAGGCTTCCAGAATGATTTCACATTCTGGGGAAAACTCACACTTAATGTGTTCTGGGCTTATTCCATCGGCGGCAGCATTTACAACCTGTCCGAGCTCTGGCTTGGCTCTTCCGGAAGTTCCAGGAACAAGTACCGTTACATGCTTGACGCATGGGATGCGGTAAGGAATCCCAACTCGGACATAGCAAGGCCCGGTTGGGATGACACCCTGGGCAGCAACCGCCAGGTGCATGACGCTTCATACCTGAGGCTCAAGTCCGTGACGCTCAGTTATGCTGTGCCAATTGCAAAATGGTCCAAAGTGTTCAAGAAAATGACCGTAGGCGTTTCCGGCGAGAATCTTCTTCTGCTGAAAACCTATAACGGCTTTGACCCGGACGTGTCCACTTCCGCCACGGTGAGGAGGCTTGACAACGGCTCGTTCCCGCGTGCCAGGACAATAACCGGCAACATTCAGGTAAACTTTTAGGAGGACGATTTATGAAAAAGATTATTGCAATCATAGCCCTTGCCGCAGCAGCAGCCTCCTGCTCGTTGAAAGAGGAGTTTACAAGTTATACCAAGCAAGAGGATTTCTATACTGACAAACTTCAGATACAATCCGGAATCAATGCCTGTTACAATATGATCCGCAGCATTTTCGGTGGTTCCAGCATGTGGATGACCACGGAGTGCACCACGGACCTTATGTATCTGAATGACCCCAACGCATACAATGCCATCCTGAACATTTCTCCGGCACAGCCTTCCTTTGCCGCCACCATCTGGAAATACAGCTACAGCGGCATCATGAGGGCTAACGCAATGATGGCTGCCATCGACAACGCCTGGACAAATGATGTGCTCACGGACGATGAGGCGCTGGCTTTCAAAGGAGAGACGGTAGTGCTCAGGGCGTTCTTCTATTATCTTCTGACGAGTTCTTTCGGGGACGTGCCTTTCTACACGGAGACCGTCACGGAGGACAACCGTGAAAAGATAGCATCCCTGCCCCGCATGAGTGCATCGGACACAAGGGATTACCTTATCAATGAGTTGTCTGAGTATGTGGATTACCTTCCCCAGAAGCGCTCCTATGACGCTCCGTATGAGAACAGGGCGGGCGCGGCTCTCGGCATGATGCTGGCGGCAAAGTTCTGCCTCTGGAACGAGCGCTGGGACGATGCCATTGAGATCCTTGGCCGCCTGGAGGACATCTATGGCCATTACGAGGACAGTCCGGAAAGATTTGGCGTGGATTACCTTCTGTCTGATGTCCCGTTCGGCCGCAAGTTTACCCGCGAGTCAATTTTCGAGATGCAGAATGAGTATTCTGAGTATGGAATCCAGCAGACTGTGACGCTTGCCATATATGCAACGCCTTCAAAGAGCAACAAGGCGGTTGTGGTTTCCGGAGAGGAAGGGGATGAGGAATCTGACACCGAGTACATTATCTCCGACAATTACAACGGAATCTGCATTCCTGAGCTTGGGAAAAATGCCCGAATAAGCATCTCTGCCCGTCCCACAACATATTATTTCCAGACCGTGCTCACGTATGATTCTCCGGATCTCAGAAGCGGAGAGTACTCCTGCGGCGCAACGTCTGCAAGGGGCGGTTCCGGAAACCTTGCCTGGAGATGGTCAGGCTTTGCGGCAGATGACGTGGACCGCCTCCCGGAAAACCGTTCCGTGCGCTGGTTCACAACCACCGGCAGCAAGGCCGTGGGGCGCCCGTGGCTTGGAAACAAGTTCTGGTGCATGGGAATGTATTACACCCTTGACTCCAACAACTACAGGCTCTTCCGCTTTGCCGATGCCCTTCTGATGCTTGCAGAGGCGCACCTTCGTGCAGGACATGTGGACAGGGCTATGAATTACCTCAACATAACCCGCGTGAGGGCCGGATTGCCTGAGCTTTCGGCAGCCTCTACCGGAGGCAACCTGGAAGCCCTCATGGAAGAAATCCGCCTTGAAAGGGCGCGCGAACTCTTTGGGGAATTCCAGCGCAAATTTGACCTTGTACGGTGGGGAATATGGTACGAAAGGACAATGCAGTACAACGAAGGGACATACCTTAACGAATTCATAAAACCCTGTCACCGTTATCTTCCCATTCCTCAGGATCAGGTAACATATAGCCACGGGGCTCTGGACAACAAAGAATATCAGGACAACTAGTATGAAAAAGTATATAATACTCATTCTCGCTGCCGCCCTGGCCCTTTGCGGCTGTCAGAAACAGTGGCAGTGGTCCGGCGGGGATCTGGGCGTGAACTCAACGCGCGTGAACCTTACGAAGGATGCCGGTGCATTTACAGTGACCGTGTTTTCGGATAAAGGATGGACGGCCCTGGTCACCAAAGGGGCCGACTGGCTAAAGCTGGAGGAATCTTCCGGAAGCGGAATAGATACAATCCATCTTGAAAACAGTGAAAACTTTGAGGATCCCGCAAGGGTGGCCGTACTTGTGCTCACCGCCGATACCGGGAAAGTCATAGAAGTGAAAATTGTTCAATCAGGGACCAAGGAGACCGCAAGTTCCATTCCCGACGAATTGCTATAGCGTATGAAAAGACTGTTTTACATATTTGCCGCAGTGCCCGTCCTCTTTTCCTGCTCAGAGCAGGACGGACTCATTGTCCCGTCGGAACTGGGCGTGAGGGAAACCAGCATTACCATACCTTGCACGGCGGGAACATTTGATTTGAACATCCTAGCCGACGGCGCTTTCACCCTTACCCTTGACGATGCTTCCTGGCTCAGCCTGGACAGCGGTCTCAGGAGCATGAATGCAAGCGGGGATTGCAAGGTTCAGGTTTCGTACCAGATGAACCGCAGCATAAAGAGAGAGGCCGTCATAAGCCTTGAACGTGGCGGAAAGCTCATCGAAGTTCCGGTTTCCCAGGAAGGCGTCCTTGTCACCGGGATTGAGTTCGACCGGCGCAGCCTTACCATAGATTCTGCTGCCGGTACCCATTCCGTGAAGGTGGTCACACTCCTTCCCGACTCGGACCTTGATTTCTCTGTTGAATATACCGGCACCGGAGGCTGGATAACTGATTTCAAGAAGGTTAATAATTTCCTGGTTTTCAGTGTGATAGAAAACGTAGATGAGACTCTCCGTACGGCCAATATCACCCTTTCCGGCAAATCAAGGCCGGATATCCGGGACATCCTCCAGGTGGGCCAGCTCCCCGCAGGAGGAGCGCTTGTCCCGGTGGGGTTTGACAAACTTGGTGACATCGCAAACGGAACGCTCTCAGGGGAGGGCCTCTGCCTTGAAGGTGTGGTCATAAATGACAACTCCCAGGGTAACGGTGCCCCTAATGCCAATATTTCTCCTTCCGTGCAGGACAATACGCTGAGTTCAAGGACGGCCTATTTGCAGTCAAAGGACGGTTCTGCCGGCGTGATGATAGTATTCAATACCGTTGAGGACAATATCACCCGCCGGTATGACAGCGTGACCTTCCTTCTGGACGGAACCACGGTTACGGCTTATGACAACCCTTTGCGGTACGTGGTTACCGGTGCAACCGTCGGAAATCTTGCTGCAACAAAGGCGGGAAGCAGTTTCGACGTAGTGAAAAAGGAAAAAAGGATGTCGGAGCTCACAGATGCCGATATCTACACCTTCGTCACCCTGAAGGACTGCGAGATTCCAATCCGCAAGGGGCCGTTTGTCCCCATAGACCTGCGCCTTAAGACTATCATCAACAAGTATCCCATGGTTATAAGGGACATCGATGGCGGGACCATGCATCTTGTTACCAACCTCACCGCATCCTGGCAGAGGGACGGGAAAGGTATTCCGGAGGGTTCGGGCAGCATTTCAGGTGTGCTTGTGCACGAGACGTGCGACAACTTTGAATGGGATGCCGTACGTGCCGCAGAGATTCAGGCTTCCGGCCTTATGGAGGATTATATCACGGAGATAGGTGAGATAGGCCGCTATCAGATAAGGCCGGTTACAAGGGAAGAGATTGCCCTTGCAGAGAGTCTGGAAGACGGTTTTTCCAGAATCCTTATGGAAATTCGCTTCTTCAATGCAAAGTACGATGACCTTGTAATAAACGTGAAGGACAAAAAGGTTTACTCTACCTATCCCTCTGTGGAATACCCTTACAGCGACCCTGCCGTAAAAGGATACCTTGAAGTGCAGGGCGGAACAAAGCCTGGGGAAAGCCTGGACAACTACCGTGACTGGACCCTTTTGGGACCCCTTGTGGACGGACTTATCAAAGACCCTTCCCTTGGAAACGGTGTATATGACTATTTTGGCCGCTCCGCGCAGAGGACGGTGTCGTCCTATGCTTCCACCGGACAGCTTGTTGAAACTGCGGGCTCTGCCTGGAGGGATATCAACTGGAGTCCTGACAAGAATTGGAAAGCAACCTTCAGCACTGAAGGGCTTACGGAGGACAATCTGCCGCTTTCTGTCCAGTTTGGTGTCTGCGGCGGCCTTGGAGAACTGGTGGGCGGCCCGCGTTACTGGGTAGCACAGTATTCCGTGAACGGTACGGACTGGGAGGATATCGGCAATTATACCGTGCCGGATTTCCCCATACGCTCCAGCCGCAAGGCATGGCAGTGCCCCGGGTACAAGAACATCAGTTTCACGCTGCCTGAAGACCCTGAACTTGTGGGAAAGAAGAGTGTCTTCATCAGGATGCATCCTGTTGACAAGAGGGCTGGTACCAGTACCACTTATGACGGAGGAAGCATAGTCGCCAGCCTGAAATCCCAGCTGAACTATTTTGCCGTGCGTTGCAACAAGTGAGAAGAATGATTACAATACTGTCATTTTTATTGTGCCTTTCCGCTTGTGGTAAGGTTACCCCGGAACCTGTTCTGCCTCCGGTGCGCCTTCATACCGTGATGGAAATGAACAGTGAGCCCGCGGAGCTCAATTCCCATGAGGGGGAGGAGCTCTCCGGAGTGCTGCAGCCCATGTACTCCTATTTCCGCATCATCCCTCATGAATCCCTTACGGAAGGTGCCCCCGGAGACCAGGCCATGGCCATTTATCCCCGGATCAAGCGCATGGCCAACGGGCGGTATATCCTCTTTTACCACGGAGGTCAGTTCGGCTCCAGGGTATGGTACATAGTGAGTGATGATTTCAAGACCTGGAGTGAGCCGCAGTTGCTTTACCAGCCGTATAAGGTGGATGGAGACTATCGCCGTTTCGTGAACCCGGATGCCGCCGTGCTTCCCGGAGGAGAACTTCTGATGGTCTGCTCCTACAGGGCCACCAATGGCTATAACAGCGGCAAGGACTGCGGTTTGTCCTTCCGCAGGAGTACAGACAACGGCAAAACCTGGAGTGCGCCGTGGGAAGTGGGCATCGGCCCCAACTGGGAACCTTATCTCCTTGTTCTTCCGGACGGAAGAATCCAGTGCTATTATACCGATGCCGACCCGAGGACCAGGAATTCCGGCACATCGGTCATAACATCCGCAGACGGGGGTGCCACCTGGAGCGCAAAACAGCGGGTTTGCCGTCTGTATAAGTACGATTATTATACCGAAGACCCCGCAAAAAAGGCTTTCAACGGCGAGAAGATTTTTACTGACCAGATGCCATGCTTCAGGGTGCTCAACGATGGTAAGACCCTGGTGGGATGGCTGGAAGACCGCATTGAGGAACCGGCTCCCAGGGACTGCTCCCTTGATACTTATTCGTCTTTCTATGAGATGTCGCTTGTCTATCACGACGGTCTGGACTGGGAAGCGCTTGGTGAAGATGAGGCTGGTCCCGGGAGGCGCCTAAACCGCATTGTGAGGGGCGCCGGCGGTTACATTTCCACCTTCCGCTCCGGGGAGACCGTCCTTAGTTGCGGTATATCCGGACTGATGCACCTCAGGATGTGCAATGCTTCTGTCACAGGTTTTTACGGCAGCGGCAGCTGGGATAAAGAGTCCAACTGGCTGGTACCTTTTGACGGCACCGGATTCTGGAGCTGTACTGAGGTGGTTGCGCCCACCATCCTTGCCGCGGCAATGCACTGTGCCGACGGAATGCAGACCGGGCTCCTGTACCTGAATCACAGGCAGGATGCAGAGAAGCTTGCCGTTGTTCCTGACGGGGACCTTGAAGAATGGAAGGGCGACAAGGCCTTTTTCCTTGGACTCCCCGGCGGGGAGGAACTCCTTCTGCGGGCAGCAACGGACGGCACCAGCCTGTATCTTGCCGCCGATTGCCTGGAAGCCTCTTCCGGCAGCCCTTCAGTGAGCCTTATGCTTTACAGGGAAGGTGGCAAGGCAGTGAAAGTCAAGCTTGAAAAAGGGATGTCAAAGACGTCTTCCAAGGAAGGTACACTTGCCGTTTGCAGGAACGCTGAAATGGCCGGTGGCGCACAGGGTTATACGGCAGAGGTTGCCGTTCCCCTGAGCCTTCTTGGCGCTGCGGAAGGGGATACGGTTTATCTTTATGCCGTTTTGGAGAAAGGGGTTTCCCGCAGCACATTTTCCTTTTCAAAAAAATCAGATACAACCTCGTGGCAGAGAATAAGGCTTTGATATGCGAAATAAACTACTCATAAGCGTTTTGTCCGTTCTTTGCGTTTGCTTTTCCCTGCAGGCGCAGGCGCCGCATTTTTCGCATTTCACGCGCGACGGCTCGGGGCTTTGTTACGACGGGATAAGAACCATCTTAGAAGACAGCCGGGGTAACATCTGGATAGGGACATATATGGGTCTGAGCCGGTATGACGGCCGCTCTTTCGTCAATTACGGTAAGGCGGAACTTGGCGTGGATTCGGACTTTATCAGCTCCCTGGCAGAGGACTCCGATGGAAATATCTACGCTGGAACGGATGCTGGCATATGCCGTTACGATGTCCGCTCCGGCGTCTTCCACAGTTTCTGTTCCGATGTCCTGAAAACAAGGGTTTATTCCATGGTGAAGGATGCCGGAGGAGACCTCTTGATAGGCTCCCGCGGCAAGGGGCTGTACCGCAAGTCCGGCAGTAAACTCACGCTCGCACCCGGGACGGAAGACCTTGAGAAGGTGATTCATATAGCCACAGACGACAAAGGCCTCCTGTATCTTGCCTCCTATTGTGACGATATCTATCTTTATGACGGGAAATCACTCCGTCCCATCTGTGACGGCTTTTTCAAGGATGACAATGTAGAAGGTCTGATTGTGGACCGCTTTACTGACGATGAATCCCTTTACGTGGCATCCAAGCGCAGCGGGCTTTGCCGTGCCAATCCCATTACCGGCGCAGTGGAAGTCCTGTACACGATTCCTCAGGGCCACAGGCCCATAGGCATTGTTGCCGATGGTTACACCATATGGATATCTACTACCGGCGGTCTTGTAAAATATGACACGAACAGCGGGGAAGCCCTTGTCTATAACTCCACAGTAGGAGACCCCTTTACTCTTTCCACCGATTATGTGACGACTGTGTGCCGGGACCGTTCCGGCGGACTGTGGGTGGGAACGGCATCGGCAGGTGTCAATTACAGCAATCCCGCCCAGGACCGTTTCCAGGCTTGGTGGCATTTGTCTTCCGGCGTCTCCCTTGAAGGTTGCGGGGTGAAGGGCTTTGCGGAGGACGACGACAGGAACATCTGGGTGGCAACCGGAAAGATGGGACTCCTGCGCCTTGACCCGGAGGGAAAGCTTGAAAAGGCCGGATACCCCCAGTTGCCGGACAACATTACGTCTGTCTGCTCGGACCATACCTCCCTGTGGGTGGGTACCCTACAGGGTCTGTACAGGGTGAACCTTGAGAATGGTAAGGTCCTGTATTATAAGCACTTCGGTGACGATGGCCAGCAAATTGAAAACCGCGTGGTAAGCCTTTACCGCAGCTCAAAGGGAGATTTGTATGTGGGTACCCCCGTGGGAGTCCTGATATATGACCGTGGCAGGGACCTTCTGGTGCCGGTTCCCGCCCTTGTGGACATTACCGTGGAGAGTTTCGTTGAAGACGGTGCAGGAAACCTATGGCTGGCATCATACTCACAGGGAGCCTTCTGCTATTCCCCCTCCAGGCAGACAGTGGAAAAGAATTACGGTACAAATGTAGGCGTTCCTCCCGTCCATGAGATGACATCGTCGGTGACGCTTGATTCCCATGGGAACGTGTGGGTGATAGGCTTCAGTTCGGGTTTTTACAGGTATGACAAGACGTCGGATGTATTTGACCGCATATGCCGGGCCACACATCCCAATCTCCCATCGGATTTGTATCTCAGTGCCCTGGCGGATTCCAACGGCCGCCTCTGGATAAGCTCAGATGCCGGCCTTGTCCTGTATGATTCTTCCACCGGCGGGTCCGTCACTTTCCATGATAAGGACGGTCTTTTGCCTTGCGAATTCACAAAGGGCGCCCTGAAACTGTCCGACGGGAACCTGCTTTTCGGACAGGACGACGGCTTCATCAGCATAAACCCGGCTGAATTCGAAAGCCCCCTGCCTCCGGGAGAGACGGCAGGGCACAGGGTCCTGTCACCTGAGGCCACGGGGCTGGTGTCACTAGGCATCATCGTCTTTGTTATCTGTCTCGCTTTCCTGTTTTATCGCAGGGCTATGGCTGCTGCAAAGCGCAAGGAAGAGGACCGCAACAAGGCAAAGGATGCCCAGCTCTATAACGACCGCCTTGGCTTCTTCGCAAATGTAATCCATGAAATCAAGACTCCGCTTACCCTTATCAGGACCCCTCTCCAGAACCTGATTTCCAGCGGGGAGGCATCGTCGGAGCAGATGGCCGACCTTGAGATTATCAACAACTCAACCGAGTACCTTGACCAGCTGGTAAAGGAGCTGCTGGAGTTTGTGCGTGGAGAGGAACACGGCTATGTGCTGGACCTGAAGAATGTGGACATAGCAGATACGCTCAGCTTCATCTGTTACAATTTTTCGAATGCTGCCAAAAACGCCAATATCAGGCTTTCCTGCAAATCCACTCCGGAGCATATTGTTACCGCCGTTGACAGCAAGGCCTTGACCAAGATAATCAACAACCTGGTCCATAACGGAATAAAGTATTCGGACACATATCTTGACATCCGGGCATCCGTTGAAGGCCAGAGCGTCAAGGTGCGATTCGTGAACGACGGACAGGGCATTCCTGCCGACAAGCGCGAATCCGTATTCCTTCCGTTTGTACGCTACACGGGTCAGAAAAGGGAGTATCAGCAGAGCTTTGGCATAGGTCTGGCCCAGGCACGTACCCTCACCGAGCTTCACGGCGGAACGCTGGTGCTGTCGGACAGGTCCGACGCCACGGAGTTCATCCTTACGCTGCCACTGAAAAAGGCGGCGGAAGCCCGGCAGGAAGAGGACGATGATGACAGGCCTGATACAGGCAACCTTCCGCTTGTCCTTATTGTGGAGGACAATGCCGACCTTTCCTCCTACCTCCGTCGCAAGCTTCGTCAGAATTACAAGACTATAGCCGTTCCTTCGGCAGAAAAAGCCCTGGAGGTCCTGCATCAGGAAAGCGTGGACGTGCTGCTTACCGACATCGGCCTTGAGAATATGAGCGGTGTGGAACTTTGCCGGAGAGTGAGCCGGGACAACAGCATTTCACACATTCCCATCATCGTCATATCGGCCATCTCCAGCACGGAGACCAAGATTAAGTGCATGGAGAACGGTGCCACAATGTATATTGAGAAGCCTTTCAGCCAGGATTACCTTGACGCCTGCATAAAAGGCGTCCTGGAGAAGCGCAGGATACAGAAAGAAGCCTGGCGCGGTGTCCCCAGCGTCCCGCACGTGGAGCTCCAGAACAGGGACGAGGACTTTATCCGCAGGCTTAACCAGCTGATTAGCGACAACATCGGTGACCCCTCCTTCTCCAACGGTCAGATTGAGGAGGCGCTTTTCATAAGCCGGTCCTCGCTTAACCGCAGAGTCAAGGAACTGTTGGGTACGACTCCCAGCGAATATGTACACAAGAAGCGCCTTGCGGCTGCAGCGGAGATGCTCAGAAGCGGCAGGGTGCGAATCAATGAAGTAGCCTATGCCGTAGGATTCAATTCCCCTTCTTACTTTGCAAAGTGTTTCAAGAAGGAATTCGGAGTCCTCCCGGCCGAATATATGAATCAGGATAAACAAGATCAGTAAAGATGAAAAAAGTTCTGTCAGCCTTAGTTGCATTGGCGGTGAGTATGCTTGCCGCTGCACAGAATGGTCCGGTGAAGATGTGGGAGGGGACAATAGACCTTCCTACCTACAGGGTGAATACCCCGGAGAAAGCGCCTCTGTTTGAGAGGGATTTTGCCTATCAGAGGGCAAAGCGCGGGGTCTATCCTTACGCCATGAACGATAATCCCACGCTTGAAAAGGTGGACAGTACCCACAGGGCCCTGTATCTGGAGAACGATTATATCAAGGTATGTGTCCTTCCAGACATCGGCGGCCGGCTGTTTTATGCCACTGACAAGACCAACGGGTACGAGATATTCTATCGTCAGAGCGTGATAAAACCCCAGAACGTGGGTATGCTTGGCGCATGGATAAGCGGCGGAGTGGAATGGAATGTGTTCCATCATCACAGGGCCACATCGCAGTATCCCATCGACTATACCCTTGTGGACAACGGCGACGGCTCCAAGACCATCTGGGTTGGTGAAGTTGAGGAGCGCCACCGGATGAGCTGGGCCATAGGCCTTACGCTGTATCCGGACAAGTCGTACATTGAGGTGACCGGACGATTCTTCAACGATTCGGAAAACCGCAATTCCATGCTCCACTGGAACAACGTGGCTACCCATGCCAATGAGAATTACCAGATTATCTTCCCGGAGACCACAAAGTTTGGGATGTTCCACCATAAGTCCAGCCATATCCACTGGCCTGTTGCCAACGAACCCTACAAGGGGAATCCGGATTTCGTGGGCGTGGATGTGAGCTGGTGGAAGAACCTGCCGTCACTAACCGGCGATTCCGTGTTCATCCAGGACCTCCAGGACGACTTCGTGGGAGGATACGACCATGGCAAGGACGCTGGAACCATGCTGGCCGGGAACCACAACATCAACAAGGGCGGCAAGTTCTGGACCTGGGGCCATCTTACCTACGGGCATATGTGGGACTGCGTCACCCTCACCGACGAAGACGGCCCCTATGTGGAGCTCATGACATCGGCCTACTCCGACAACCAGCCGGACTACTGCTGGATCAACCCTCAGGAGACCAAGGAGTTCACCGCTTACTGGTACGGAATCCGGAACCTCAGGCACGTGAATCGCGGCAACCAGAAGGCAACCGTGAACATGGACATAGATCCCGCCGGTCAGGTACACGTTGCGGCCAACGTCACGCAGATTCGCCGTAAGGCCCGCATTACGGTCTCCAGCGGTGACGCCCTCCTCTATGAAAAGACCGCGGACATTGCCCCGGACAAGCCTTTTGCCGATGATTTCACCGCAGAACCGGCGCTTCTGGAAGACCCCACCGCCGTCACCATGCGCCTTTTCAGCGCAGACGGAGAACTCCTTATAGACTACCATCCCTATAAGCACGACATCAACGAACCCCTTCCTGCTGACCTGCAACCTGTGAATCCAGACCCTCGCAGCATAGCCAATGCGGAGGAGTGCTACTATGTTGGCATGAGGAACCTCCAGTTCCACCAGGCCCATGTGGACCCCAACGACTATTTTCTGGAGGTCCTCAGGCGTGACCCCGGTGATGTCAGGGCCAACACCCAGATGGGTATTTTCCATCGCTTCAACGGTGAGTACGGCCTTGCAAAGCAGTTTCTGCGCAAGGCTATCGCCCGACAGACGGCCAACTACACCCGTCCCGCCGATGGTGAAGCCATGTACAACCTTGGCCTCATACTCAAGGAAGAGGGCCGCTGGCACGACGCCATTGACACCCTTTACCGTGCTGTGTGGGACTATGAGTATGCATCGGCCGCGTATTATCAGCTCTCGCGCATCTCTTCCATTAACGGGGACGGCGTCAGGGCCATGCAGGAGGCATCGATGGCCGTGAATTACAACGGTATGAATGTGGACGCGCGGAATATGAAGGTAACGCTTCTTCGCCGCGAAGGCAAAAAGGCCGATGCCCTTGCCCAGGCAAGGGAAATCATTGCTTTCGACCCCTTGAACCACTATGCCGCCCGTGAGCTGATGCTCCTTGGAGGCCTATCCAGAGCGGCTTTCGAAAAACTCCTCCGCCGGAGCAGCGAGTCGTACATAGAGCTTGCCTGCAGGTATTTTGGAAACGGATTTGCAGAGGAGGGAGAAGCTGTCCTGCGGGAGGCGGAAGCCATTAAACCCTACCCTACGGTGGAATACTACCTGGGTTACCTTGCCGACGTACACGGTGACAAGGCCGCCGCGGCAGAGTGGTTCACCAGGGCGGATGCCGGTTCAATAGACTTTGTGTTTCCTTTCCGGATGGAAACGTTGAGGGTATATGGCAAGGCCTTGGAGTATATGCCGGAAAGCGCGAAAACCTGGTATTACCTGGGGAACCTCCTGTATCAGAAGCAGCCGGACAAGGCTCGCGAGTGCTGGGAAAAGGCCGTTAAGTCCAATCCTTCATTTGCCATGGCGCTCCGTAACATTGGCTGGTACTGGCGCTTCAAGGACGAATACCATGACAAGGACATGGAAGACTATGCCACGGCTCTTGAGTACTACCTGAAGGCAATCGATGCCGACAAGGACAATCGGGCCATATTCCTCACAGAGGCAGACGAGGTCATGGAAAGGATGAATGCACCTTTGAAGGACCGCTATGACATGTTTATGAGTCATGGGGACATCACCGCCCTTCGCTATGACTCGGAAGTGCGGAAGATTCAGCAGATGATTCTTCACGGGGACTACGATGAAGCGCTTGAGCTGCTCCTTTCCAAACCATACAGCCGTCGTGAGCACATTGACGACCTTCATGACATATACGTGAATGCATGCCTCCTGGCCGGCTTCCACGCAAAGAAGGAAGGGAACGTCCAGGCCGCCCTGAGGTATATGCTCATGGCAGCGGAATACCCGGAGAACCAGTTCTACGGGCACCTTGAATACAGTGCCCGCGATGCTCAGGTGTACTATAACATTGGCCTTGCCTATGAAGAGGCAGGGGACAGTGAGAACGCCCGCAAGTACTATGAAATGGCGGCAGATGTTAAGATTAAGCCCAAGGACTGCATCTACAATTACGAGAAGGGCCTTGCCATGCGCAAACTTGATCCAAAGGCCAAGGTACGGAATATGAATAAGGACATTGTGGACTTTGGAAAAGCTTACGTTACGGAAAAGGTGCAGAATTTCTTTGAGAGCTTTGACAGGGGGCCTTATGAAAATGACGTCAACTCTGCCGCATACTATGCCCAGGGAGTAGGCCATCTTGCGCTTGGACATAGAATCCGTGCAAAGAGGGCCTTCAGGAAAGCCCTTGCCCAGCGCAATGACAACGTATGGGCCAATTATTACCTTGGAAACTTGAAATGACCATGAGAAAGATACTTATAGCAACGCTCTGCCTACTTTCATGTGCAGGTATTCATGGCCGTGACTTCTCTGTCAAGGCCGGCAGGCTGGAATTCACCATAGGTTCAGACGCCCGCGGTGCCGCCTACGTTATAGACGGGAAAAAGGCCGATGCCGTCACTGACGCGGAATTCTGGCGCCTTATCCTTGACGACGGGCAGAAAAAAGAGATTCCGGTTCTCTCCAATATGCAGAAAGGACGTGTCTCCCGTGAAGGCTCTGCCCTTGTGATTCGTTATGATTCGCTCCTTTCTGAGTATGGGGACACTTACCCGGTCCGTTTTACCGTGAGGATAAATGAGGAAAACGGAATGCTGCGTTTTTCTCCTTCCGTGGAAAACCTTGATACAAAGGTACGGGTGAACGAATGTTTCTGCCCAATGGCCGATTTCAACACCCTTGCCGGCCCCAAGGACAAGGATGTCCTGTACTGGCCTCAGGGGCCTGGCGCCCGTTACAAGGACCCTTGGCAGCTCATGGAGGACAAGGCTCCCGCCTACTATAGCCACGACGAGCGTGAGACATTCATGAATCTGGTTTACCCCAGGGCCTCGATGAGTTGGTTCGGTGTCCAGTCCGGTGACGGTTTCCTGTATGTGGCGCGCTACGATGAGGATATGCGTTTATGTTTTCTCAGCGTTCGTCACCGCATACATGACGATAATCTCACGTTTTCGATAGACCACTGGCCAATGGCAAAGCCCGGGGAAAAGCTGGAGTTGCCGTCTTCCGTCGTAGGCTTCATCGACGGCGACTGGCGTGACGGCGCAAAGATATATCGCCGCTGGGCCGATGCGTCTTTCTTCAAGGCCCCCCAGGTGGATCCCTGGGTAAGGCGCCTCACCGGCTTCCAACGTATAATCATGCGTTCACAGTATGGAGAGGACTATTATACTCCAAAGGACCTTCCCGCAATGTACAAGGCAGGAGCCAAATACGGTATCCACACCCTTTTCCTCTTTGCATGGTGGAAGGGCGGGATGGACCGCGACTATCCTTATTATGAGGAGGCCTATCCCGGAGCCTTCAAGGACCTGGCGGACAATATCAAAAAAGTACAGGAAATGGGAGGCCGGGTGATTCTGGAGTGCAACTGCCATTTCCTTGACCCCCAGGTGGACTACTATGAGAAATTTGGCCATGAGGTAGAAATCCTTGACATCAACGGGGACCCTCTGGCCAAATATTTCGTTTACAACGGACGGGGTGAACTCAGGGAGAAACTGGGTCAGAAAATGTTCTATCTGGCCTGTACCGGCACCCAGCGCTGGAGAGACCAGCTCATGAGCCAGATTCGCCTTCTGGACAGTATGGGGGCCGATTGTCTCTTTGCCGACTGCTTTGGCTTCTGCCCCTACCAGCCTTGCTTCAACACTCGCCACGACCACGGCAACCGTGTGGATCAAGAATGGATATACCACCGCATGTTCTTCGGGGAAGCCAGTGACCTTGCCTACAGCCACGGAAAGGCTTTCGCCACAGAGGGCGTAACGGACATAGCCGGTGTCTATACCCAGTTCATGCACGGAAACATCGCGGCCGATTTCAAGATACAGACCGACGATTATCCGCAGATGTTTGCCTACACCTTCCCCGAACTCATCTTCACTGAGCGGAACATCTACTCTTCCGACGGGCGCTTTGACCGGCAGCTCAAAAACGCCCTCACGATGGGTGCGCGCCTTGATGCCCAGCTTTGGGTTTGCCGTGCCGATATAAGCAGGGATCCCAAATATGCCGCCATGATTGACTGGTACACCAGGAAACTCAACCAGTACGGCGAGTATTATTATGACGGCAGGTTTACGGTGATAGACACTTCAGAACTGCCATACTATATCAAGCGCTCAGAATGGCTCAGCGCCGACGGCAGGAAGGTGATGCGCGTCCTTTACAACGCGTCCGGCAAGGAGAACAGCGCCTGCGGCGTGACCCTTGGCCCGGATGAAGTCCGATACGATATTTTTGACAAGGAAACATACTGCAAATGAAAAAAATACTTGGTATTCTGGCAATAGCTTTCCTCCTTTTGCCCCAGGCATCGGAAGCTGCCAAAAAGAAAAAGGCGGCAAAAGATGATATTTTTGACGTATATCTCCTGATAGGCCAGTCAAACATGGCCGGTAGGGGAGGCCTTTTCCCCTCTGACAGGGAGGACGTAATAGACGGCGTCTTTATCCTTAACGACGATGGTGAGGTTGAACCTGCCCTGCAACCACTTAACCGTTATTCTTCCGTCCGTGTGGGAATCAAGCGGCAGTGGTTCAACCTTGGCGGCCCTTTTGCCGATGCAGTGCACCGGAGCACCGGGCGGCCCATCCTGCTGGTTGTCAATGCGCGCGGGGCGACATCGGCCCGGCTGTGGCTTAGCAACGCCCCCGGGCTGGAATACCACAAGTTCGACGACAAATGGGGCCCGAAAGATGAGACCCCCCAGCTTTTTGACGAGGCGGTGCGCCGTGCGAAAATGGGCATGAAATACGGGAAGCTCAAGGCCATTCTCTGGCACCAGGGGGAAAGCGACGCATACGATAAGTATGCTCCCCTCTGGCTGGATAAAGTCGCTTCCATTGCAGAGGACCTGCGCCATCAGCTGGGCGTATCGGCCGAGGAAGTTCCCTTCATCGTCGGGGAGACCAATCACGGTTTTTCCCGTCATGAGATTATCAACAATGAAATACACCGTATAAGTCAAATGGTTCCAAACAGCACATGGGTAAGCGCAAAGGATTGCAATATTACCAAAGATAAGATTCACTTCGGCAGGTCAGGCCTCATCCTTTTTGGAAGGCGTTATGCGGAGAAAGTCCTGCAGATGGTGTATGGCTTTTCCGCTGCGGCTTCTGTTGCGGCCTGCTCGGGGGAGGTTCTCAAAGTGAAAGATTTGCCACGGGAGCCGGAGCAGGGGCTCTATACCCTATGCGACTTTGACAACCGTTCCGTGGAATTCACGGCCGAGGGCGCAACTTTCAGCGTAGTTGGAAATCCCAAGAAGGACAATGCCAACCCCAGTGCCGTGGTGGGCAAGCTGGACGTTAAAGGCGGGGGCGCCACTTTGTCGTGCCATGTAAACAGCCCCATCGACCTTACCTGGGACAAAAAGCTCATCCGGCTCAGGGTGATGGCGCCAAAGGCCGGAAGCAAGGTGTCGCTGGTCCTTTCCGTAGCGCCTTCAAAGACCAAGGAGACGCGTCTCCGGGAGCAGCTTGCAGGCATCGGTCCCGTCTGTCTAGAGGCTGAAAGCACTGGAGCAGGCGTCTGGGAAGACCTTACCTTCGACCTTTCCTCTGTCCAGAGCAACTTCTATCAGGAGATGAGCTTCTCCTTCCCGGACAAGGGCGAGTGGTTTTTTGACAATCTGGTTATCCCGGATGACGATATTTCCTCGCTTACTCTTTTCAAACAGGTAGCCCCGCCAATGCTGGCCGATCCGGATAAACCCTGGATGTGCAACTCCATAGCCAACCCGGATGTCCAGAGTCCGGAAGAGTCTATCGACGGAAACTGGTGGTTGTGGGTCCGCGGTGGTGACGGCTCCAAGGCTCATCTGGGATTCTACACCCAGCCAAAGGAATCGTTCAATCCGCTGGGTCCGTGGAATTACAATGAAGGGAATCCCATCGTCCCGGCCGGATGGTACGGCGATTACGATTCCCACCACGCCATTGACCCGGCCCCGGTCATGACGGACGACGGGAAACTTATCCTTTACTATAAGGGCATTGATGAGAAACGTGTGAACCGCGTACTGCTGGCAGTGACCACGGACGGGTACAATTACTATAAGACAGACGCTCCCTGGAAGGTGAACTGCGGAATAGCGGATATAGTCAAGTGGAACGGGAAGTATTATATGTACGTGGCCCGGCGCATGTACGCCTTCACTGACCCTTATTCCGGCGACGAGGCCCAGGAATACGAAATTTATGAAAAGGGCGGAGCGCCGGACAACTGCGACTGGTATTCCATTAACGGCGGAAAGATTTTCCGTGTGAAAGGATGCGATAAATGGTTTATCGCCTACCAAGCCGGTACCAATAATCCGGATTTCCCGCAGCGTTTCCACGTGGCATATTCCGATGACATGGTTCACTGGACCAAAGTTAATAACAAGCAGCCGCTGTATTCCCGCGGCGCCCGCGGCACCTGGGACCAGGGCGCAATCTGGGCTCCGGCTATCTTTGAATACGGTGACAGCCTCTATATGTACTACGAAGGATGGGGGCGCGAAGGGTATGTTCCCAACCGTGACCGCCAGTATTTCCTGCCGGCCCATTCACAGGTTGGCATAGCTTCGTGCAAGACCTCTGACTTCCTTTCATGGTGCGGGTTGTGATTATTCTTTCTTCATTTGGGAATTGAGTAGCATGAGGGGTGTTCGATTTTAAGTATTTTTGCAAAGTAACTAATAACCATAAGTATGAAAAGCAAGAGTGTTTTTACAACTGCTTCAGAGCGTTATGTTGCTCCTGAGTGCGAAATGGTCCATCTGCGCCAGGAATCGGCGTTCATGGTGGGGTCCGGAGCTTCTTCGGATGGATGGGATATTGATGACGGAGATTTCCCGCTGATGGCTCCAAGTATGCCTGAGTTTATTTTTTAAGGGAGGAACTGTCATGAAAAAATCAATTATACTGCTTGCCGCTTTAGCCGCCGTTGCCGCTGTTTCCTGCACCAGGGAACTGGACATTAATAATGAATCTCCTGCCGTCAAGGGCGCAATCACTTTTAGCGCCAGCCATGAACAGGCCTCCGACCCGGATGTTAAGACAACCCTTAACACATCGGACGGTTCCGTCACATGGAATGCCGGTGATTTGGCAGACCTTGTCACCGATACAGGTGTCTATCCTTCCAATGCCCTTGTGGCGGGGGATGATGGCCAGTCCAGCGTGGACTTTACGTTCGACGGCGTTTCCGGCACTCCGGTAATGGCTGTTTATCCAAGCGGTCTTACCCCGGTTTATTCTGAGGAAAAGCTCAACGTTGCAATTCCCGCAACCCAGGACGGCTCTTTTGCCAGCGCCGGCATAGAGGTGGCAAAGGCCGTGGATGGCACTCTTGCCTTCAAGAATGTCTGTGGCCTGCTTCAGGTAAGGATTAACAACGACGACGTGAAGAAGATTGTTATATCTTCCAATGATGACAATCCTCTGGTTGGTACGGTTCCGGTAAGTTTTGTCGGTACCAAGCTTGTGCTGGGAGACCCCACGTCAACTGCAACCAGCGTCACAGTTAACGTTTCCGGCAGCGGCACATACTATGTAGCCGTGCTCCCGGGCGCCAACCTTGAATCCGGTTTCTATGTGGAGCTGCTCAACAGTTCGGATGTGGCTGTGGGTGAAGTTCTTACAGGCAATACCCTCACCGTTGACCGTCGCCAGATCCGCAAACTCAACCTGGAGGACAAGGGGGTGATTTCAAATAAGGTGTTCGTTAAAGTTGACGGTGTGGGGTCTGAGGATGGTTCCAGCTGGGATAACGCCATGGGCTCTGCCGCGTTTTATACTTTCCTTACCACCAAAACAACTGACAATACAGTCTTTATGGCGGCGGGTACGTATCCTACTCAAGCTGCAGCCGGCTGCACTTTTAATGCCGGTATCACAGGTCTTTCCATATACGGCGGTTATCCTTCAACAGCAACCGGGACTTCGCTTGCCGGCAGGGATATTACCACCAACAGGACCATCCTGAGCGGTGACCAGGATAATGACGGAACCGGCGAGAACCGTATTCTTATTACCAATAATTCAAACATCACAGCGGTATTGGATGGCCTTGAATTCAGAAAAGCCTACGCCAGCGGCAATCAGGGCATGGGTTCTGCTCTTTGCATAAATAACTGCAAGACTATCAAGGTTGTCAATTGTATTTTCAGTGATAATACAAACGTGACTACAACCAAGGAAACTGAAACCAAGGCTGCAACCGGCGGCGGTGCTGTCCGTGCAGCAGCGGGTACAGTCATATTCAAAGGTTGCACTTTCAGCAACAATACTGCTACCGTGGTCAGTGGTGGAGCAATGCGTGTTGCCGGCACTGCAAATGTGACTCTTGATGAGTGTGTTTTCTCTAATAACACTGCAACGACAAATGGCGGCGCTATTCATATGAGCAAGGGTACGCTGATAATCCATGATTCGCAGTTCAATAACAACACGGCTACCACCAATGGCGGTGCAATTTCAATTACCCAGCAGGCAGATTGCTCCGTGACCATGTCCGGCACATCGTTTTATCACAACCGCGCAGCCAGTTCGAGCGGCTATTGCGGAGGCGCCATTGCAATCGGCCCTTGTACCAATTCATGGGATGTAGGGACTTCGGATGTTACTCTGACCAATTGCTATTTTGAGGAGAATGAAGGCCATGCCACGGATATCGTTTATGATCCTGAAACCCCTACATCCCTGAAAACCGGCATCGATGAAAGCAAAGCATCCACAGGCGGTGCCATTTTCGTGGAGAAGAATGCAAGCGTGAAGCTGGATCACTGCTGGTTCTACCACAACCTGTGCTCCAAGAATGGCGGAGCCATCAGGACAAAGGATGCCACTGCGGTTTTGTACATGAACGCATGCTCCTTCTACATGAACTATTCAGGAGCCTCCGCCTCTACTGTTCAGGGAACTTCAGGTCCCATAGCAATGTACAACTGCGTGTTCTACAACAACCAGAACAAGAGCACCAGCTCTCCCGCAACCATCCGCAGTACAAACGGCGAAATCCTCATGGCCAACACATCTTTGAGGCTGGGCTCATCCTATCCCGGAGTAGTGTTTTCAGCCACTGAAAACTCTGTGATAGTAAACAGCCTGTTTGTCAATTCAGGTGCCGACAGTGAGCCTGCTCTCAAGAAAGCAATTGCAGTTGCCAGTGGGAAGACGGTGTCCTCTTTCGGCCACAATCTGCACAGCGGGTATAATGCCGACGGCTCCTCATACGGAACCATAGACCAGACAAACGCCATGGCGGGTTCTGATCAGGAAATCGGCCTGGATGATTTCCCGTCCTGGGTTGGTACGTTTGACGGTATAGGATACCATCTGCTCAAGATTACCAAGTTACCCACCACATATTATAATGCAGACCCGGCCGTGGATTATCGTGCCACGCCTGCAGAGGTCGAGGCCGCCATCGATTATTTCGACACCAACAACAGCACGGCGTTCAAGACCTGGCTCAACACCCTTGACGAAGGCTCCGGCCGTAAGCCGTTGGATGTTGATTACAGAGGATACCTCCGTAATGCCACCAATATTTGGCCTGGCAGCTATGAGTATGGCGCAACAAAGTAACCGATGAAGAAATCAGCCATCCTTCTCACTCTTTTAGCGTTTTTAGTGATTGGTCCTGCCGCTGAGGCGCAGGACCTTTACACTAACAACCGTGCGCCACTGGTGCACAAGCAGTACATGGAGCTGCCCCTGGGTGCGG
>JAEEGI010003255.1_pt1 | contig 38818 bp, 34 predicted proteins | sample 8958751 | NCBI WGS metagenome assembly JAEEGI01 (sample SAMN16246545, study PRJNA631951) | gut metagenome | biome: gut microbiome; feature: rumen; material: KS-attached | host: Bos | place: Iran: Karaj | collected 2018-10 | reverse complement strand
CTGAGACGGAGCTCCTTTCAGAACTCGTCAAGCTTCAGAAGAAAACAGCAAAGAGAACAGGTGTAGTAGCATTCTCAATGATCGTCATTGCCGCTGTTGTCCTCGCTTCAGCCGTCCTGATCGTACCTAAGGTCATGACGACCCTCATGGCCGCTGAGACGACTTTAGAGCAGGCTACCACGCTTATGGGTGACGTTAAGAACTCTCTTGACGGCATGAACAAGATGATCTCCAATGTTGACACTGTCCTGACCGACAATACCGAAGCAATGTCTGACGCCATCAAGAAGATAGGCGATATCGACATCAACGGACTTAACGACTCAATCAAGAAGCTCAACGGCGCCGTCGACGGCTTAAACAAGATCGTCTCACCTTATTCCAGGAGACAGTGAGAAAGCCGTATGAGTTAATTGCCGCAGGCATAACCCTTCGTGAACAGAAATTAAATAACCCCCGTACGAGTTAATTCCTCAATCGGAACAGAAATAAAACAAACCGTGTACTAGTTAACCTTACTGTACAAAAATAAAACACCCCGCCGTATGAGTTAATTGCCGCAGGCAATTACTGTCCGAAATACGGGGGGTGTTTTATTTTTGGAGCCAAAGGCGGGAATCGAACCCGCGACCTATTCATTACGAGTGAATTGCTCTACCCCTGAGCCACTTTGGCGTGCCATAAAAATATACCTATTTGGAAGTTGTGTGTCAAGTGAAAGAAAAGCAAGTAAACGGGATAAGAATGATATAATTGATTTATCGGAGGAAAAATTAGTGAAAGCGCTAAAGTTCTTTAAGAAAGCTGTCAGTGTGTTTTTGTGCCTGTCATTGTCGGGTGCGCTTTTCACAGGCTGCAAAAAGAGCGATGATCTTTTCCCTTCGATTATTTCCGATAGTGAAGAAACAAGTTCTCCTGACGAGACGGATCAGCCTTCAGATACTAATGAAGGGAATGAGATCCGCCAGCTTGAAGTGGCACTTCCTTATTCAGATCTGACTATCCAGTATCTTGCGGCTTTGCTTTACTGCAAGAATAACGGACTTTGGGACAGTTCTGAGACGGGCCTTACTATAAGCACGGAGTATCTGTCGTCTGTAGCATCCACTTACGTCATTACCAATACCGGGTGCGGCAGCACGGGCGTTAACCTTGATACAGTAAAGGACTGGAAGGCTTCGGGCAGGACTCCCGACTTATTCCTTGCGCAGGACAGCGCCAGCATTTACAAGGCAGGATATGCCGAGACGCTTAATGAACATCTGGCTGACAGCAAGTATCTTAATGCGCAGCAGGTATATTCTGGCGCGCTGACCGCTGATTCCGAAGACGGAATCTTCTTTGCAGTTCCGCATTTCTGTTCTGCGAAGATCGTAATGGGCAATACTGAATATATTCCTTCGGGAATAGGAAAACTCCAGACAAAGAACACAACCGAGAACCTCAGGGCTTATCTCGAAGCGATCAATAAAGAGCACAAGGGCGTTGCAGGATTTGCTTCTGCTTATGAGCTCATTCCTTATCTGGGTTCCGCTTTTAACAAAGATATCCCGACCTCTTATATGGTCAGCAATGAATATACCATGGACAAGATCGCAGCAGGGAAAGTGATCAAAGATGCTGCATCTTATGTCAGGAGCCTCTATTCGGATTCTCTGGCACAGGACCAGATAGGCGGAGCAGATCCGATCTATTCGAGAAAGGCAGCGCTGTGGGTCGATTCATCTGCGAATATAAGGGCTTGGGCTGATTATTATCCGGGAAACTTATATCTCTTGCATTTGCCTTGCAACGATGCAACTAATGTCGGCGTTCCCTATTTAAGCACTTATTCTTTGTGTGTTGCGAAAGATTCGGGAAGCAAGGATTTTGCATCAGAGTTTGCAGCGTTTATCTCTTTCGATACTGATGCCCAGCTTCTTATCTACAGGCTTGAGGATATGACAGGCCTTATGCCGCTCACGAGAAATGATGCTGTATGGGAACTGATTTCAGCAAATAAGATCTTCGGACATATGGCCTCAGACTTCCATCAGATCATGGATAATGCGGTATATTGTCCGGACTCTTTTGACAGCAAGGTCTTTTCGAAGACCAATGAGTATACGGCAGAATATGTAAAGCAGAATGATGAGTTTGATCCGGAGAAATGCTATGGCTGACAGAATTGTTCTTCGTAAGATCCTTATTTCAGACAGTTCCGAGCTTCGTAAGCGCGGCCTCATGGAGGGTACATTAAAGCTCATTGAGGATGACATCAGAGCCCTGGGAACGGGAAGCCAGGGTGAAGCGATGCTCGCTTTAAAGGATGAGGTCATCTATGCTCTTATAAAGCTCTTCAGGCCCGACAGGAAGAAGTGCAGGGCTCACATAGACTTTGTCTTTACAAACGATGCGAATGCAGATACCCAGAGCGGCGTTGTTGATGAGGTCTTAAGATACTGTTTCCTTGAGGAGTACTATCACAAGGTAACTGTCATCTGCAATCACGGCAACGAGGGCTTAGAGCGCATCCTTGTCGGTGCAGGCTTCATGCAGGAAGCGGTCTTAAGGGATGAGGTAAGGCTTAAGAACGGCTTTGAGGATGCCGGCCTTTACGCGATGCTCTCTTATGAATATCCCAGATATAATGTCTGTTTCGTTCCTTTCGAAAGGGGCGTGGCAGTAGTTACGGGCGGCATGGATTACATTGATTCCGTTAAGCTCTTCCACTACGGTCAGAAGATTGAAGACCCGTTCGTCATAAATGTTGCTGCAAGTCTCGGACTCCTTGATTCGAACGGCGGCCTCGTCAGAAATGATGACGGAATCTATAATCTCGATAAAGACCAGCTCGAATATCTGCCGGAAGAACTTGCCATGGCCTATGTCGAGCTTAAGGAATATTTCGACAGCAACAGGGCAGGCTTTGACATCAATGTCGTATTCAATACGGGAACGCCTTTCCAGAAGAAGGTATGGAACGCGATTAATTCTATTCCGTACGGAGGCACCGCAAGTTATGAGGACATTGCGCTGAAGTTAACCGGCGGAAAGCTTTCTGAGGCGCGTAAGATCACGAGAGCTGTCGGAAGCGCATGCTCTGATAACCCCGTTGCGGTCATTGTCCCGTGTCACAGGGTAATCGGTAAGGACGGAAGCATCGTCGGATATTCCGCAGGTATCGACATCAAAGACTATCTGCTCTTGCATGAGAGCTTTACGGCGGTAACACCGCTCATATCCAAGGAGGTATAACACTAGTGGCTAAACACGATAAAGTAGCAGTCGGGGTTTCGACTATCCTTAATCCCGTACCTGTTGTTATGGTTTCATCAGGAAGCAAAGAAGGCAAGGCGAACATCATGACCGCTGCCTGGGCAGGAACGGTCAATTCCGAGCCGCCGATGATCTCTGTAAGCATCAGGAAATCAAGATATTCACATAAGCTCATCTCTGAGACCGGTGAGTTTGTCGTAAACCTCGTCTCAAAGTCACTCTGCAAGGCCTGCGATTACTGCGGCGTCAGAGGCGGCGAAAACGAAGACAAGTTCAAGTCCTGCGGCCTTACACCCGTTAAGGCAGAGGGTCTTGAGTATGCTTATGCCATCAAGGAAGCACCCGTATCGATCTCCTGCGTCGTAAAGAGCGTTACAGAACTCGGCTCACACGATATGTTCATTGGTGAGATCAAGAGCGTTACGGCTGATTCTTATCTTCTTGACCGGAACGGTAAGCTCTGCCTGGAGAATGCAAGACTTGTGGCTTATAATCACGGTGAATATTATCTCTTAGGTGAGAAGCTCGGCTTCTTCGGCTATTCCGTAGCAAAAGAAGACGTTATAAAGAGAAGAATGGGAACAGATACAAAGAAGGCGAAGAAATGAAGTTCATTGGCATAAAGAAAGTCCACGAAGGACGTTTTATAACATCTTATAACGCTGAATACGAGACCAATCTGGGCAATAAGAAGGTCTATGAGATGGTCTCAAGAGATAAGAATATTACCGGTCTTGAAGATATCGCGCGCGAAAAGTGTGATGCAGTCGTGCTCATCATCACGAGCACCGACGGCGGGCGTCTCCTTCTCAATAAAGAGTACCGGATGGCAGTCGGAGGATTTGCCATTAACTTCCCGGCAGGCCTTATCGATGAAGGCGAGACGCCTGATGTTGCAGCCGCAAGAGAACTTTGGGAAGAGACAGGCTTAAAGCTGGTATCTATTGATGAAGTCCTGCCTGTGAGCTTCTCGGGCGTCGGCATAACAAACGAGAAGAGTTGCTGTGTTATCGGCAAGGCTGAAGGCGAATTTGCTCCCAGCACTTCCGACGAGGAAGAGATCGAAGCACGCTGGTATACCAAGGAAGAGGTAAGAGAACTTCTCAAGCAGACAAACCTTGCTGCAAGGACACAGGCTTTCTGTTACTGGTGGGCTAAGTCCTGAACGGCATATTGCAAGGAATAGTCTGAAGGTGCTGCTTTTCGCGCACTTAGAATAAAATAATAAATTAACGCATCTGACAAGTAAAAATACTTGACACGCCTATGAAGCTTTGTTATTATGTGCAGGCTTGTAATTTAGGAGGCGTGCCTTTAAATGCGTGAAAAGTCAGTAAGAACAGACCTTTTGCTCGATTTCTACGGCAATCTCCTGACGCCCAAGATGAGGCGCACCTGTGAGAGCTATTATAACGATGACCTGACTTTGGCAGAGATCGCCGAAGCAGAGGGAATCTCAAGACAGGGAGTGCACGACACTGTCAAGAGGGCGGAGAAGCAGCTTGAGGAATATGAGGAGAAGTTAGGGCTTCTCGCACTTTTCGAGAAGCAGCAGGCAAAAGCAAAAAATGCTCTGGCGCACATTAAGAGCGGTGACAGCGATAAGGCTGCAAAAGAGCTTGAAGAATTGATAGAGGAAATGTAAGAACGTGTTTGAGAGCTTATCTGAAAAGCTTCAGAATATAACCTCGAAGATGCGCGGCAAGGCCCGCGTAAGCGAGAGCGACATCAAGGAGATGATGCGTGAGATCCGCATGGCTCTCCTCGAGGCAGACGTAAACTACGGCGTTGTTAAAGAATTCGTAGCTGACATGACCGAGAAGTGCAAGGGCGCTGATGTTCAGGAGTCCTTTACGCCCGGCCAGCAGATAGTAAAGATCGTAAGAGATTCTTTGACAGAACTCTTAGGCGGTGAAGAGGGCGAAGAGAAGCTCAAGGTTTCCGATACAGGATTTAATATCATTATCCTCTACGGTCTCCAGGGTGCAGGTAAGACAACTACTGCAGCAAAGCTCGCTAAGCTCTTAAAAGAGAACGGCAAGAAGCCTATGGTCGTTTCCGTCGACGTTCACAGACCCGCTGCTGCCCAGCAGCTCAAGGTCTTAAGTGACGCGGTAGGCGTTGACTGCTATATCGATCCTGAAGAGAAGGATGCCGTTAAGATCGCAAAGGACGGTGAAGGCAAGGCAAGATACATGCTTTGCAATTACCTGATCATAGATACTGCAGGACGTACGGTTGCAGATGAAGAGCTCATGGAAGAGCTCAGAGATATCGCTGCTGCCGTTAACCCTACAGAGAAGCTCCTCGTAGTCGACGCGATGATCGGTCAGGAAGCCGTAAATGTCGCCCAGCTCTTCGAGCAGAACATCGGTATGGACGGCTTCATCATGACAAAGCTCGACGGCGATGCCAGAGGCGGTGCTGCTTTATCCATCCGTAAGCTTACGAGCAAGCCTATCAAGTACATCTGTACAGGCGAGAAGGTAGATGCGATCGAGAAGTTCTATCCTCAGCGTATGGCTGACAGGATCCTCGGCATGGGTGACGTCGTAAGCCTCATCGAGAAGGCTCAGGCTAACATCGACGAGGAAGAAGCACGCAAGACCATGGAACGCATGATGGGCAGCGGCTACAACCTCGATGACCTTTATGACCAGTTCGCGCAGATGAAGAAGATGGGCTCGCTTAAAGATCTTGTCGGCATGATGCCCGGCGCAGCAGGCAAGATCAGTGATGAAGAGCTTGACGATAAGATCGTCGACAGACAGATGGCCATCATCACTTCAATGACCAAGAAGGAGAGAAGATCACCTTCGATCCTTAATGCGAGCAGAAGAAAGAGAATTGCAGCAGGTGCAGGCGTTCAGGTATCTGACGTAAATAAGCTCATCACACAGTATGAGCAGACTGCTAAGATCATGAAGCAGTTCAGTAACGGCAAGGGCGGCTTCAAGATGCCTAAGGGCTTTGCGAAGCAGGCAGCTAAGATGGGCCTTAAGGGCGGCGGCATGGGCAACATGGGCGGCATGGGAGGCCTCGGTAATATGGGCGGTATGGCTGGCTTAGGTTCCGGTATGCCGCAGGGCCTGGGAAGCTTCAGGGCGCCGAAGGAAGATGCTGATGATTCTCCTTTCGTACCCACGGGAAGACGCGACCGCAAGAAGAAGCGCAAGGGCAGAAGATAAAGTAGATCCCGTCATTAACTTGGCGTAGATTATAAAAACAAAAAACAATATTTTTTGGAGGAAAACAAAATGGCAGTAAAGATTCGTTTAAGAAGAATGGGTAAGAAGAAGGCACCTTTCTATCGTGTAGTTGTTGCTGATTCCAGATATCCCAGAGACGGTCGTTTCATCGAGGAGATCGGTTTCTATGATCCTATGAAGGAAACAGACAGCGTTAAGATCGACAGCGAGGCAGCTAAGAAGTGGATCGCTAACGGAGCTCAGCCCACAGATACAGTAAAGTCTCTTCTTAAGAAGCAGGGTATCATCTGATCAACTTTCAGCTGATGCTTAAATAATAGGAAGGAGAGCTTTATATGGACGATTTATTGGTTTATATCGCCAGGGAACTTGTCAGCAATCCCGATGAGGTAAACGTAAAGAAGACAGAGCGCGGAAACACTGTTGTTTTCGAGCTGTCCGTTGCTCCCGAAGATACAGGAAAGATTATCGGCAAGAATGGTAAGAGAGCTCAGGCTATCCGTTCCATCATGAAGGCTAAGTACCTCAAAGAAGGTAAGCGTGTAATAGTCGATATTGTAGGCTGATTCTTTTGGATAAACTCATCATTATTGGAAAGATTACCGGCGCGCACGGCGTCCGTGGGGAACTTAAGGTTTACCCCTTAACGGACGACCCGCGCCGTTTCCTTAAGCTTAAGGAATGTTTCATATGCGGGCAGAACTTCGAGAAGCCCGAAGCTTCATCATGCGCATCTGCAAGACTCGACAGGGGAAACGTTCTTATCAAGCTTGATGGTGTCCTTGACAGAGACAAGGCAGAGCTTCTGCGCGGAAGATTTATCGCCGTTGAGAGGGAGAATGCCGTAAAGCTCAAGAAGGACAACTATTTCATTACTGACCTTAAAGGTCTTAAAGTTATAGACGATGACAGGGGAGATCTGGGCAGCGTAATCGACTGTTTTGCTACAGGTCCCCAGTTCACGCTCGAAATAAAAAGGGAGAATAAGAAGAAAAATCTCATGCTCCCCTTTGTTAAAGTCTATTGTTATGAGGTCGATATAGAGGCGGGTTATATCAAGTGCAGACTGCCCGATGGCCTCTACGAATTATACGACTGATATTTAATTTACCTTTCCCTTAAGATACTCGTGCATAGCCTGGTAGCTCATGGCCTTTGAATCCAGTGAGGATACCTTTGTCTTTAAGCTGTCTCCGCATACAAAGGCATACTGGTACAGACTGTCTATGGAGCTTATTATCTCCTCTGCTTTGGCATTGAAGTCCTGCTCGGATACTCCGTTGTCGTTTACCTTGTAATTCTTGTAAGAGTTGGAAGCGTCGTCTGTATATGACACGAAATAAACGGCCGATTCAACAGGCACAAGTTCCTTGCCGTCGAAAGAATATACGGTATAGGTCATGTATTCATCCTTGTTTCTCGGGCAGTCGATAATGACAAGCTTTCCGTCAGCTGTTGTTCCGACGACAACGCCGCGAGCGGCTTCCGCCTGCATGTTCAGAGAATCAACGGTAAGAATTACCTTTGAATCCTTTTCTGACTCATCATATGAATATACTTCAAGTACAGCGCTTAAGTTATCCAGGCCTTCCATGACGATAAGTTCTTCTATTCCGTCACCAGTAAGGTCTGCAAGTGCGCAGGGTGTGTTTTCCGTCGGGAAGAGCCAGTTGGAATCTTCATGGCCGATATTCATCCAGTTGTACTTTTCAGCCTTTAATTCAACGTTTTCGAGGCATGCGAGAAGAGAACTGTAAGCATAGACTTTATTTGCTCCGGATTCTGATCCGGAAGTGCTTGCAGCTGTAACTGATGTAATAGCGGAAGGATCTCCTGATGTGCTTGCAGCAGTATAAACAGGCTGCTTAAAGGCGCATCCCGTAAAGGTCATCAGCGTTGCGGCAGATATAATAGCCGCACCCCAAGTATTCGATATCTTTTTCATAAGCGACCGTCCTTTCATTCCCATATATTTTATTGGCTTTATTTTATTTCAGTTCAGAATAGATTCTGCATCGCTTCAAAGGCAAAACGCAGGCAAACAGTTTACCACTGTTTTACAAAATGTGGGCGTCAAGTTTTTTGTAAATCGAAAATAGCCCTAGATTATGATATTATCTCATTTGGAGTAAGCTGCGTAACGCAGTATTTAGGGGAGGTACATATTATGGGAAGAGGCGGCGGAGGCGGTGGTTCACACCACAGCTCACATCATTCGAGCAGCCATACACATCATGCAAGCAGCTCGTCTTATCATTCATCAAGATCATCTTATTCACACAGCTCAAGAAGCAACAGAAACTACCGTTCGAACGGCAGTTACGGCGGAGGATCTTCCGGTGGCGGATCTTCCGGCAGCGGATGCAGCGGGTGCTTTGGCACGCTTGTTTCAATGATCTTCATTTTCTTCGCTGTAGGCGTTGCTGTATTTGCACTGGCTCAGAGGACAGGAACAGAGCTTGATATTCCGTTCGTAAACTATTTCCTGATCGAGCGTTCCACTACCAACAGGGAGCCGCTTCCTTCAGCCAAGTGCGATCCTATAGATACTTGGTATCAGGATGACTGGGGCGACTGGATCGATGAGACAGGTGAAGAGGATGCGCTTATTAAAGGTCTTAAGTATTTCTATGAGAAGACCGGCGTCCAGCCTTATCTCTGGATCACGGGCGAAGACGGCCAGAACTATAAGTATCAGGAGACAGTAGAGCAGCTCGGGGAAGAAAGGTATAAGGAGATGTTCGGAGATGACGAAGGTCACGTCATCATCATCTTCCGCGAGTATCCTAATGCTTCGAGCGAATATATCTGCACCGTAACGCCAGGTTATGACGCAGAGACCCAGGTAATGGATGAGCAGGCAAGAGAGATCGTTCTGGACTTCATCGATTACTACTACACGGACAGCGAGATGAACGAAGGCCAGTTCTTTGGAACAGCCTTCGAAAAGGCCGGTGACCGCATCATGATGAAGCAGCTCTCATTCCGCCAGATGGGCATTATCGCAGCTGTTGCTGTCATCGTTGTCATCGGCATCTGCATCGTGGCCAATATCGTAAAGAAGCGTAAGATCGCCGTTGCAAAGCAGAAGACATTGCAGGCTCAGGAGCAGGCTAAGCAGGCTAAGGCTGTTGCAGATCAGAAGAAGACCGACTTCGACCGCAAGAAGTATGAGGATAATCTTGAGACACAGTATGTTGCCGTCAACTGTCCTAACTGTGGTGCAAGCAACATAAAGATCCGTAAGACTACCGTCGGCTACTGCGATTACTGCGGTACTGCGATCAAGGTCGATCAGTACGGCAATGTCACTATTTCGAGCGGAGATCAGGCTGATACATGAACTTCTATGTAGCGACATTATTTCCCGAGCAGGTAAGCACGTATCTTAATACGAGCATTACCGGCAGGGGCATCGCCAAGGGCGCGATCTCATTGGAGTGCATCCAGATGAGAGATTATGCGCCCAATAACTACGGCCGCGTGGATGACACGATCTACGGCGGCGGTACCGGCATGATGATCCGTCCGGAACCTGTTTTCGGAGCCTTCGAAAAGGCCGTCGAACTCTGCGGAGGCGTTAAGCCCCATACGGTCTATATGTCGCCCAAGGGGCAGGTCTTTAACCAGGTCAAGGCTCACGAGCTCGCTTCATATGAGAATCTTCTTATCGTATGCGGACACTACGAGGGGATCGACGCCCGTGTGATCGATGAGATCTGCGACGAGGAGATCTCGATCGGAGACTATGTGCTTACAGGCGGAGAGACAGCAGCCATCGTTGTTATCGATGCCGTTGCAAGGTTGGTACCGGGCGTTCTTCCTAATGAAGAGGCCTATACCAACGAGTCACATACTGACGGAATGCTCGAAGCGCCTCAGTATACAAAGCCTCCGGTATGGCACGGGCATGAGGTTCCTGAGGTCCTTAAAAACGGCAATGATGCAGCGATAGCGGACTATAACCGCATTGCCGCGCTGGTCGATACATGGCACAACAGACCCGATATGCTTGACAAATTGGACATTTCCGAAAGTGATTGGGCAAAAATGCTTGCCTTTGAAAGAGGCATGTGCTAAAATTCTCCAGTTATCAGGGTGGTCCTCTGCCACTATCCAGGCAAGAACATCTGCAGGAAAGTGAGGAAATGAACAATATGGATTTAGTAAAAGTCATCGAGAGCGAGAATATTCGCAACCAGTATCCTGAAGTAGAAGTCGGCGACTTCGTAAAGGCTCACCTTCTCATCAAGGAAGGCGCTAAGGAGCGTATTCAGGTATTCGAAGGCTATGTCATCGCAAGAAAAGGTTCCGGCCTTTCTGAGACAATAACAATCCGCCGTGTATCTTATGGTATCGGCGTAGAGAGAATTCTCCCTGTAAACTCACCCAAGATCGATCACATCGACGTTATTCGTAAGGGTAAGATCAGAAGAGCAAAGCTTTATTATCTCCGCGATCGTCAGGGCAAGGCTGCAAAGATCACACAGAAGATCTGATAGCAAACTTAATCGAACATTTAAGACCGTCTCAATCGAGACGGTCTTTTTTGTGGAGAATAACATAAAAGTATTTTCTATCTTAAATTGCTTTTTTTATTCAGAAAAAGATAGAAAAGAGCGTTTTTCTATCTTAAACACCTTAAAAAACCGGCTTTAAGATAGAAAGGCGTCAGTGTTTAAACATAATTCTATGATAGAATTAATTGGCTGAATGAAGGAGTCTATATGGCTGAGAAAAAGAATGACATAAACTGGTTTCCGGGGCACATGAGAAAGGCCTTAAACGAGACCGGCGAGAGGTTAAAGCTCGTCGATATCGTTTATGAGACGTGTGATGCGAGAATACCCTTTTCGAGCAGGAATCCGGAATTAGATAAGATAATAGGAACAAAGCCCAGGATCGTTATCCTTAACAAGGCGGATCTGGCAGATCCTTCGAAGACTGCGCGCTGGATCAGCAGTTTTGAGTCTGACAATACACGTGCATGCGCGCTCGAGAGCACGCACAAGAAGGGCTTTGACAAGCTTAACGCCATCACTATGGAGATGATGAAGGATAAGCTCGGGAAGGCCGCTGAGAAGGGCAGGATCGGCCGTCCTGTAAGAGTAATGGTTGTAGGCGCGCCGAATACCGGAAAGTCAACGATAATCAACGCTCTGGCAGGCAGGAAAGCTGCCGTTACAGGAGATAAGCCCGGCGTTACCAAGGATTTCAAATGGATCATGACAGGCGGCAGATTAGAGCTCATGGACATGGCTGGCGTGTTGTGGCCGAGGATCGCCAATGCTAAGAGCGGCATTTGTCTTACGGCTCTCGGCTCTGTGAAGGAAGAGATAACGGATGTCGTCAAGGTCGCTTATGAGACGATGAAGATCATGATCGGCATTTATCCTGATCTTATAAGCGAGCGTTACGGCGTTGATGTCGAAATAAAAGAGTCTGAGGATGAAGGTTATTATCAGGATCCTTATTATGACCTTTTCCTTGCGATGGCAAAGAAGAGAGGCTGCATCATGAGCGGCGGAAGGATCGACGAAGAGCGCTTTGCAAGGCTCTTCCTAAACGACTTAAGAGAAGGCAGGATGGGAAGGATCACGTTAGAACTTCCTGAGGATTTTAAGTAACAGAGGATATAATTATGGCCAAGCTTACAGAAGAACAACTGGTCGCAAAATATGAGGCGATGTACGAATACGAGAAGGACTGCTTTGCCAAGGGCTTCAAGATGGTGGGCGGAATTGACGAAGCAGGAAGAGGACCTCTTGCAGGCCCTGTCGTTGCGGCTTGCTGCATACTTGATCCCAATGTGAAGATCTTAGGTCTCGACGATTCGAAAAAGCTGTCCGAGAAGAAGAGGGAAGAGCTTTTCGTGACCATAAAGGAAAAGGCGCTGGCATATGCAATCTGCAGTTCTTCTGCTGAAGAGATCGATCAGATCAATATTCTCGAAGCAACGAAAAAAGCGATGAGAAACTGCGTAAAAGAATTAGCTTCCAAAGGCATGTCTCCCGACATCCTGCTTATCGATGCAGTTAATCTGTCGGGCACGGGACTTGATGTCATTCCGATCATAAAAGGCGATGCAAAATCAGATTCGATCGCTGCTGCATCGATCCTTGCGAAGGTCACAAGAGACCACGTGATGATGGATTATGATGTGCAGTATCCTGGCTACGGATTCGCTAAGCATAAGGGGTACGGCACTAAGGATCACTACGCTGCGATAAGGGAAAAAGGCATGACTCCGATACACAGAAGATCATTCCTGAAAGTCATACACTAATCAAGGCGTTGTGACATTTTTCGAAAAGTATTGACTTTGTGGCAAAGTTTAAGTATTATATCGCTCGTGAAAGAAGAACATCCGTTTCTCACCTCAAGCGGCAATAAGCTTGTAAAGAGGTCAATAACTAGATAATTAACCTATTTTTTGAGGGGTTGCCATTAAGGCAGGGTAGTTATGAGAGAACGGATTTTATCCGTTCTTTTTTTATGTAGTTAAAGTAAGTCTTAAACAAGGAGGTGGCTACCATCGCTAAGACCAATGAAAATCAGATGATTAACGGAGCTATCAAGTTCCCTCAGGTTCGTCTCATTGACGCAGAAGGACAGATGATCGGTGTAGTTCCGATCGAGGAAGCTCTCAAGAGTGCTGAAGAAGCTGATCTGGATCTCGTCTGCATCTCACCCAATCCTGATAACCCGGTTTGCAGAGTTATGGATTACAACAAGTTCCTTTTCGAGAAGGGTAAAAGAGAGAAGGAAGCCAAGAAGAAGCAGAAGGAGACAGAACTTAAGGAAGTCGGCTTAAAGCTTACAACAGACGTTCACGATGTCGAAGTAAAGCGCAAGATGGTCGTAAAGTTCCTTTCGGCAGGCGACAGAGTTAAGGTTAACATCCGATTCAGAGGCCGCGAGATGGCTTTCCAGAATAAAGGTTTCGAAGTGCTTGATACATTTGCACAGAGCGTAACCGAATACGGATCAGTAGACAGGCCGCCGAAGTTAGAAGGCAGGAACATGGTAATGTACCTGTCACCGGCAAAGAAAAAATAATTTAGGAGGAATGATAATATGCCCAAGCAGAAAACACACACTTCTTCAAAGAAGAGATTTAAGGTAACAGGTACCGGTAAGGTTCTCCATAAGCAGGCATTCAGAAGCCACATTTTAAGCAAGAGACCTACTAAGAGAATGAGACACTTGAGACACAACCAGGTATGCTCAGATCAGAATGCAAGAATCATCAAGAAGATGATCCCTTACGCTTAATTGCTTAGAATTTAGGAGGACAAGAATATGTCAAGAGTTAAAAGAGGAATCCGCACAAGAGCGCGTCATCATAAGATTTTAAAGGCAGCAAAGGGCTACTGGGGTCACAAGAGCAAGCTTTTCAAGGTTGCTAACCAGCAGGTTCTCAAGTCCGGTAACTATGCTTACAGAGACAGAAGAAATAAGAAGAGAGAGTTCAGAAGACTCTGGATCGTTCGTATCAACGCAGCTTGCCGTTTGAACGACATGAGCTACTCCAGATTCATGAACGGCCTCAAGAAGGCTGGTATCGAGCTCGACCGTAAGGTTCTTTCCGATATCGCAGTTACAGATGCAGCAGGCTTCACATCTCTCGTTGAGAAGGCTAAGGCAGCTCTCTGATATTGCCAATAAGATTGAATTTCCAAGTTGCGTGAGATCTGTTCTCGCGCAACTTTTTTATTGTGTTATATAATGTTCTAAGCGAAAACAAAGGAGACATAAAGTTTTGGTCATCACCAGCCGTGACAATCCGAACGTTAAGCGTATCGCAAAGCTTGCCAAGAGATCTGAGGCCAGGAAAGAAGGCGTCGTCTATCTTGAGGGCACCCGGCTTTGCGAGGAGGCCATATCGAGCGGCCAGACTGCGAAGGAAGTCATTGTTACCGAATCAAGGCTTTCCTGGGCGAAGGAATTCACGCCTGAATTAGAGCCGCTTGTCCTGAGTGATAATGTTTTCGCGAAGATATCCAATACGGTAAATCCACAGGGCGTTGCGATCGTCATAAATGAGCCTCTCATAGGCGCAGAGATACCCGTAAGAAGCGACGGCAAGGATATCTATGTCGTTCTCGAGAATACGCAGGATCCGGGCAATCTTGGCACGATAATCAGGATGGCTGACGCATTCGGTCTTACGGCTGTCATCATCAGTCCCACGACATGCGATCCGTATAACGACAAGGTCATAAGAGCAACGATGGGGTCCATATGGCATATTCCTGTCGTAAGAAAGACCATGGATGAATGCTTTGCATTTTTCGAGAGCGCGAAAATTGATACCATCGCAACTCATCTTAAGGGCAATGAATTAGGCTCAGGCGATCTTAAACTGCCATGTGCATATTTCATCGGAAATGAGGGGGACGGCCTGACGGATGAGACTTCAAAAAGATGTACGAAGCTTATCAAGATCCCGATGAAGGGGAAGGCCGAATCGCTTAATGCCGCAGTGGCCGCATCGGTAATCGGATACGAGCTTTCGAAGCTTTTGTAAGAGCTTTTTTGAATAGACTAAACAACTAAACATACTTTGTTTGCATAATTATTCGTCTAACAGCGAGCAAACCCTAATAAAAGAAAAGTTTTATAATATCTGGTATTATAGGCGCTAGTCTAAGTGAAGATAGCAGAAAGACAGACGGAACATGGCATTTGAACAAAAAGAAGAGCTCATCAACAGACTTGCTGACGTAGCAAAAGTTAAGTCACATATCAACAAGGAACTGTACACAAAGTACAACGTAAAAAGAGGACTCCGCAACAACGACGGTACCGGTGTTCTCGTAGGCCTTACCGAAGTAGGTGAGGTAATGAGTTACATCGTTGATGATGCCGACAGGATCCCCGTTGAGGGTAAGCTTTTCTATCAGGGCTATGAAGTAAAAGATCTCGTAAACGGTTTTTTCTCAGAGGGAAGATACGGTTATGAGGAGACTGCGTTCCTGCTCCTTACAGGTGAGCTTCCGACTGCAGCTGAGCTCAGTGAATTCAATGCGCTGCTTCAGAGCGTAAGACCTCTTCCGGAGGGCTTTACTGAAGACATGATCATGAAGGCACCTTCGCCGGATGTCATGAACAAGCTTGCAAGATCTATCCTTGCGCTCTATTCATATGACGATAATCCCGATTCGACTGATATCGCCAATGTCGTAAGACAGTGCACAGAGCTTATCGCAAGATTCCCCGTGCTCATCTCATACGGCTATATGGCAAGAAGACATTACATCGAACACAGGGATCTTTATATCCATGCACCTGTTCCGGAATACAACACCGCTCAGAATATTCTTCACATGATCAGACCTGACGGCGAGTTCACTGAACTTGAGGCAAGGATCCTTGATGTCATGCTCGTTCTTCACGCTGAGCACGGCGGCGGCAACAACTCAACATTCGTAACCCATGCCGTAACATCCACGGGTTCTGATACATATGCCGTCATGGCATCGGCAGTAGGTTCTCTTAAGGGACCTCAGCACGGCGGCGCTTCCAACAAGGCATATGCCATGATGAAGGATCTTCGTGAGCACGTATCAGACTGGACGGATGAGGCTGCGATCAAGCAGTATCTTGCAGATATCATCAACAAGAAGGCATTCGATCATTCAGGTCTTATCTACGGTATCGGTCACGCCGTATACACCTTATCTGATCCGAGAACGGTTGTTATCAGAAAGTATGCTGAGGTTCTCGCAAAAGAGAAGGGCAATATGGATCTTTATAATCTTTACCTCCTCGTCGAAAAGCTCGCGCCTGAGGTTTTCCACGAAGTAAAGAATTCCGATAAGCTCGTCTGCGCAAATGTCGATTTCTTCGCAGGACTAGTTTATTCCATGCTCGGAATCCCTACAGAGCTCTATACGCCTCTGTTCGCATGCGGAAGGATCGCCGGATGGAGCGCTCACAGGATCGAAGAACTCGTATCCGGAGGCCGTATCATGAGGCCTGCATTCAAGTGCGTAAACAAGCGCAGAGCCTATATTCCGTCCGATAAGAGGACAGAAAACATCTGATATTTGAATATTGGCCGCATATCAGGTCAGATATTCGTGCCCTTTGTACTTGCGCAGGTTATAATCCTGTGGTAATATACTCGGGCAAACAAAAAGGCCCCATGGTCAAGTGGTCAAGACGGCGCCCTCTCACGGCGCAATCAGCGGTTCGAATCCGCTTGGGGTCACCAAAATGTGATGAAGGACGAACATCTTGACCGATGTCCGTCTTTTTGTTACAAAGGAAAAAATTATGGATGAGAACAAGTACATTAAGATAAGAGGCGCCAGAGAGCACAACCTCAAGAATATCGACGTTGATATCCCAAGGAAGAAGATGGTCGTATTAACCGGCCTTTCGGGATCGGGTAAATCTTCGCTTGCATTCGATACTATCTACGCGGAAGGACAAAGACGGTATGTCGAGTCCCTGTCTTCTTATGCGAGGATGTTCTTGGGCCAGCTCGATAAGCCGGACTTAGACAGCATAGAGGGTTTGTCTCCTGCGATCTCAATAGACCAGAAATCCACTGTCAGCAATCCGAGATCCACAGTCGGTACGGTAACTGAGATATACGATTACTTCAGACTTCTTTATGCGCGCGTCGGACAGCCTTTCTGCCCGAACTGCGGCAAGAAGATCAAGTCCATGGGAATAGACCAGATAATAGATAAGCTCAAGGTCTATCCGGAAGGCACCAGGGCTATCGTCTATGCGCCTGTCGTAAGGAATAAGAAGGGTGAATACAGTAAGCTTTTCGACGGCTTCAGGAAGTCGGGTTACGCGCGCGTAAGAGTAGATAATATTACTTATGAGTTGGACGAGGAGATCTCGCTTAACAAGAACAATAAGCACACGATCGAAGTCATCGTCGACAGACTCGTTATAAAGGAAGCTAATACCACAAGACTTTACGATTCATGCGAGACGGCCTTAAAGCTCGCTGACGGTCTTCTGCAGGTAGAGCTCCAGACTGCAACGGTCGGCAAGGACGGTGAGAAGACCTATGAATCGAGCGAGGAATTCTTCTCGCAGCATCTGGCATGTCCTGACTGCGGAATATCCTTTGGTGAGATAAATACAAGAAGCTTCTCATTTAACAGCCCTGAGGGCGCATGTCCCAACTGCTCAGGTATCGGTACGCTCACGGCAGTAGATCCCGAGCTCTGCATTACCAATCCGAAGCTTTCTATCAATGAAGGTGCGGTAAGGACAGCAGGATGGAATTTCGACGATCCCAAGAGCTGGGGAAGATGCTTTATCGAAGCGCTTGCGAAGAGGTATAAATTCTCTTTGGATATGCCTTACTATAAGCTGCCTGAGAATGTTAAGAACATTATCCTTTACGGCAACGGCGGCGAGATGCTCAAGGTCGATACAAGGAACTCTATATACCCCAGAAGCGGTGATTACTACTCCGACTGGGAAGGCGTTGTTCCGAGCGTCATGAGACGCTGGAGAGAGTCAGGCAGCGAAGAGATGAAGGCTTCCTATGAGCGATACATGAGTATCGACGTATGCCCGGTATGTAACGGCGCGAGACTTAACAAGAACAGCTTATCCGTAAAGCTCGGAGGTCTTAATATCTCTGAACTTACAGATATGTCCGTAAAGGACATGAGACAGTTCTTTGCTGATCTGTCACTGAAGGGAAAGAATGCGGAGATCGCAGCTCCGATCTTAAGGGAAGTCAAGGCGAGACTTGAGTTCTTAAACGATGTCGGATTAGACTATATGACGCTGTCCAGATCTTCTGCAACGCTCTCAGGCGGTGAGGCACAGAGAATAAGACTTGCCACACAGATCGGTGCGGGTCTGCAGGGCGTTCTGTACGTCCTTGACGAGCCTTCCATAGGTCTGCATCAGAGAGACAACGACAAGCTCATTAAGACGCTTTTTAAGCTCAGAGACTTAGGCAACTCCATTCTTGTTGTAGAGCACGACGAGGATACCATGAGAGCTGCAGACCATATCGTCGACATCGGTCCGGGCGCGGGTTCGTTCGGAGGCAGGATTGTTGCACAGGGTTCGATCGATGACATCATTAGTGTCGAAGGTTCCATAACCGGCCAGTATCTTTCAGGCAAGAAATTCATACCTGTTCCTATGAACAGGCGTAAGATCGACGACAAGAAGATGCTCAAGATCAAGGGTGCCTGCATAAACAACCTTAAGAATATCGATGTCGATATCCCGATCGGGCTTTTCACGGTCGTTACGGGCGTATCAGGCTCAGGCAAGTCATCTCTTATCAATTCGACGCTGGTCCCTTATCTCGAACATGAGCTCAACGGCTCCAGGAAGAGGAGAGTGAAGTGTGACCGCATTACTGGTTATTCCAATCTCGATAAGATCATCTGCATCGACCAGAGCCCGATAGGAAGGACTCCAAGGAGTAATCCTGCAACATATATCGGACTTTTCGATCTCATCCGCAAGCTCTACGCTGAGACACCCGATGCCAAGCAGAGGGGCTACAAGGCGGGAAGGTTCTCGTTCAACACTAAGGGCGGACGCTGCGAAGCATGCGCGGGCGACGGTGTAAATAAGATCGAGATGCATTTCCTTCCTGATATCTACGTTACTTGTGACGTATGTAAGGGCAAGAGATATAACAGAGAGACCCTTGAAGTCAGATATAACGGAAAGAATATATCCGATGTCCTCGACATGAGCGTCGATGAGGCCGTGGATTTCTTTAAGAATCATCCGACGATCTATAAGAAGGTCAGGACACTGCAGGATGTCGGTCTGGGCTACATCAAGCTCGGTCAGCCTTCGACGACTCTCTCGGGCGGTGAGGCACAAAGAATCAAACTTGCCTCGGAATTGTCGAGAAGATCGACCGGAAAAACGATATATGTATTAGATGAACCCACTACGGGTTTGCATGTTGCGGACGTTCATAAATTGGTTGACATTTTAGAACGCCTAACAGAAAATAAGAACACTGTGGTCGTAATCGAGCACAATCTGGATGTCATAAAGACGGCAGATCACATAATTGACTTAGGTCCCGAGAGCGGTGACGGAGGCGGCGAAGTAGTCGTCACGGGCACGCCCGAAGAGATAGCGAAGTGCAAGTCTTCTTACACGGGACAGTTCTTGAAGCCTCTGCTTGAGAAGGCGAAGAAGAATGGTCAGTATAAGGATATTTCGTCATTTATCGACACTGCAAGGCTCGAAGAAGAACAATACGACATTCTTACCGGACCTAAGGTAAGACGCAGGATAAGGGAAGAGGATAACGGAGAAGAGTAATGGCACTTTGTAGTATTTGTAAGAAGAGACATGCTATCGTCTTTACCAGCCGCTATGAGAACGGCGCGAGGATCGACGAAGGTTTTTGTTTAAAATGCGCCTATGAATCAGGCATATCAGGTGTAACCGATATGTTCAAGGCAACAGGCATCAACGCAGACAACATCGACGAGATGAGCGACAGATTAGAAGAACTCGCAAGTCAGAGCGGCTTTTCGGCTGACCCGACAGAGTTCTTGAAGTCTCTTGCATCCGGCGACGGCTTCGGTGAGCCTTTTGAAGATGATGAAGAAGGTTATGAATTCGACGAGGATTCAACACCTGTAGGAATTACGGACCCTGAAGACAAGACTGACGACAAGTCCGATGACGGCAAGAAGAAGGAGATGCCTTCTATCTTTGATTCGCTTTTCGGCAAGAGACCCGGCAGCCAGGCAGAAGATGATGACGGGAAGGGAACCAGGGATGCCAGAAAGGGCAGAGGCAAGCCCCGTCTTAAGTATCTCAACGAGTTTGGTACCAACCTTACCGAGCGTGCAGCCGAGGGCAAGATCGACCGTATCATCGGCCGTGATGCCGAGATCGACCGTGTTGTTCAGATCCTTAACAGGCGTTCAAAGAACAATCCTGTTCTGATCGGTGCGCCCGGTGTCGGTAAGACTGCCGTAGCACAGGGCCTCGCAGTCAAGATCGTTGAGGGATCCGTTCCTGAGAAGCTCCTTAATATGCAGGTATGGCAGCTTGACCTTCCTGCAATGGTTGCTGGCACTCAGTTCAGAGGCCAGTTCGAGAGCCGTATCAAGGGCGTTATCAATGAAGCCATCAAAGCTGAGAACATAATCCTTGTTATCGATGAGCTCCATACGATCATCGGCGCAGGTGATGCAGAAGGTTCCACGAATGCTGCGAACATCTTAAAGCCTGCTCTCGCCAGAGGCGAACTCAGGATCTTAGGTTCCACTACGACCGCTGAGTATAAGAGGATCGAGAAGGATTCCGCTCTTGAGAGGCGTTTCCAGAAGGTAATGCTCGACGAACCATCAGTCGAGATGTCTATTGAGATCCTGAAGGGCATTAAGGACTATTATGAGAAGCATCACAACGTCACATATTCTGACGAGGTAATCGAATTTGCTGTAAAGGCTTCGAAAAGATATATCACCGACAGATATCTTCCGGATAAGGCCATAGACCTTATCGATGAGGCAGGTTCTGCTGCAAACCTTAAGAACGTAAAGCTCGTTAAGCTGGCTAACACCAAGAAGGCTCTTGAGCAGGCCAAGGCAGAGCATCAGAAGATGATCGATTCCATGGAGAATTCTTCACCTGAAGAGCGTGAAGGTGAGTATGAGAAGGTCGCTGAGCTTAAGGCTTCTGTTGATAAGCTTCAGAATGAGGTCAATGCTCTTGAAGATGCCATCGCACCTGATCCTATCCAGATCGAGGATATCGCCAGAGTAGTTGAGATGTGGACAGGCATTCCGCTCAAGTCTATTTCAGAGACTGAGACGGAGAAGCTTGCAAATCTCGAGAAGAAGCTCCACGAGCGCGTTATCGGCCAGGAAGAGGCTGTACACGCCGTTGCAAGCGCCGTAAGACGTAACAGGGCAGGTTTTACAAAGAAGCACAAGCCTACTTCGTTTATATTCGTAGGACCTACAGGTGTAGGTAAGACGGAGCTTGTTAAGGCACTGGCTGAGGCTATGTTCGATACGGAAGACGCATTGATCAGAGTCGACATGTCTGAGTACATGGAAGCTCATTCTGTATCCAAGCTCATCGGATCGCCTCCGGGTTATGTAGGATTCGACGATGCCGGACAGCTTACTGAACAGGTAAGAAGAAAGCCTTACTCGGTAATCCTTTTTGATGAGATCGAAAAGGCGCACCACGATGTATTCAATCTTCTCCTGCAGATGTTAGATGACGGTGTCCTTACTGACAGCCACGGTCTGCACGTTAACTTTGAGAACTGCATCATCATTATGACTTCCAATGCAGGAAGCTCTGCAAAGGCTAATACGATCGGTTTCTTCAATGATACGCACGAGGCACTTGAACAGCACGTTCAGAGCGCTTTGAAGGAGATATTCCGTCCAGAGTTCTTAAACCGTGTGGATGAGACCATTATCTTCAAGTCCTTAAAGCCTGAGGAGATCCGTAAGATCGTTAACATCATGATCAAGGATGTTTTCGCGTCCCTCGACGAGAAGAACATCAAGGGCTCTATGACAAAGGCAGCGGGCGACAGGCTTGCAGAGCTCGGCTATGACGAGAAGTACGGCGCAAGACCTTTGCGTAAGGCTATCAGATCCAACATCGAAGATCCGCTTTCAGAGATGTTCATTTCAGGCGCTTTGAAGAATGTTGCTTCACTTAAGATCGATTTCAGAAGAGGAAAGTTCGTCTTCGATACGATCAAGAAGCCGGAAGAAAAATAAACCGGAACTAAATAAGATCATCAGGGCTGTCTCTGTTTAGAGGCGGCCCTTAGTTTTATATGGCGGTTGTGAACTGCAAAGTTAAGGATTTGTTGCCTTGCACACAAAAAAAGCTGCCCCGATTGAGGCAGCTTTTTGATTCGAATTGTTGATTTGATTATTTCTTCTTCCAGTCGAAGTACGCTGTCTTGTAGCCATAGGAGGATACGTTCGCCTTGGTGTAAACATAGACTGTGAAGGAATATGTTGCACGACCCTTGATCGTAACTTCCTTAGGTGTTCCTCTGAATGATACGCCGTCTTTCTTGGCGCTGAATGTGAAGCATTCGGATGTTACTTCGGTAATGGTTGAGTTACAGAAGAACTTAATATCAAGGTAATTGAGGGACTTAGGAAGACTGCATGTAGTGTTGCTTGTGTTGGTCAATTCCATCGTGAACTTGAAGCCATTGTCCATTGTCTTGAACTTTGTGAGCTTGGTGTTGATGGCTGTTACACAAGAACCTTCGGCTGTCTCAGCTGTATCAACTGCAACCGTTGTAGTTTCCGTTGTTGTGGTGGTTGCTTCAGTTGTAGTTGTAGTAGCTTCGGTGGTAGTTGTCGTAGCTTCTGTTGTTGTAGTAGTAGCTTCAGTAGTCGTTGTTGTGGCTTCTGTGGTTGCTTCTGTAGTGGTTGTAGTAGCTTCGGTAACCGTTGTTGCTTCGGATGAAGTATCAACGGGATTTTCGGTTGTAGCTACAGTTGAAACCGTAGGAATCGTCTCGATTGTCTTCTTACCGAAGAATGCTCTGATTCCGGATGTGTTATCTAATACCCACAGAATACCGATGGCAAGAACGATGATTACAAGGAATGTAATGAGACCAGCAAGGCCCGGATCCTTGGCAGACTTGGGCTCCTTCATTTTCTTCTTTGTCTTCTTAACTGTAGTTACAGGAGAGATGCTCTTGTCCTGATGAGATGCAGCAGATACGCCTCGTGTTGCAGCAACAGGCTGTTTGCTCTTGGCCTCGAAAGGTGAATAGGGCGCGTTCTGTGCGGTCTGAGGTCCTGGTGCAGGTGCAGGTTTGCTGTTAGATGCACCGGGTCTCTGAGCAGGAGCCTGAGGTTCTGCCTTAGGTGCAGGTGCTTCTGCCTTAGGTGCAGTAGCTGCAGGTCTCTGAGGCTGAGCGGTCTCTGCGGGAGCTTTAACTGTTTCAACTGCCTTGGGTGCTTTTGCTGCGGTTGCTGCTGCTGTTGCTGCAGCTGCTGTAACGGCTGCGCCGGTAACTGCTGCTGCCTTAGCCGGTTCAACGGGCTTAGCGGGTTCAACAGGCTTAACAGGTGCTGCAGGTCTTGCAGGTTCAACGGGCTTAACGGGTGCAACAGGTGCTGCAGGTCTTGCAGGTTCAACAGGCTTAGCGGGTGCAACGGGTGCTGCAGGTCTTGCTGTTTCAACGGGCTTAGCGGGTGCTGCAGGTGCTGCAGGTCTTGCAGGTTCAACAGGCTTAGCGGGTGCAACGGGTACTACAGGTCTTGCAGGCTCAACGGGCTTAGCGGGAGCAACAGGTGCTGCAGGCTTAGCGGGTTCTGCCGGTTTAGCAGGTGCAGCTGCCGGAGCAGGTGCGGGAGCAGGTGCAGCGGGTGCTTTCTGAGCAACAGACTTAAAAGGACTGATGGGAGCCTGTGCTGCGGGCTTAAAGTCATCATCCAGGAATTCTGCAAATGCCTTCTCCGCATTCATTGTTGCCTGTGTAGGTGTTGTAAAGAGATTTGTCATTGAAGCAGAAGGGTGGGGTCTGTATCCTGCAGGCTGACCCTTAGGTGCTTCAGGAGATTTCTGTGCGGGCTGTGCTTCAGAAGCCGGTGCAGAGCTTGCAAAAGGACTTACAGGCTTTGCAGGAGCTGCTGCAGGCTGCTCCGTCTTAGGAATATCGATATTAGCAGGCTTGGGCTGCTCGGGTTTCTCTGCATTGGCAAAAGGACTGGTCTTCTTATCGTGTTCGGATGTAGCGAAATCAAGACCGTTGCCGGAATTAAAGAATTTATCGTTGGCAGGCTTTGCCGTATTAGGCTTGCTGTCGAACTCGTTGAACTTTGGAAGAGCTTCCTTCGGCGGTTCGGGTGCCTTAGCAGTAAATGCAGGCTTGTCGAATGTTCCGCCATCCTTCGGGAATACAGGTTCGTTGGAAGTCTGCTTCGGCTTTAATGCCTCGGACATTGGTGCAGACTTAGGCGTCTCTGACTGCGGAGGTGCATTGAAAGGTTTGAATGCTGATATAGAAGAATCAAATTCGAAATTATCAAATTCATCTTTAAAACTGTCTTTGAAACCGTCAGAAGAAGAAGGATCAAATCTGCTGGTTCCTGCAGGAGCAGCTTCAGGTGTTTTCTTCTCGATATTCTCTTTGGTCTCTTTAAGCTTGTCTGCTATAGATTCCGTTTTGTCGCCGGGTTTAAAACGCACACCGAAAGAGGAATCAATAATGTCATCCTTGTTATCAGGATCGTTGATTCCGTTAATCTTGTTAAAATCTTCAGGATCGTTAGGCATAAGTCTAATCTCCTTTTTATATTAATATATACAATTGTAACGCTCTTCGATTTTCAATCAATATAGTTATGTTACGGTTTCCTGTCATTTCGGGTATAGATAAAAGATTCTTGTCTTGACTTTAGAGAGGCATGATGATAATATCATTCAGCACTTACGGATAGGCTCGTGTGGCGGAATTGGCAGACGCAACGGACTTAAAATCCGTCGGAGTAAAATCCGTACCGGTTCAAGTCCGGTCACGAGCACCATTTATTCCTTTATTAAGTGCAAAGCGATTGACATCGCGGAGTGGAGCAGTTGGTAGCTTGCCGGGCTCATAACCCGGAGGTCGTGTGGTTCGAGTCCCGCCTCCGCAACCAGTTAGAAGAAGGTTATCTCATCCGAGGTAACCTTTTTTATTTTTCGCTTCATTCGGAAAAGAAGAACGCAAAGATCTTCTGAAACGCAAATGCCATATACATGCCTTTTATTTATATTTTTTGTTTTAATTTATTTTGTGTATAATGTATGCGGATTTTTAGGCTAATATGGAGGCTTCTTTCAAATGGCTAATCTTCAGAATGAACGTACCGCTGAGCGTAATGACGTTACGGGTAGAATAGTTCGTATCTGCATATTGATAATCGTTTCGTTCGTCGTAGCTATTGCTGCCGTGTCTTTTGCTGTTCATCACATGAGACTCCAGTTCGAGAACGAATTCAAGATGATATCCGACAACAAGATGCATCAGGTATCTGACATTGTCAGAATGAGTATCGACGGTGATGACCTGACATCAAACACAGTTAATGCGCCGGCTAAGTACAGCGCGATCTTAGACCTTATGCTCGTTGATACGACAAAGGAGAATCTGTCTGCTGAAGGCTACGGACTTTTCGCTTACAGCAACGGTCAGTTATCACTTCTTTTGAGCCGCGGAGTTAATGATCCGGCTGAGTTCGCCGTTGCAGGAAGAGATATTTCCGAATGGCTCGGAAACACTTCCAAGAGCACGGTTCTTGTTGGAAAGAATTATGAGAGCGTTATCGTTCCGATCACAGACAGCACAGGCATCTGCGTCGGAGTATTTGAATATAAGTGCACATTCGGTGAACTTTATGATATCGGAGACAAGCTTGAGCAGAGGATCCTTACTGCATGCATAATCGCTGTTCTCGCAGGCGTGCTTCTCTTTGCCGTTCAGGAAGTCCTCATCAGGATCTTCAGAGGCAGGGGAGAGAAGACAAGCACAGAGACTGCCCAGAGCCGTGACAGAAGACTTATTTCTTCCACTATCGGTTACTGCTTTACGATCATTCTCGTTGTACTCCTTGTAATGGCTACGCAGCTCTCGAAAACATACATGAAAGCTCTTAAGAGCGAGCGTGCTGACATGATGGAAAAGTGCGCCGTATCTTCTGCGGCAGCACTCTCTTATACGGATGTCAGGGAAGGCATGAATTACATGCTGCCTATCTATAAGTACGGCGACGACAAGCAGTACATCGTAAACATCTACACGATGGCAGGAGACTCTTTCTTAAGACTTTATTCTTCCACTGCAACAGGTCACGTCGAACAGTATTATCTGACAGGCGCAGGCAACCAGTATATCGACTGCTTCAGTCTCTTACAGGCTTCTTTCACATCAAGGAATGACAGCGGTACGGCATATGTCTGTGCGATTGCTCCGATCATCTCATCAGAGAATACGGTCGCAGGTGTCCTTGAGATCATGATGCCCCGTTCCGATTTCGACAGCTCGGTAAACGGAATGAGCCTTTCATGGATATTCACGATCATTTCGATCGCTATCTCCATGGGTATCATCGTCTTCGAACTGAACCTTCTTATCTCGACAGTATCCAGAGGAATCTCAGGAAATGCTCCTGTTCTCGTTATGTATGGCGAGAATGCAAACAGATTCCTGTCTTTCTTCACGGCTTTCGGTTCCATCATGATGCCGGTGACGTTTGCGGATTATTTTAAAGAACAACTTTCCGGTTTCCCCAAACCTGCCATCCAGGCATTTATCTGCGTAACTCTGATCTTATTTGTATGGGGTTATGTAGGTTTCTCAGAGCTCCGTAACAGCATCAAGATGAAGCTTACGAGCAGGATCGCACTTGTTGCGGTTACATGTGTAGGTTATTTCTTAGCGCTCATTGCAGGTGTCATTAGCTTCCCGTATCTTACGACCGTTCTGGCTCTTCCTATCGGATTCTGCTTCGGCATGTCTTTCGATTATTTAAGAGACTACAGGATCAATGCCGGAAGATTAGGCTACAAGGACTATAACGACAGAGTCATCCACAATGTCCAGTCTGCATCCTATTTCCTCGGTGTTGCAGTAGGTGCGGTCATTGCCGGTATCTGCTATGAGAGATTCGGATTATTCATCGTAACGATCATCAGCGGCGCTGCTTTGGTTCTTACATCGATCGGCATGATCTACTTTATGCAGAACAACACGCAGGTAAGAGAAGCGCCTCTGTCACTCAGCGGATACCTCTCTGTTTTCGCTGATTCCAGGATCGCGAGATTCCTTAATTCTTCTTTCCTGATGCTCGGTATAGCGATTGCATTCATGCTCATGTTCGTACCGAACTATCTTGACAGTGTCGGAATCTCACTTCCTACAACATCGTTCTATTTCCTGGTATGCGGATTCATGGCATGCTTTGTCTGCGGTTTTGCAAAGAACAGACTTGCGCATATGCTTACTTCACGTACAAGAGTTTTGATCCAGGCTGCTTCGACGGTTTTAGGACTTCTTGCTTTCGCGATAATGCCTTCTGCAAAGACACTTGTTGTCACAAGCGCGTTCCTGGGAATCGCTTTGGGAATCCATGACTATTATTACATCTATGTTCTGTATCTTATCTGCAACGGCAACGTAAGAGCCAACTTGAGAAAGCTTGCAGAATATACGGTATATTTCGGTGCAGGTATTTTCCTGCCTGTCATAATGGTCGCATTCATGGTAAACAACGTAAGGATCACATTCCTTATTTTCACTTTGATCGTTGCGATCCTTGCGTTCCTTTATCCTCTTTCTTCATTCTCCGGCATGATCGATGAGAGAGACCTCTCGTTAAAACCTCAGAAAAAGAATCAGGAAAAGCCCGTACAGAAGCAGGCAGGCCGTTCTCGCGGCCCTCAGGCTCCCGTTAACGCGCAGGCTCCTGCAGGTGCGGTAATGCCTGACGGAACTGTAGCGATGGATCCTTCCGGTGCAGCTTACGCTCCTGAAGCACAGTATGCTGAACCTTCATCGCCGTTTGGCGAACCTATGCCTCAGGCACCTGTTGAACAGCCGTATCAGCAGGAGTACCAGCCGCAGTATCAACAGCAGTATCAACAGCAGTACCAGCAGCAGTATCAGCAGCAGTACCAGCAGCCTTATCAGCCGCAACAGCCGCAGCAATACCAGCAGCCTGTAAATCCTCAGTATCAGCAGACTCAGTATCAGCAGCCGCAGTATCAGGCACAGTACAGTGAGCCTGCTCCCCAGATGCCGCAGGGCGGTTATGAATCAGGTGATCCGTATGCGGGAGGAGGCCCTGCGCCTTACGATGCGCCGATGAATCAGGGACCTGTTGATCCGCTTGCTTTTTTGAACGGCGAAGGAAATGAAGGAGGTAATCAAAATGTCTGATGAACTCTGGAATCAGAAGTTAACACGCGAGAATATCCGCGATTTCTATATGTCTACTGTAGTCATGGTCTATTCTTCATGCTTCAGTATTACCAAGGAAGCTACCAGATGTGAGAATGCCATCATCAAGTCTTATCTGGATATCTATTCCAAGCGTAATAACGTGGCAGGGGACAGGGTCATCTATGAGTTTGGCGATATCCTTCTTGCGAATGCCAAGAACATCGTTGCACAGTATCCGCTTCCTCAAGACATGACGTTCGAAGACAGGCTTCTTGACGAGTATACAAGGAACTCTATGCTCGAGAAGATCCTCTCAAAGATCGATTCAAAGAGCTTCAGAGCAATGGAGTTCATCAATACCGATGTAAAGAATAAGGCGGTAAGACGCCCTAAGCAGATCCGTAAGCTTAACGATCTTTTCCAGATTACTCCGCTCCTGATCCTTGAAGTGATCATCCTTGCAGTTGTTATCTGGATCGTAAGTTATGCAGCCGTAACTCTTCCTTACAGGAATTCGGAGCTCATAAACGATAAGAGTATCTTCGAATCAGCAACGATCCAGGATCAGTTTAATAACGCTCTTTCTTTCTATCCTTTCAGGATACAGACAAACAAGTCTGCAGAAGAAGGATTTATGCCTGTGCCTACAACTCCGACACAGGCAACCGAATCTTCAACAGAAAGTCAGGAGGAGACTACGACAACTAACGGTCAGCCTGCGCCGCAGCTCGCTGAAACAACAGTTCCGGGTATCTCTGCTACGAGCGGCTGATATTACAAATTAATCAGAGGGGGTGTAAAAGTGGACAAGTATGCATTCTTACTTGAACTGAACTCGAATCTCGAACTGAAGATCACTGGCAATGAGATCAATGGTGATCTTGGTAATCTCACGTTCCGGATTTCTTTTACACCCGATGTCAGTCTCAGGGTTCATACGAAGGCTTATCTCTTCGGCGATTACCCGATGAAGGATCATGTCCAAAGTGCTTTCGAAAAGACGAGCTGCTTTGCGGACTATATTCTTGAAGATGAAAAGATAGATCTTTATATTCCTCATGAGAATCTCCTTGATGGTGATGCATTTAACATTGCCCAGGATATCCTGGCTTTTTCGAATGCACTTAATTCATTAGGTTATAAATCATCTACATCTCCGATCTCAGTGTCAGGCGCTGTAAGCACGCTTCACGGTGAGTATTACAGCGATACCGTCAAAGATGATCCGGACGAACCAAAGGAGTTTTATCTTAAATCTCCGAGAATGGGATGGGGAATACTGGGTGCTGTTATCGCAACATTAGTATCGTTGTTCCTGTTCGTTGTAGCAGGCATAACAAACAACTGGATATTCTTTATTCCGGCAGTTTTCGTTGCTTCATTCCTGCAGGTCCTGATGTATGAGATATTTGCCAGAGAGAGGATCTGTTTTATCGGCATCATCGTAACCTTTGTCTTAACACTTATCGCAATGCTGTTAGGTGACAGGCTTGTCTGGACAATCAATCTTATAGACTGGATCCCGGGTGCGACTTTCGCCCAGGCATTTGCGGAAGTTCCTTATCTTGTTGAGGATGGCGTTGTCAGCCTGACGGAGTATCTCAGAGATTTCATCATAATGCTGATCTTCTTCGGATCTGTTTATCTTCTGACTTTCGCGAATTTCTTTGTAATGAAGCTGTCTATCGGCGAGTGGTTTAAGAAGAACACCATTTTGTTCAACAATTGATATATAACTCCTCAAGAATTCTTGAAATTAAATGCGATAAAATAGACCCGAAATATAGTATTTCAGGTTATTTCACTGCGTGTATCATAGGATTATTAAAGCTGCCGGCTATATAGGAAAGGAGAATGTTTTCATGTTCGATTTTAAGTATTTCACCCCTACAAAAGTTGTTTTTGGCAAGAACACGGAATCTCAGGTCGCAGACCTTATCAAGGAGTTTGGCGGTACTAAGATCCTTATCCATTATGGCGGCGGAAGCGTTGTCCGTTCCGGTCTTCTCAAGCGTGTAACAGATAAGCTTGAAGAAGCAGGAATCAGTTATGTTACTTTGGGCGGTGCGGTTCCGAATCCTCATTTGGGATTGGTATATGAAGGCATCGAACTCTGCAAAAAAGAAGGCGTTGATTTTCTTCTCGCAGTAGGCGGCGGAAGCGCTATCGATTCAGCTAAGGCAATAGGTTACGGCGTAGCTAACGACGGTGATGTATGGGACTTCTACGATTATAAGCGTCAGGCTGAAGGATGCCTTCCTTTGGGCGTTATCCTTACCATCGCAGCTACAGGAAGCGAGATGAGCGATTCTTCCGTTATCACAAAGGAAGAAGGCCTTGTTAAGAGAGGCTACAGCAGCGATTATTCAAGAGCAAAGTTTGCGATCATGAATCCTGAGCTTACCATGACGCTTCCTGATTATCAGACAGCTTGCGGATGCACAGATATCATGATGCATACGATGGAAAGATATTTCACGAACGGCGGCAACATGGAGATCACAGATGCTCTTGCAGAAGGACTTCTCCGCACGGTTAAGAAGAATGCGGTTATCCTCCGTGACGATCCTCAGAATTACGATGCGCGAGCAGAAGTCATGTGGGCAGGAAGCCTTGCTCATAACGGCCTTACAGGCTGCGGCAACGACGGCGGAGACTGGATGACGCATAAGCTTGAGCATGAGCTCGGCGGTCTTTACGATGTTGCACACGGCGCAGGTCTTGCAGCCATCTGGGGCACATGGGCAAGATACGTATATAAGAATTGTCTGCCGCGCTTTAAGAAGTATGCGATCAATGTTATGGGTGTTGCAGAAGAAGGCACCGATGAGGAGATCGCACTTAAGGGTATTGAGGCTATGGAAGACTTTTACAGATCGATCAACATGCCTACAAATCTCCGTGAACTCGGTGTAAATCCCACAGAGGAGGAACTTAAGGAAATGGCTCACAAGTGCGCTGTCGGCGTAGGCGGTGAGATGGGTTCTGCTAAGGTCCTTGATGAGCAGGCAATGTACGATATCTATAAGGCAAGCATGTAAGTGACCTGTAATTCCTGAAAGGAGGATTCCTTTATGTCAGTAAAATGGGGCGTTCTGGGTACAGCGAATATCGCAAGAGGATGTACTATCCCGGGCATGAAAATGGCTGAGAACTGTGAGCTTTATGCCATTGCCGGAAGAAACGAAGCAAAGGTTAACAGCTATAAGGATGAATTCGGTTTCGAGAAAGCTTATGTCGGATACGACAAGCTTTTGGAAGATCCTGAAGTACAGGCTGTTTATATACCGCTTCCGAATAATCTTCACAAAGAATGGGTTATCAAGGCTCTTAAGGCGGGAAAGCACGTTCTGTGCGAGAAGCCTTTGGCTTTGACTGCGGCTGATGCTAGAGAGATGTTCGCTGTTGCAAAAGAGAATAACGTAATCCTCATGGAGGCATATGCATATCTTCACAGCCCGTATATCAAGTCTTTGAAGGAAGATATCCGGAGCGGGATCATCGGTGACGTTGAGTTCGTCGACACTGCATTCTTCACACAGTATTACGTCGAAGATATCAGAATGTATAAAGAGCTTGGCGGCGGCGCTGTATATGACCTGGGGTGCTATTGCACGACCATGATCTTGTCGCTCATTGATTCCGATCCAGATCTCGTTGTGGCAAAGGCTGAATTCAACGATAAGGGTGCAGATGTACTGGCTTCAGTTATCCTGAAGTTTGAAAACGGTGCAAGGGCAGTATTCAATGTCGGCATGATCTTCGATCCGGGCTCTGACAGAAGAAAAGACATCCTTTATGTTCACGGTTCGAAGGGCACGATCGTATCCGACGTCGAGTATAACCAGGAAGGAAGAATAACTTATACAGTTACTTCCGGAAACAAGGTCTATAATCCGTCGATCAATGTTCCGCAGAATTACATGCTTGAAGTAGAGCAGCTCGGCAGATGTATCGAAAAGGGCGAGACACAGCACATCACGCCTGAATTCTCCATCAAGAATGCAGAGCTGCTTGATAAGATATTGGAACAGATCGGATATTGATGAGGTAATGATATGAACGAGACATTGAAAGTGTTAGAGACAAGAAGAAGCTGCAGGAACTTTAAGCCTGACATGGTTAAAGAGGAAGACTTAAAGGCTATCCTTGAAGCAGGTACATATGCCGCAACAGGAATGGGAAGACAGAGCCCTATAATCATTGCTGTTACAGACAAAGCTACACGTGACGCACTGTCTGCCGCTAACGCAAAGATCGCAGGTATGCCTGAAGGAACAGATCCTTTCTATGGCGCTCCCGTGATCCTTATCGTACTTGCGAAGAAGGATGTCGTTACTTATATCTACGACGGTTCTCTCGTTATGGGCAATCTCATGAATGCTGCAAGAAGCCTTGGCGTTGACAGCATCTGGATCCACAGGGCAAAGGAAGAATTCGAGTCTGAGATCGGCAAGGAAATCCTTGCGAAGCTCGGCATCACAGATGAGTATGAGGGCATCGGTCACTGCGCATTAGGTTATGCAGCAGCACCTTTGGGCGATCCCGCACCGAGAAAAGATAATTACGTTTATTATATTTGATGAGGCCTGTTATGGATAAGCGTTTTAAGGTTTTAATGCTCAACGGAAGCCCCAGACAGAACGGCAATATCGCCGTAGGTTTTCGCGAGATGCAGAAGATCTTCGATGAACTTGATGTTGAATACGAGTGCATCGATCTTGGAAAGAAAGATGTAAGGGGCTGCATTGCCTGCGGTACTTGCGGCAATACCGGCAAGTGTGTTTTCGATGACGTCGTAAATGAGATCTCCGACAAGTTCGAAAAGGCTGACGGCATCGTTGTCGGCTCTCCCGTTTACTATGGCTGCGCCAACGGCACGCTTGTCTCAGCGCTTCAGAGAGTATTCTACAGTTCGCATTTCGATAAGCGCATGAAGGTCGGCGCGAGCGTCGTGTGCGCAAGGCGTTCAGGCTGCACGGCTACTTTCGATGAATTGAATAAGTTCTTTACGATATCCAATATGGCTGTTGCTACAAGCCAGTACTGGAATAATATCCACGGCGGCGCTCCGGGCGAAGCTGATCAGGATGAAGAAGGAAAGCAGACGATGAGAGCTCTTGCCCGCAACATGGTCTTCCTCATGGAAAGCATTGCTCTTGGCAAGGAGAAGCTAGGACTTCCCAAGCAGGAAGAACATCTGTGGACGAATTTTATCGGATAAAACGTTGTTGATGAGCCTGCTTCTTCAACGAAGCAGGCTGTTTTTATGGGGTGGCATATGGACAATAAGGTTGACGATATTCCTAATATTTCAGGGTTTATAATGGCTTCGGTTCTGACCCAGATCCTGGCGCTTATGTTTTTCTTCCTGTCGCTTGCAGGCTTTATGACAGGTTCAATTATCGGCGGCGTGATCCTTGTCGCTTTGGGCGGCCTTTGCGAGTTCTTATTTGTAAAGATGATAAAGAAGATCCTGTTCTGGAAGAAAAAGGAGAAAGAAGGCATCTCCCAGTCTCCTGTAGAAACTGTTTTCGCAGGTTCGCTCTACAGAAATGACGGTGAGAGCTATGAGACAGCACGCAGGCTTTATTGTGAGCAGCATGGGAAAAAGGCAGGAAAGCTTACCGGAGAAGACGAGGATATGATCTGGCAGTATACCTGCGGCGACTTTGCTTATCTTCTGATGTGGGTAATCGAGAACGGCTTTTACCGTCCGTCCAAAGAATACGATGAAGATGAAGCGGAGGAAGCAAAAGCGCAGATCGCGAAGATCAGGAAGAGGGAAGTGCTGCCCACTGAATTTATCAAGGACGACGGATTTTTCATGGAAGATGAGGTCGCGAAAAATGCCCGCGGCTTTGTAAAGGATTATTTTGAAGGTTCATTCCTTGAAGATGTCAGGGCCTTCGCAAAGGATAAGCTTGGTGCAGAACTCTATGGTTTCCCATTCCGCTGGGAAGATTACGATGCGTTTAAGCCTCAGATAGACGAAGCCTACAAAAAGTATCAGGAAGATAATTCACAGCCTGAAAAGTGATATCTGCCGGCTATTTCTTCTCAGGATCAAAGTTAGCCAGAGGATTGCTCTCGATAGCGCGGTGCAATGCCTCGTCGTCAACATGCGTATAGATCTGGGTAGTGGAGACGCTCTGGTGTCCTAAGATCAGCTGAAGATTTCTTATATCGACTTTGCCGTACTTATACATAAGCGTAGCTGCCGTGTGTCTGAGCTTATGCACGGAATAAATCCTTGTGTCGATCCCTGCCTCTTCAAGAAGGCGCTTTATCGTTATCTGGATCATGTCATCTGAGATCCTTGTTCCGCGTTTGGACACGAACAGGGCTTTCTCTGCAGAAGGCTTGATCTTCAGTGTTGCTCTCTTGTCCATCCAGTCATTTATGGCCTCAAGGCAGGCGTCGTTAAGATAGATCGTGCGCTCCTTGTTGCCTTTACCGATAACGGTCAATGTAGTGCCGTGAATGTCGTTGATGTTGATGCCGCGGAGCTCAGATAATCGCATGCCGCAGTTAAGGAACAATGTGAGCATGCAGTAGTCGCGCTCATTGGATTCCTTGGGCGAATCGTAAGCAGCCTTAAGGAGCTGCTGGCTCTGCTCGAGAGTAAGATATTTGGGCATTCGCTTGCCGATCTTGGGCGTCTCGATGTCATATGCCGGATTGCTGTCTATGAGTCTTTTCTTCGAATGAAGGTATTTGAAGAAGCTCTTCAGGGAAGCAATATGTCTTGCTCTTGCGGAGTTGGACTGTTTTCGCGAACGGGAAAGCCAGATAACGAAGGCGAGAAGATCGTCAGTTGTTACCTTGTTTAAGATCTTTGCATCGATATCGGAGATGTCGATCTCTTCTAACGGTGTGTCCTGTGGGACAAGCCCTCTGTCGAGCTTTAAGAACCTTGCGAAAAGAATGAGGTCATAGCGGTATTCCTTGACTGTGTTTTCCGAACGGCCGAGAGCAGCTTCCATATAGCTTAAGTAATTCTCGAGAAGCGGAAATGTCGGTGTCATAAAGCTCTAAGACCTCCTTTTCTGGTATTCGGTATAATGGCTATTTACCAGCTTGTGACTGATATTTTTAAATCTCCGAAATGAATAGTATCATATCGGCTCTTTAATGGCACTAGCCTGATGCCTCTACCTGATCTAATTCAGGCTGCTTTTATCTTGGTTATCTTTTCTCCTGTCTTGATGGGTATTGCTCTTGCTTCGCCCAGCTTCATCATCTGATATGCCGCATTTATGTCTGCGTTTATCAATATCCCGGTGTTGCTCTTGAATAGACCGCGTTCTACTCTTCGTGCCTTGTCATAGTGAGCTCTGTCAGGCTTTTCTCCATCAAGATAACTCGTGCCGCTCGTGTAGCTTTCTCGTACTGTCTTTACCTCAATACCTTCAAGTCTTGCTTTGTATGTGATCATGTCCGTAAGGAGCTTATAAGGTATGGATACAAAGTTCTGGTTTGTTATGTTTCCCATGTGTACTTCCTGTTTCCATCCGTGATTGGCTCCAATCACTATGAGTCCGACACCTGACGAGACGGCCATGTCTACGATCTTCCTGCTTGCTTTGTGCATGTAGTCTTTTATCTTGCGGTTTCTTTTTGACGTAAGTTTATTCAGTCTTTTGGTCTTGTTCTTTCCGTTATATATCTTCGCCTCCTTTTGCATGTGTGCTTTTGCCTTGTTGTAGTACTGGTTTATGGACTTAATTGGTTTCCCGTTGATTATCACAGGCCTGTCTTCAGAATCCCATGCGGCTGCTATGAGATTGTTTACTCCCAGGTCTATCCCCATGACCTTTGTTCCTCGTGCAAGCTTTTCTTCTTTCTCATACATCAGACTGATAAGTATGGAGTTCTTAAAAATCTTTATGCGTATTTGCCTTACGTTTCCGTGTCTTGCACGGATGTGTATGCCGCTAAGAAACTTGGGCATAGTAACATTACCAGCCTCATCAACCTTAAAATTCTGACTGGTGATCACAAGAGAACCTCTTCCTGTTTTCGGGTCTAAATACCCCGGTACATGGGGATGCCCCTTAAACTTCTTCGAATCTTTCCTGTATTCTGCTGTTAACCTGTAGAACGACTTCCACTCTCTGCATTTCTCTTGTATACATATCTGGCTGCATGTCGCATACGGAACGTCTTTATAAACTTCCGTTCCTTTCAGATACCAGCTGAGGAAATAAGCATCGGCTATGTATCCGTTATCGGTATCAATATAATGTAATCGCTTGACTTCAGAGCGTCCCAAATTGTATTCCGCGATGCTACAGTTTACCGACCTGATGAGTTCATCTTCCCATTCTTCTAGTGTCTTACCGTTCTTTATCTTCGTGTGGATACGGTAGCACTGTTTTATCAGGTAGTTAACGTTGTTAGAGAGGTTCTTCACTTTATAGCAGTATTCATCAATCTCTCGAAGAAGCTCTGCGTTGTTATGTTTCTTTATTCTGTGTTCTTCCGAGAGTATCATGTTACATACCCCTTATCTCTAGGTGACGAATGAAAGCGGTGGCTTTGCCGATATATCGTTGTTATGTCTTTTAATTCCTGTAAAGCATCTAGTATCTTATGTCGCCAGTAAAAGGCAGTTGTTACCGATATGGAACATTCTTCTACAGTTTCCTTAAGCGTCTTTCTATCCGACGTGCATTTCAGATACTGAGCCATACACTCAAGTTCTCTCTAGTGCCTAAAGCGATAGAACAGGAACTAGGGATAAATGACTTCTTGCAATCACGACAAAGCAAACGCTGTACACCATCTTTACGCATTCCATTCTTAACGACATGAGAGCCTTAGTAATAGATACATGCATTACCACCGGTAATATGTGATTCAACAAGGAAGCACATTAAATTGTCATCACGTACATTTACATTGTTGGAAAGGGGCGTTTAAAACAAAATATGGTCAATGAAAGATAATTTATTATATACAGCAATGATTTCATTCAATTCTGAAATCTTTCTGGCTCCCTATACAACAAACAAATGTTCTTTTCATATGATAGACCTGGAACGTTTGTTTGTCAACTATGAAGTTTAAAAGAGCCTAATTATATTACAAATATCTGGATTCAAGTGTTTATGCCGGGATAATAATGATAAAGTGTATAGATATCAGACAGATAACTACTTGTAAATACGGTGAGAACGAACATGATCCTGACTAACGACGAACTTAAGAAGATATATTTCGGAGCATATGAATTCGAGGAGATTTCTGACGGATACCTTAAGGCTAACCAGTACACAAAAGCGCAGATGGACTATTTCAGAGGTGCTTTTGAGATGTGGTATGAGAGGTGTGATGCCTCAACCGCAAAGACCATAGAACTTAAGACAGACGCTTCGAGAATCTCTTTTGACTACAAGTTCCTGTGGAAGTGTTCGGAGGATTCCGTCGAGCTTTATGTGGACGGCCTTGCACATCAGATATATTACGTTAAGGACATGGGTGAAGAGGGAAGACTTGAGTTCTCTCTTCCTGAAGGAACACATGATATTGTCATCTATCTTGCAGCCGACGCGACACTCGTTATAAAGGATTTTTCGATAGATTCTTCTTATGAGATACCCGTAAAAGGCACCAAAGTCCTCTGGCTCGGTGATTCGATCACACAGGGCTACGGACCTCTGCGTTCGTCGGAGACCTATGTCAGCATAGCTAACCGCGAGCTTAACTGGGACATAATAAACCAGGGAATAGGCGGATATATCTATGATAAGAAGTCGCTCATGAAGATGCCCGGATACGATCCTGACAAGATCGTTGTGGCCTTAGGTACAAATCAGTACGGAGACGGACCTGAAGCCGTCGAAGAATACTATGAGACCCTTACAGGCATATATGGCGTTGAAAAGCCTATCCTTTGCATCTCTCCTATCTGGAGAGGCGATAACATTGAAGCTTTGCCTGTCTTTTACGCCTTCTGCGAAAAGGTAAGAGCGATAGCAGGCAGATATCCCAACATCACTGTAATAGACGGCCTGAGCCTCGTTCCGCACCTTGAAGAGTACTATCTCGATAATCTTCACCCGAACTGCCTGGGGACTGAGACCTATGCTGCTAATCTCGTAAAGGAGATCAGAAGGGCCGGGTTCTGACGGTTTCTAAGCGATTTGTCGTAATGGTACAAATCTAACATAGCAAATTGGCTTAAAAGACCTGCATTTGTTGACTATTACCAATATTTTGATATTTCATTTTTCGCACTTGTTATATAAAAAGTGTTGTGCTAAGATGTGTTTGCTCTAAAGACAAATGTACGCGGTACACGGACAGACGAGCTAAAAATACCACGGTGAAAGCCCGTGAAGAGACAATGGAGTATTTAGAAATGGAACAGAAACTGAAAGTCGGCATTATCGGAGCTACAGGTTATGTCGGACAAAGATTTATCACACTTCTCGCAGAC
>JAEEGI010003254.1_pt1 | contig 38819 bp, 29 predicted proteins | sample 8958751 | NCBI WGS metagenome assembly JAEEGI01 (sample SAMN16246545, study PRJNA631951) | gut metagenome | biome: gut microbiome; feature: rumen; material: KS-attached | host: Bos | place: Iran: Karaj | collected 2018-10 | reverse complement strand
GGGTCATAAATGATTTTTATTTATGGTCTATTCGTGGTCATTCGTGTGATTCAATGGTGGAGGGTCGCTCTAATCTGATTTAGTGGCGAGCACCTTAGCGGACGACGATCTTTTTGCCGTTGTGGATGTAGATGCCGGGCGTAGTCGGGACATCTTTGCCCATGGGCTGGCCCATCAGGTTGTAGTAAATTCCGTCCGTCAAGCCGCCTGTCTTATCGGTCACCACTTCGTCGATACCTACAAGTACATCAGGATTATAGGCACTGCTCTTGTAGATGATTTCGCCGTTCTCTATAACATGGCTAAGGTTGTAGGTCACTTGAAAACCTGTAATGAAATATTCAAAGTAAAAGAGAGGCATTCCGGCTTGGCCGTCATAGCCTATGCCCTCAATAATGACTTCATCATCTCCATGAGCCCAAGTATAGTGATGGCATTTGCTTTTTTTGTTACCAATAACCATCATGCTCGTTACATTATAAGAAAGATCTGGATATAAATCTTCATATAATGACATTGGATCGTTGAAATCATAGAGTTTGAACTCTTGGTCGTAACTGCTTATCAGCGTAAAAGGAGGATAGGCAATGTAACTGCCATAACCAACAGGGCACTGTGGATGAAAGATACCATCGGGAATGATGGCATAGACAATCTTGCCTTCTTCTCGCAAATAAACAGGTGTGAAATCTTCTACCACTTTACTGCTACCCTCTCTATCCGTGTAACGAGTTAGTTGAACAGGCTTATAGTACTTATCTCCAATCAAGACATCATTCTTCATCTCGAAGCTGTAATACTCCTGTCCCCAAAACTCTTCCACCCAATATGGGTTCTTGCAAACATATACCCATTTGACCCCCTCACGAACGAAGGGAACGTACTCGTAATCAAACGGAAAGTCACCATACTTATATATTAACTCATCATGATCAATAACCCGTTCTAGGGTATAAGTCACTTGGTAACCTGTCGTGAGCGGATAAAAGTAGTTTAGGGTCATACCGCAGTTATTGCAACCAACATAACCGATACCCTCGACAATATAGTTGTATTCCTTGCCGTGATATCGGGTGTAGCAATGACGGTTCCTCTGGTGATTAGCAATCTGCACTTTATCGGTGCCTGCATATTCAAATCCGAATACCCAACCGTTACTTGTTGTCTCGCAATGGTCAATATAGTTTGCAGGATCATTAAAGTCATATAGTATATGTTCTTCTCCTACCGTCCATATCCATTCGCTCTCAGGGCCTTCAATGAGTTGACCGACGCCGATTGGGCATTCCCAATATCTACAGTTTTCTGGAATGAAAGCATAGACCACCTTGTTCTCTTCACGCAAATAAACAGGTATTGTGTCATTTTCCTCGTTTATTTCTGTTCCACTATAGAGATGAACTGGCTTAAAATGTTTTCCTCCGATAACAGTATCACCCTTAATCTCTAACGTAAAATGATAGAGTCCCGAAGGGAAAAAACTGCCATTTTCATAATTCAAGATATTATCGCAGCTATACATCCACTTCACACCCTCGCGAACGAAGGGGACGTATTCGTATTCCTGAGCCGCCAATTGGGTCATACCAAACAGAGTCAGTAATGTGAATAGTAATGTCTTTTTCATAATGTTATTATTTTAAATTTTCGGTAATTTTGCAAATTTACATAATATATGCGGTATATCCATTACCCCCCCATTTTAACACCTTATTAACATTTCATTGATTCAACGGCAGGTTGACAATGATGTGAAGATATTTCAGATGGTTTAGGTTTTTTAATCACACGAATGGCCATGAATGGGTCGTGAATGATTTTATTTATGGTCCATTCGTGGGTATTCGTGTGATTGGATGATGACGGGTCGCTCTAATCTGCTTTAGTGGCGAGCACCTTAGCGGACGACGATTTTTTTGCCGTTGTGGATGTAGATGCCGGGGGTCGTGGGCAACTCCTTGCCCACGGGCTGGCCCATCAGGTTGTAGTAGTTGTCGTCCAATACTCCAGCACTGCGGTCCGCTACTACCTCGTCGATGCCTGTGAAAGCGCCATGACGATAGCGCATCCCTTTGTAGATAATCTGTCCGTCTTTGATAACGTGGCTCAAACCGCACCATTCCTGATAGTCGGCATTGGGGTCGGGGCGGCGCGTAAAAGGCGTCAGCAAGTCACCCATGTCACGGCTGTCAAAGCCAATTCCCTCGACAATGTAGGCCAATGGTTCTCCGTTTTCATCCAAATAGGCAATGCGGTCACATTCAACACCATCAATCATGACGGGCTCCACCTCAACTAGATTCTCCTCTGTCACTTCTTCATCATAACCTCCATAATAACACCAATAGTACTCTAACACGAGATAATAATGAATGCTACGAAAGATGGAGCGAAAATCATAGAGTTGCCTCGATCCCCCATCGGTAAAGAGTGCAAGGTCAAACATCTGCCGACCCTCAGAACACACCTTCTCGTACGCATGGTTCCGCATACATGTAACAAAGCCTTGATCCCTGTCTCGCAAACCTGCAATCAAACTGTCCTGCTCCACGTCCAATTGATTGCCCAAGTAATAATAGCAAGCATCGTGAAGATGGTTCATCATGTCTGTATAAACACTGTCTTTGCCCGAGAATTCATAATTGTAGTAGTACCGGGTCGTATCTCCATGATTAACGATAACCTTTTCGTTTACCCACTTGACCCCTTCACGTATAATAGGCAGATAATCAGATTCCTGAGCCGTAGCCTGGGTCATACCCAGCAATGATATCATAAAAATAATTGATTTCCTCATATCTTTATACTTATTTGTTTATGCAAAATAACTGATAAAAACTCAAAACACCAAAATAGTTCTCAAAAACTTGATGGATAAACAGCAAAAGTTGCACCTTTCTCCACTTTGAACCCGTCATGGAGGGTTACCGTTCCAGATGAGACGGTGTCGTTGTCTGTTGCGGAGGGATTAACTCCTATTTCAGCGTGTCCGATATTGCGGATGATCAGTTGTGCGTTCACTTGGTTGGTTCCAGCCAACAGGCAGAACAATGCTGCCATGAGTAAAAACTTCTTCATAGTGCTTTAATTTAAGATTATAGTTAAAAAAAATTGAAAATGTAAATTCAAATGAAAAATGCCCATTTCATCGGGAGAAATCGGGCAATTCTACTCGATTTCGAAGAAACCCTCGTAGGTGTTGTTTTCGGGCGAATAGATGGTGATGACATATTCGTCTTGAGGCAGGGATGAGACATCGATGGTGTCATAGAAACCATCGACCTGGGTCGAGATAATCGGAACGGATGAAGATGTTGAAGCAATCTCCACATCATAGTAATTCACTTCACCGCCACCAGCGATGATGATTTGTTGATTGTCTTCGTCATAATAGACATCTGGCATGTCGGCAGGAACACAATACTCAAGATGGAGCCCGCCTTTGCCGTCGAGCACGATGACCTTTGTCCCATGATCAGCATTTAATTGAATTGTGAATGCCGATAAAAGAAAAAATAATAATGCAATTCTTTTCATAATTATAGCTATTAGAAATGTTAAACGATTTGTTGCAAAGATAGGCTAAATAGGATCAAAAACCAAGTAATTCAATGTAACATGGGTAAATATAAACGTCTGATAATCTGATAATTAATTTTTAAAAATGTAACGTGGCTGTAACATCTGAAAAACAAGGGTATTTTATGGGCAATTTCAAGGCAATATTCACGTTTGTTTTATAGCAACCCTGTTTTACCATTTTCAAAAAATGCATAATCGGTATTGAGTTTTCAAGAAAACCGTTTTGTAAATATGAGGAAAGAATACATCACCTTTGCATGCATCGCCATGTCGCTAGCAACACTCATCTGGTCATTTGTCGGTTGCAGCAATGCTACCTCCCGATATGACCGTCGGCTAATTGTTGCCGACAGTGTCATGCATCAGCATCCCGACAGCGCACTCCAACTGCTCACCGAACTGGACACCCACACACTAAAGCATCAAGCCGACATCGCATACTATTCCCTGCTGCTCACCCAAGCCCGCTACCGCTGCTATGTCCCCGCTACCAGTGACAGCACCATCAATGTGGCACTAGACTATTACGAGAAACACAAAGATGAAAACGAGAAGCTCACGCGCTCTTACATCTATAAGGGTGCCGTGATGGAAGAGCTGGACGAGCCCGAGCGTGCCATGAACTATTACAAACGAGCGATATCTAGCGCCTCGATGGATGACGCCTTCAATCAGGGATATGCCAGATTCAGGATCGGTAATATCTATAGAGACAACCTGACTGCGGACAGTGCAGACATCTGCCTAATGAAAGAGGCCCTGCATTTTTTCAAACAAGTGCCCGACAGTTTCTATATATTGAGCAGCCTGGTCGGCATCGGGAGCGCCTATATCTCGGTAAATGAAGACAGTGCTATCGCCTATCTCAATCAAGCCGATGCTTTGGCAAAGCAACTGAACGAGAAGGGATTGGAACAAATTAACCTGACCCATATCGCCGACATGAAGATGTTAAGCCATGACGTCCAAGACATTAGGTCTGCTAAGAAAATCGCATTGGCGCTCCTCAATGACAGCTGCTGCCCCCAAAACAAGCGTGAGCATCTGCTCATGGTGGCTGCCTTGACATCAGCAAAGCTCAACATGCCAGACACGGCAAGCTATTACCTAAATCAAGTTGATCAAGCACGACTGTCTTCTCACCGTTTGGTATTGTTCAATAAATGCCGTGCCGAGCTGGCCCGATGCCATGGAGACATTGACCAATACCAATACTATTACGAACAATACTACCATCTATCCGATTCACTGGTCACCGACGACCTGCAGCGGCGGTTGCGCGATGTTGAGACAAAGTATGACAACGAGGCTTTAAAGTACCAAGCTTTGAAATACAAAACCTTTTGGGTAACATCATTGCTGATCATTGCACTCATTGTCTGTGTGGCTTCCATCGTTTTGATGATCATCAGGAGAATCATGTCAACGCGCAAGCTTCAGTTAAAAGAGAGCAGAGATGCGATTGAACGCATGACCAACGATACGGCACGCCTAACTGCCCAACTTAAAGATAACCAGATGATGAGCGACGACCTCAAACAGGTCATTCAAAACCAGATTGATGTTTTTTCCCAACTGGTGGACAGGCACAATACCATGTTTGCCCATTCTCCCAAAAAGTTCAGCGACTTGTTCGAGAAATCCTATAGCATCAACCAGCCAGCCAAATCCTTCTGGACAGGTCTGCGAGCCTATGTTGACAGCACATGTGGCGGCATCATCACTCAATCGCTGGCCGACTGTCCGATGTTGAGCGAGACCGACATTAAGTTTCTGAGTCTGTATTGCTGCGACCTACCCACGACGGTTATAATGGTGTGCATGGGATATAACGAGGCGCATTCGGTATATAACAAGAAGCGGCGCCTAGCCACAACAATAGGCCTTGAGGAGTCGCTGGATGATTATATTAGAGGCTTTAGGCCCTCAGTACTTGAGGGTGACCTTGACGGGTATGGGGCTGGCTGTGTCGAAGGTAAATGAGGCCCAGGCACTGGTCAACTGGCTCTCGTAGCGGATGCGGTACTTAGTGCCGGGACGCAGGCACCTGAGCGTCGCTTCGCCAGTGACAGGTTGGGGTATGGCTCTACGACGCTTGATGCCTTTCTTCTCAATGATAGTACATTGTTCCTCCTGAACGGTGATGACCAGATTGATGGTCTCCTCGTCGCCTAAGGCCAGTCCTGTCCTGCTCACTTGTATACGGCCACCGCCCAATGGCTCCATGATAAGCAAATCTTCGGATTCTTCGTCGGACAACAACTGAGCATTCTGACGACTATCACTCGCAGAGGATTCAGATTGGTCGGTCGCTTCCTCTTTCTCTACGGGAGTCGTGGTGAGTTGAACGATGTAAGTGCTTGGCGGTCTCTTCTCGCGGTTCCCAAAGAAAAACGCCAGCATTGCCATCGCCACGACAAAGGCGATGGTATAAAATTCCGGAGAGTTGAGGCCAATCATTTGAGTTTAGGGATGATTTCGGCTGCGATGAGGCGCGACGAGGCTGGCGACCAATGCGTGTCATTGAACAAATAGACATCCTTTACACCCTGGTCGACAAAGGGATGCAGCACCCGTTTGGCGAAGACAAAATGGTCTATCTCGGGAGCCATCCACTGCTCGAGGTCCTCATTGAGGGTCTTGGTCGGATAAGGGTTATCGATGATGAAATCCTGGTACAGGTCATACTTGTCACAGGCGATAAGCAGGACGAGGTTCACCCCCTTTTCCCTCGCCAAGTTAATCAACTGCCGATAACTGTAAACGATGGCCTGTTGCTGGTCGGCAGAGAGGTCAAACCCCATGTTCACATCATCCTTATAAAAATAGAGCATGCCGGGCTGCTTGCCACCAAACATAGGGCGCGAGAGCCGTGCAGTGTAGATGGGATTCTTTCCAAAGAGATGATAGAACACATAATCCTTGACACGCAACAGCGGGCTAGAGTCCTTAGGCTTCTCAGCCGCCTGTTGTGATGCCTGAGGACGCGGCAGCGAGGTGTTATTATTGACAAAGCCGCCGTGACGGCTGACCAGATAGCGTTCCACCTCCTGAACAACGAGGTTCTTGACATGAGTGGAATCAATCACACCCAAATTCAACGCATCAAATGCCATCTGTACCGGACTAGCTTGTGCATCTCCACCCGGCGTGAATAAGGTGACCTTGAGATTTCCGTCATGGGCAAGATAATTCACAAAGTCACAAGTCTTGCTCACTCCACCGCCATGCGAGAAAGAGTCACCGATAACCACCACATCACAAGTGTCCAACCGCATCAAGCTGTCATCATCCAAACTCTGATGATAGAAATCGTGCAGCACATCGGTATTCAGGATGGAATCGGTGTATTCCGGGCCACCGTCTATCAGTCCCAATCGCATCAGGTCACCCGAGTTGTCATTGGTCGCCCACAGATAGACCACCATCCCGACGAGCAGAAGCCAGACGGGCAACACGGTGTAAGATATCTTGATAAGAAACTTCTTCATGACACGCACGCTTAGAACTGGAAATAGATAAACGTCTGCACCTGGCCGGCGAAGTAGAAGATAAGACACACAAGCAGCGCATAGAGCAGCAGACGAGATACCTGAGTAGAGAAGATGCGGTATCCGTCAATCTGTAGCACGTGTTCACGCTCGCGCTGGAACCACTCGACAAACAAGAGCGCGGCACACCACAAAAGCATCCTCGCCATCTGCATCGTCAAGCCGTGTAGACTGAACAGCGATGACGAGAACAGCCGTGACGTGAAGGCCGCGAAGGAGGCGAAATCCGGGGCACGGAATAGAACCCACCCGAAGTTAACGAGCAGGAAGGTCACCAGCATTGACAGGAACTCCCTGCCTGAGGGTAACGACTTGCCATGGGCAACGGTATCCTTGTACTTGCTTGCTCCGAGCAACACCAATGGGATGAAGAGCAAAGCGTGATACAAACCCCAAAGGACAAAGGTCCAGTCGGCACCATGCCACAGTCCGCTCAGGGCAAAAACGACGAGCGTGTTAAGTATCGTCCTAGCACGACCTCGACGGCTACCTCCAAGCGGAAAATAGACATACTGGGTGAACCAGTTCATCAACGTGACGTGCCAACGACGCCAGAACTCTCGCACGTTGCGAGAGAAATAAGGCACCTTGAAGTTGGTCGTCAAGCGGAATCCAAACAACTTGGCACAACCGATGGCGATGTCGCTGTAGCCCGAGAAATCGGCATAGATCTGGAAGGTAAACAATAACGAAGCGATAAGGAGCATCAACCCCGTAGCGTCATCTATTCCATCCCATAACTTGTTGACTACCTCGGCACAACCGTCGGCAATGATGAGTTTCTTGAAGAAGCCCCACAGCATCTGACGCAGGCCATCAACAGCGGTGGCATAGTCAAAGGTGCGCTCACGCTGCATCTGCGGCAAGAGATTGGTGGCCCGCTCAATGGGGCCAGCCACCAGCTGGGGGAAGAAACTGATAAACGAGAAGAAGGCGATAGGATCACGCGTGGGCTCTATCCTGCGAGCGTACACGTCAATCGAGTAGCTCAACGCCTGGAAGGTGTAAAAGCTGATGCCGACAGGCAGAATGATGTGCATCGTGGGCCAGTCCGCCGTGACGCCAAACACAGACAACATCGAGGCAAAGCTGTCAACGAAGAAATTGAAATACTTGAAGACAGCCAATATGCCCAGATTCAATACGATGTTGGCAGCACTGAGAGCCTTCTGAACAGGTCGCTGACCTTCGTAGCGCTTGATGAGCAGACCGCTCAAGAAACTGCTTGCCGATGTAATGACGATGAGAATGAGGAAACGCCAATCCCACCAACCATAGAAGACATAACTCGCCACGAGGATGAGCAGGTTCTGCCAGCTCAGCCTCTTGAACACAAACCAGTAGAGCAGGAACACTACTGGCAAGAAGATCATGAATGTGAACGAGTTAAACAGCATCGTAATATTGAAATTAGCTGTTAGACTTTAGCCATTAGCTTTTAGCATTTGGAGGCATCAAGCCACCCGCTAACAGCAAAAGACTAAAGGCTAACAGCTAAGTGCTAGAAACTAAAAGTAACAGCCCGTTACTTGATAATCTTCACAGTGGCATGAGGTGTGCCTGTAGTAACGGGATAGCTGCCCTGCGCAGCATAGATGTTATATACACCCGTCGGCACTCGCTCACCATCGGCGCCGCTGCCATCCCACAACGCAGAGCCCATCACGGGGCCAAACTGTGCTACCACGGTTCCGTTGCGGTCGGTCACCGTTACATAGGAGTTATCCATGAGGTTGGCAATCTTGACCATGCCCGTGAAATCAGGCTCAACAGGATCGGGGAAAGCATAGACATTATCAAAATTCAGCGCTGCAGCGTCACCTTCAGGAACATACTCGGCAAAGCCGTTATCGGTAACGATGTAGATACGGTCGTTGATTGTGTCACACTCGACACTGTAAACGACATTACTGGGGATATCACTGTTGGAAGGGGTGAAGTGGTTAAACACCTCACTGCCATCAGCCGATGAATAATAAAGGCCGTTATTAGTAGCAATCCACTTATTATTGTCGCGGTCAACACCGATGTCATAGACAATATAGCTGTCACACAAGTAACCTTGACCCTCAATGAACTTGGAAACATAAGGACGGGTAACACGAGGCAACTCATCAAACAAGACATCGGGATCTACGACAAACAAGCCAGAATTAAATCCAATCCAAATGAGACCATCCCTATCTTCCTCAATGCCGAAAAGGTTATCCCACTTGATTAGCCTGTTATCTTGATCAACAAAGTTGATGACACTGGCAAACTGATAGGTGTCGACGGTGGGATCCTCATTACCGTTGTCCCAACACAAAACATGACCAACCACTGCTCCAGAAGGATAGTCGCAGTCACTGAAAATCTTATAATTGTTCTTGTGGGAAACGAGGAAACGAGAACGCTGGATTGAGCCCGTATTAAGACCTCCTAACCCACTGGGTTTGAACCAGTCCGTTTTAGCGACAGAATTGCTGGCCACCTTGTTCTTGGGCAAAACGGTACAAGGATTAGCAGCAGCGTTAAGAGCGCTTACTACCCACAGGTTACCGTAATTATCAAATGCCGGTTGAGGTTTATACATTCCAATCAATGAATTGCTGGTAGTATAAGTCAGTTTCCTAACATCATCAGTTACTTTGAAAATACCTACAGCCCAACTTGTTCGTAAATAGGTGTGCGGGTCATTGGGATTAAACACGAAGTCATATCCTGCACCAGTTGCGCTATATGCAGTAGCATTAGACCATTTCACGCCATCATAAGTATTAATGTAATTGGTCACAGTCGTACTGGTCACATTCACCTTATTAGGACCAGAAGAACCGACATATAACTTGTTTAAAACACCATTGTATTTCAGCCAGTAAGGAGAGTCAAAGGTTAATGAGTTCTTTTTATAATAAGTTGTATTACCCTTGATATGCAATCCATTTGCATCAACTACCCAGATGGTACCATCGCCCGAGGGGTTAGAGCTTGCACAGGTGATGACGGTAGCCTCCTTGGTAGGGCTTTCACCATCCTGATTAAACGAGTAGTAGTAGGCAGCACCTGCAAAATTAGCGATAAAACCTGTAGTAGTCTTCTGAATGCTGGTTGCTTTATTGCTCAACAAAGTGGAAGATACCGGTGTTCCTGAAGAAATATCAAGTTTCAAGATGCCAGCCGATACGCCATAGACAAACACCGAATGGTCGTTAATCGGATAGGACTTGGCATTAGAAAATGAGCCAGTAATACTCTGATAGTTCTTTGTGGGCTCGGGGTCACCAGGCTCACCATAGTAGCACCTACCATTTGAGAAAATCATCAAAGTTTCACCGACAAGAGCCACTGAATTGACGCAGATTGTCCTTGTAAACTGGTAGTTTTTCACCACCCTAAGTGTATTCTCATCAATCATGAAAAAACCATAGCCGACTGCAACATAAGCGATACCATTTCCAAAGGTGATATCCCTAATACCCTTAGTGGCATAGTCACTAAGTTCACCTGCAGACAGGGAATAATTCTGCACAGTGGTGACCCTGTTCTTCAGGTTAGGGATGTTTGTCACCTTGCCCTCGTTGTTGATGACATCAATATTGGAATTGGCGTAGGCAATAAAGAGCAACTGGTTCTCCCAATCATAGTAAATCTGAGAGATTCTAGCATCAGACAGGAGATTCTGCTTGTTCAAGGCATCAGTAACACCTGTTGTCTTATCAAACCTGAAGAGGTGGTTACTGTTAAGGTAATAGACCTTGTCGCCTGTATCAAAGATGTTCTGAATCTTTGAAGTCACATAGTAGTCATGCATCTTCCACGTGCTGGCATCAGCACAGAAGGCTGTCATCACAAGAAGCATGACTAATAATAAATGTTTTTTGAGCATATCTAGTTAGTTAAATATTAATTTTCAAAATTATTAACACACTCATTATCAGTAAGATGAGCGAAAAAATCGCACAAAACCTACTGAATCAAATGCCAAAGGTATAAAATAATAACGAGAAAATGGACTTTTTTCTCGTTAATATGATGACATAAAGTGTCTTAAAAATTGCAAAATCACAACAGTCAAGGGCAGAACACCACAACTGATGCGGAATTCTGCCCTTAATATTTTGATAAATAATACTCAACGAATGAGAGCTGCTTGCCAACGTGAACCTGTTGGTTTTGCAACCAATATTTACTTAATGACCAACACAGTAGTTAGGGGCGTGCCGGTAATAGCCGGCTGGCTTCCCTGAGCCGCATAGATGTTGTAAACACCTGTCGGCACGCGTTCGCCATCAGCGCCACTGCCATCCCACAGAGCGCAACCTATCACGGGACCGAACTGAGCCACAATGGTTCCATTGCTGTCAGTTACCGACACATAGGAGTTATCCATGAGATTGGAAATCTTAATCATACCCGTGAAATCAGGCTCAACCGGATTGGGGAAAACGAAAACATTATCAAAGTTCAAGGCAGCAGCATCACCATGAGGGATATACTCGGCAAAGCCGTTGTCAGTAACGATGTAAATGCAATCGTTGATCGTGTCACACTCTACACTGTAAACGATGTTACTGGGAATATCACTATTGGAAAGATTAAAATGGTTATAAACCTCCGTTCCATCAGGTGACGTATAGTAAAGACCGTTATTGGTAGCAATCCACTTGCTGTTGTCATGGTCAACACCGATGTCATACACAATGTAGCTATCACACAAGACACCCTGTCCCTCGTTGAACTTGGTCACAAAGGGGCGGGTAACACGAGGCAGCTCATCAAACAAGACATCAGGATCAACTATAAACAAGCCAGCCTCATGACCAATCCAGATAAGACCATCACGATCCTCTTCAATGCATTTGAGGTAATCCCACTTGAGCAACCTATTATCCTGGTCGATGAAATTGATGACACTGACAAACCGATAGGTATCAACGGTGGGATCTTCATTACCGTTATCCCAGCACAACACATGACCTGTAACGGCACCATCAGGAAAATCGCAATCACTAAAGATCTTGTAATTGTTCTTTTTAGAAACAATAAAACGCGATGACTGCATAGACCCGGTATTCAGTCCTTCTAATCCAGTAGGCATAAACCAATCTGTCTTAGCAACCGTATTACTAGCAACCTTATCCTTTGGCAAAACGGTACACGGATTAGCGGCAGCTTTATAAGAGCTCACAACCCACAGGTTACCGTATTTATCAAAGGCTGGATAAGGTTTATAGGAACCTATCAATGAATTGCTGTTGGTATAACTCATTTTCTTGACATCATCAGTCACTTTAGCGATACCTGTTTGCCAACCAGTACGCAAATAGGTATGAGGATCTAACGGATTGAATACAAAATCATATCCAGCACCCTTTGCTGTATAAGAAACATCTGACCAGTTAACACCATCGAAAGTATTGATGGCATTAGCCAATGAGATATCATTCATATTAGTCACTTTGTTGGGAGCCGAATTGCCAACATAAAGCTTATTCAATACACCATTATAGTCCAACCAATAAGGCGAGTCGAAAGTCAAAGAATTCTTTTTATAATAGACGGTGCTGCCCTTAATGTGAAGTCCGTTGGCATCGGTGTACCAGACGGTACCGTCCCCAAGGGGGTCGGAGCTTGCACATGTGATAACAGTGGTTTCCTTAACAGGGTTTTCTCCTTTCCCGTTGAAGGAGTAATAGTAGGCTGAACCAGCATAGTTACCAATAAAGCCAGCATGAGATTTCTGAATGCTTGTCGGCTTGCTTCCCAATATCGTGGTTAACTTTGGCGTTCCTGAAGAGATGTCAACTTTCAAGACACCAGCCGACACGCCATAGACAAACACCGAATGGTCGTCAATGGGATAGGACTTGGCATCAGTAAACGAGCCGGAGATGCTCTGGTAGTTCTGAGTCGGTTCTGGGTCACCAGGGGCACCATAGTAGCACCGTCCGTTGGAGAATATCATCAAAGTCTCGCCGACCAGCGACACTGAATTGACACAGATTGTCCTTGTAAACTGGTAGTTCTTGGTAATCCTGAGGGTGCTCTCGTCAATCATGAAAAAGCCATAGCCAACAGCTACATAAGCAGTACCATTAGCAAAGGTGATGTCCCTAATGCCCTTAGTAGCATAAGAGCTAAGTACTCCAGCATTCAAGTCATAATTCTGAACGGTCGAGACCCTGTTCTTGAGACTGGCAATGTTTTTCACCTTGCCGTCGTTATTGATGACATCAATATTGGAATTAGCGTATGCCACAAAGAGCAATTGATTTTCCCAATCATAATAAATCTGCGAAATCTGGCCGTCAGACAGGAGATTCTGCTTATTTAGCGCTTCGGTGACACCTGTTGACTTATCAAACCTGAAAAGATGGCCACTGTTCAAGTAATACACCTTGTCACCAGCGTCAAAGATGTTCTGAATCTTTGAAGTCACATAGTAGTCATGCATCTTCCATGTGGTGGCACTGGCACAAATCGCAGCCATCACGATAAGCGCGACCAATAACAAATATTTTTTTGACATATCCTCTTAGTTTAGTAATCTCAATTTTATCAAAACGCTCATTTTTCGGCTAGATATGTGGAATTTTCACATAAAGCCCATTGAATCAAATGCCAAAGGTATAAAATAATAATGAGAAATGAGCTTTTTATCCCCTATATGATCATATTAAAGTGTCTTAAAAATTGCAAATTCACAAATGTCAAGGGCAGAACACCACGACTGATGCGGAATTCTGCCCTTAACATGATGACGAATAATGCGTAAAGAATTATTGCTGCTGGCTAGCAGCGGCCTCTACCCATTTCTTGACCTCGTCCACTACGGGAACCTTGAAACCAAGCTTGTATTTCTTGTTAATGTCCAACAGATCCTGGAAGAGCTTGCCAGGCTTCTCGAGAGCGCCAAGAGCGGCGACTGTGAGGAAGCCGGCCTTCTGGATAGGAGCAACCCATTCCTCGGGGATTCCAAGGGCGGTAAACGCCTCGACCTTGTCGCGGGCAGGCACCTTCTCGGGACGCATCTGTGGGAATAGGAGCACATCCTGAATATAGCTGTTGCCCGTCATAAGCATCACCAAACGGTCGATGCCGATGCCGATACCACTCGTGGGCGGCATACCGTACTGCAGGGCACGCAGGAAGTCCTGATCAATGACCATCGCTTCGTCATCGCCCTTATCGGCCAGACGCATCTGCTCCTTGAAGCGTTCCTCCTGATCGATGGGATCGTTCAGCTCGCTGTAGGCGTTTGCCAGCTCCTTGCCATTGACCATGAGCTCAAAGCGTTCAGTCAGGCCGGGCTTGCTGCGGTGCATCTTGGTCAGCGGTGACATCTCAACGGGATAGTCGATGATGAACGTCGGCTGGATGAATGTGCCCTCGCAGAACTCGCCGAAGATTTCGTCGATCAGTTTACCCTTGCCCATCGTGTCATCGATCTCAAGCTTCAACTGCTTGCAAACCTCGCGGATTTCTTCCTCGGTCTTTCCCTCCAGGTCAAAGCCCGTCTTCTCCTTGATGGCCTCAAGGATGGGCAGACGGCGATAAGGAGCTTTGAAGCTGATGACCTGACCATCAATCTCGGTTTCGGGCTTGCCGTTGACAGCGACGCAGATTGTCTCAAGCAACTGCTCGGTGAACGACATCATCCAATTATAGTCCTTGTACTGAACATACAGCTCCATGCAGGTGAACTCGGGATTGTGGTTGCGGTCCATACCCTCGTTGCGGAAGTTCTTACCAATCTCGTACACGCCCTCGAAGCCACCAACGATCAAGCGCTTGAGGTAGAGCTCGGTAGCAATGCGCATGTACATGGGAATGTTCAGCGCATTGAAGTGAGTGATGAACGGGCGGGCGGTGGCACCACCGGCAATGGCCTGCAAGGTCGGGGTCTCGACCTCGGTGTAGCCGGCGTCATCAAGCACCTGGCGCATGGTCTTCACCACCAGAGCGCGTTTCAAGAAAGTATCCTTTACGCCAGCATTGACCACCAGGTCCACATAGCGCTGACGGTAACGCAACTCAGGATCCTCAAAGGCATCGTAAGTCACACCGTCCTTCACCTTCACCACGGGCAGCGGCTTCAACGACTTGCTCAGCAGCTTGAGCGACTGGGCGTGGACGCTGATTTCGCCCGTCTGGGTGCGGAAGACATAGCCCTGTACACCGACAAAGTCACCCATGTCAAGCAATTTCTTGAAGACAGTGTTATACAATTCCTTGTTTTCGTCAGGGCACAGGTCATCGCGGCTCACATAGACCTGCACGCGGCCACGCGAGTCCTGTAGTTCAAAGAATGACGCCTTGCCCATGATGCGACGGTTCATCATTCGGCCAGCAATGCTCACCTGACGCGGCTCAGCATCATCGCTGAAGTTGGCAATGATATCATCGCTATAGGCATTCACCACATACTCGTCGGCAGGATAAGGGTTAATGCCCATTGCCTTGAGCTGCTCCAAACTATTGCGGCGGATAATCTCTTGTTCGCTTAATTCCAGTACATTCATTGTCTCTATATCTTTTTCGTTCTATCGTTACAAACTGCAAAGGTAGTGAAAATTGTGCAAGTCAAACACAAAAATGCAAATAATCATCCTGCCTGTCAAATAACACGTACAACACCAGAGAGTAAATAACACGAATGTCCATAAATTATTTATGAATAATTTTGACCATTCATGGTCATTTAGGCTTTGTGGGATTTGCCAAGGAGCCAGGGGAGGTAGCGGTCGATGAAAAGGGCCAGAGGATAGAGGATAATCATCACAACGATGGCTATGGACACTTTCATCAGGATGTTGTCGTCGAGGATATTGGGGCCAACGAACTTGGTCACCAGCATCTTGATGACGCCGATGAGATAGTTTTGCAACGCAAGATAGGTAATACCGGTGATGGCGACATTACGTGCGATGCTTGAGCCCACGTTAAACTGTTCGAGCCACTTGCAAATGGCGGTATATAGCGGCAACACGAGGATGACGGCCTCGGGAGCGAGGACATAGGCCACAGCGCGGTCAATGGTCAGCGGTGCGACTATAAGAAATCCCAATCCCACCGTTGCCAGCAATAGCCATAATAGGGAACGGCCGACTGACGAGAAATCAAATTTGTCCACTAGCGGGTGACAACAGTTGCCCAGGGCGTAGAGGGGCATGTAAAGCAAGGCGCGGTCCAGATTCCAATAGCGGAAGTAAGGCACATCTGGCAAAATAAAGAGGGACAGGCTCAACAACAATGCTGCCAGCAGTGGCCAGTAGCCGCTCAGGTATTTTCTTATCGGGTAATATATGACCTGCATGGTGAACAGGGCAGCAAGGAACCAGAAGGGGCCTAGCACCACATCGGGTGTTCCTTGAACGAATTGCCACACAGGTGTGAGTGTGTCAATCGTCATCTCCTCAGGACCAGCCATGCGGCGACCGACGACAAGCCACAGTGCATAGAAAATGACGAAGAAAGTGGTGTAAGGCACCAACAGCTGACGCGCACGGTGCCGCAAAAAAGTAAAGAAATCCTTCTGCCTAGCGATATTGAACAGGTAACCCGCTGCAAAGAAGAACACAGGTGCTCCCATGTTGAACAGGGCCACCTCATGGGCGGTGTCATAACGCGGGGGCGTGTGATAAATCACCACGAGAAACATCGCGATGAACTTCATGTAATCGAGCCAGGCCAGTCGTTTCATGCCAGGTATCAGGCTTTACATATTAGGCTTTAGGTTCTAGGCTTCAAGTGTTGAATTCTCCTAAAGCCTATTACCTAAAGCCTAAAGCTTGTTTCTTGTTAGTCGATGATATCGAAGCCCGTGTAACGCTGCAAGGCAGCGGGGATGCGGATGCCCTCGGGCGTCTGGTTGTTCTCGAGCAGAGCGGCTACGATGCGCGGCAGAGCGAGTGCTGAGCCGTTGAGGGTGTGGCACAGATGGGTCTTCTTGTCGTCGCCACGGTAGCGGCACTTGAGGCGGTTGGCCTGATAGGTCTCGAAGTTGGAGACACTGCTCACCTCCAGCCAACGCTGCTGGGCTGCTGACCACACCTCGAAGTCGAAGGTGATGGCACTGGTGAAGCTCATGTCACCACCGCACAAGCGCAGGATGTGCCACGGCAGTTCCAGCTTCTCGAGCAGACCCTGAACGTGGTCCTTCATCTCCTCAAGGGCGGCATAGGAGTTCTCGGGTTTCTCAATGCGCACGATTTCGACCTTGTCGAACTGGTGCAGACGGTTCAAGCCACGAACATCCTTACCATAGGAACCTGCCTCGCGGCGGAAGCATGCCGAGTAGGCACAATTCTTCTTGGGCAGTTCCTCCTGCGGGATGATCACGTCACGATACATGTTGGTCACAGGCACCTCGGCTGTGGGGATGAGGTAGAAGTTGTCTACCTGGCAGTGGTACATCTGACCTTCCTTGTCAGGCAGCTGTCCCGTGCCCAGGCCAGAGGCCTCGTTGACCACGAGAGGCGGTTCAATCTCGAGATAGCCAGCCTTGCCGGCCTCGTCGAGGAAGAACTGGATGAGAGCGCGCTGCAAGCGTGCTCCCTTGCCCACATAGACAGGGAAGCCAGCACCCGTAATCTTGACGCCCAGGTCAAAGTCAATCAGGTTATATTTCTTGGCCAGATCCCAGTGAGGCAGAGCATCCTCGGGCAGCTCAGGCATCTTGCCACCGGTCTTCTCGACAATATTATCCTCGGCAGTGCGGCCCTCGGGCACACCACTGTAGGGTACATTGGGTATGCTCAAGAGAATCTGGTTGATCTCGTCCTGAGCGGCGGTGAGGTTATCGTCAATCTCCTTGTTGGCGGTCTTGAGCGCAGCCACCTGAGACTTGACGTTCTCGGCCTCGTCACGGTTACCCTGCTTCATGAGGGCACCGATCTGGGCAGCCATTTTATTGAGCACAGCGGCGTTGTCGTCGCGTTGTTTCTGCAGTGCACGGCGCTGCTTGTCCAGTTCCACGATGCGCATGATAGGCTCATGAGCGTCAAACTGCTTGATAGCAAGACGGCGAATCACATCCTCGGGATCCTGGTTAATCAATTGTAATGTCAGCATTTTTCAGTTTCTGATTTCTATATCCCTTGTTTTTCGTTTTTTCAGTTGTTGGTTGACAGGAGTTCTTTTACCTTGGCACTGATGGCACGGCCCTCGGCACGCCCGGCAAGCTGCTTGGTGGCAATGCCCATCACCTTGCCCATATCCTTCATGCTGGTGGCTCCCACCTGGCTGATGATGGCGGTAATGTGTGCCGTGAGCTCCTCGTCAGTCATCTGCTTGGGCAGGAACTCCTCGATGACCGATGCCTGCAACAGCTCCACATCGGCCAGATCCTGACGGTTCTGGTCGATGTAAATCTGAGCACTTTCTTTGCGCTGTTTGGCCATACGCACGAGCACTTTCAAGGCATTCTCGTCGCTCACCTCGCCATTATTGCCTGGCGCGGTCTTGATGATCAGGAATTCGGCCTTGATGCCCCTGAGAGCCTCAAGCCTACCCTTGTCATGAGCCTTCATGGCCTCCTTGATGCCATTGTTGACTTGTTCAAAAATACTCATAGCAAAAACCTCCCAATCGCTTAGTTATTCACCGAAGTCAATCGTCTGGGAATCACCGCTAACGGTGCGCCTGGTGCTCTTTGGTACCTCGACGGGTTTCTCCTGGCTCTCGGCAGCCTGCTGGCGTTCCTTGATCTGGTTGCGGAAATCGGATTTACGCTTGTAGGTCGGCGTCTTCTCGAACATGTCGATGATATCATCATCGTCATACTGATCGGGTGTGAACACATAGTAGCGTGCACGCAGCTGATTGAGCGTAATTTCAGTGACGGCCTTGACACCATACTCTTCCTTCAGACGTTCGTCATCTCTCATCCTGGGGGACTCAGCAGCTACAGGCTCACGCCTGGTGGATGAAACCGTCGAAACGGGTGCCTCCTTGTCCAATGACACGTTGAAACCCGAAGCAAGCACAGTCACCTTGATCTGATCGGCAAGCGTGTTATCAAATGCCATACCCCAGATCACATCGACCTCCTGGTCAAAGTTGGCCATGAACTCCTGAATCTCGTTCATCTCTTCCATCAACAGCGGAGATTCACTTTCAGGATTATAGTAGAAGTTCATCAAGATCTTACGGGAACCATAGACGTCACGATTTTTGAGTAACGGAGACTCAAGGGCATTGCCGATGGCCTTGGTCACACGGCGCTCGCCCGTACCGTAACCCGAGCTGATGATGGCAGGACCACCATTGCGCAGGGTCGTGTTCACATCGTTGAAGTCCAGATTGATCTTACCCTTGACCGTAATCAGGTCACTGATGCTGCGGGCAGCGATGGTCAAGGTATCATCGGCCTTACCGAAGGCGTTAGTGAAGTCCAGATCCTTGTAGATCTCGGTCAGACGCTGGTTGTTGATGATGAGCAGGGCATCGACATACTTGCCCATCTCGTCGGCACCGTCAAGTGCCTTGAGAATCTTGCGCGGTCCCTCAAAGAGGAAAGGAATCGTCACGATACCGATGGTGAGGACGCCTTTCTCATGGGCGATGCGTGCCACAACAGGAGCAGCACCAGTACCGGTACCGCCACCCATACCAGCGGTGATAAACACCATCTTGGTGTCATCATCAAAGAGGGCTGCGATCTCGGCTTCACTCTCCTCGGCAGCACGGCGTGCCGTCTCGGGGATGTTACCTGCACCGAGGCCATGAGTCGTATTCGGTCCCAACAGGACGCGGTTAGGCACCGGCGACTCGTTGAGTTGTTGCCTGTCGGTATTGAGGACAACAAACGAAACACCCTCAATATTCTGCATATACATGTGGTTGATGGCATTGTTACCGCCACCGCCGACACCCATCACCTTGATGATAGTCATCGGTTTGTTCTTGTCCTGGAAACCTGAGTTCTGGTCCAGCGTGGACAGGATATCGTGGCCTGCTCCTGGGGTCATAGGCTCTCCACCAAACTGAATATTATTCTCTTCCATATTGTGATTGATATTATTTTAGTGATTGGGAAAAAATTACTGCTCGTCTTCGGAATCCTCGTCTTCTTCAGAAATCAAATTGACAAGGTGTTTCTTCCACGCTGCCCATTTACCGCTGCCAGGCTTGGGTTTTTTCTTACCAGGCTTCTTTGGTTCCTCAGGCTCCTCGGGAGTAGGAGCAGGAGTCCTTGGAGCGAATTCGGGACCGACATTGGTCGAGTTGAGTTCCACACAGGTCTCACCTTCCCCGATGCGCTCGGCTGCAGCTGCCAGCAGCGAGAAGATCTCAATGTATTCCAAACGGTTGATGTCACTGTTGAGGATGTTAAGCGTCGGCGGATTCTGGCCCATACGCACTGTGATCTTAAGGGTCTCCTCAAGTTTCTGCTTCAATCCGTTCAGGTGAGCACAACCACCGATGAGTACAATGCTCTTAATTTCATCGGAGGAAACGCCTGCATCGGCCAACTGCTGGTTGACGTTAGCGATGATTTCGCCTGTGCGGGCACTGATGTAGTTAGCCGCCTCGCGAGCATTCACGCCCTCAATGACTACATTGTCGGCATTGACGGGGTCAAGCGGGTTGTTGATATTTTTCTTGACATTCTCGGCAACGTCCTCGACTGCCTGGGTGCCAATCATCACATCGCGGGTGAGGTTACGTCCACCCATGGGCAACGTGTTGAGATAGATCAGCGACTTGTTCTTGTAAATAGACACGGTTGTTGTCTCGGCGCCCATGTCAACAAGCATGCAGCCCAGCTCACGTTCACTTTCATTCAGAATCTGGTCGGCTACTGCCAGCGGTGTAACGATATAATCCTTGGCAGGAATGCCAAATGTCATCAGACGGTTGAGGTTCAACTTGAGAGACGGCTTTGCCACAATCAGGTTGACCTTAATTTTTATGGACGAGCCAAACTGGCCTACGGGGTTAGGGGTCTCTACCTTGTCTACATAATAGGCACGGGGCACGATATCGACCGTGTCATAATTGCGTATAGGGGTACTGGTGGCATCCTTGATAATGCGATCAATGAGTTCTCGGGTGATGGCCTCGGTAGAGCCGACGCTACGATTTACTTCACTGACAATGCTGTGCAGTGACCTGCCGCTGACACCGAGATAAACCTGGGTCACACGTCCATCAATCATGCCTTCGAGGTTCTTGAGAATGCGGTTGATACTACTCTTCATGTTCTCCACATTCTGCACAATGCCATATCGCACGCTGTTCAGGTGCCGTTCCTCCTGCAGGTGCCTGACGCTCAAGTATCCAGCCGACGTCTTCTCGGCAATCGCTCCAACGATTTTAGAGCTTCCGATTTCAAGTGCTACGATATATTGGTTCTTTTCCATAAAAATGATAAGTATATTTTAATTTTGGTTTTATATCTTTTTTATTTTCAAACTGTTAATTACCCTTTTTTCTTATCCTTGTCTGACTTAGTCTGCTTGCTGTTGTCGGTTGATGCTGTAGCATCGTCACCCTTCTTAGCAGCATTGTCGCCTTCGTTTGAGGTTGTTGGCAGCAGGGTCATGTCCATCGTCTTGATGTCGGGAGCCTGCTCGTCATCCTCGGGATCATACTCGATGGTCGGCACTACAGCTTTGACCCGACGCGTTGCCACGATCTGATGGTCCCACTTGACCGATATGGTGTCAAATGTGTTCCATCCTCGCTTGGGCATCACCTCGCGATAGAACAGCAGCAGCTTGGCGAACTTATTCTCAAACCCCGTTGCATTGCCCATGTTGACAACATGGCCACTGATCTGCGGCACAATAATGATATTGTTAGTGTCACGCATACAATACATCGACACCAACGAATGCAACAAGGAGTCAGATTCAACATAGTCGATGAGTGGCAACAGCCTCGTCGCTGGGTAACGATTGGTGAAATGCCCCTGTACTACCGGAACATCGGTATGATAATAAATCGAAGCATCCATGCGCTTGCCAGCCCGGTTTACATAGTAGGAGTTCTCGCCGTCAAACACCCGCAACACAGGCAATAACTGGCTCACTCTAATCAGTAACAGTCCGTCCTGGCACTTCACGATGTCGGCAAACTCAAGGTAGGGCGAGTGGCCCAGGATTTCCTCAACATCCGATGCATGAATGTCGGCCATGCGTTTGCCCACAAAATTCATACCCTGGCTTTCAAGGTCACTGAGCACGCCCTCGGGCGTAACAAACGACGTGCTGTCGGCGTTGATCACTTCCACTTTGACCGATGCACACACCTCGCCCTGTGACCTGTAACGAGCCCACAGAATTCCTGCGATGAGCGCTACCGCCATCACAAGGAGTATACTATTTTGTATCAGTCGCTTCAACGCTTTTGCTTCTTGTATTCAACGCATATTTGAGGCAGCAGATTGGCGATATCGCCGGCACCCGCTGTCAATAAAACGTCAAAATTACTCAATTTTATTGACTTAATCAAATTTTCTTTCGAGTAAATGATTTTTTTTGTGCTTGTGACCTGTTCAAGCACCATTTCACTCGTTACTCCAGGTATGGGTTCCTCACGTGCGGGGTAGATAGGCAACATGATCACCTCGTCGGCCAATGACAAGGCTGCGGCAAATTCAGATGCAAAGTCACGCGTGCGTGTGTACAGGTGAGGCTGGAAAATCACTGTCAAGCGGCGACCGGGGTACAAATCGCGTACCGACGAGATACTTGCACGCAGCTCACCGGGGTGGTGGGCATAGTCATCGATCATCACCCTACCCTGCGGGCCTGGCTCCTTGATCCAAAACTCAAAACGGCGCTTGGGTCCCATGAACGTTGCCATGGCCTGACGCATCGCGTCAGCTGGCACATCAATCAGACGGCAAGCCGCCATCGCCGCAATACCGTTCTCGATGTTGATATCAACAGGAACGCCCAGGCTGATATCCCTTATGGTTTCCCACGGCGTCACCAAGTCAAAGGTGATTTCACCCTCGCCCTTGCGGATGCGCTCGGCATGGAAATCACCGTTATCACGGCTATAAGTATAGGTCTTGACCTCCTTACCCACCCGTGGTTTCAATGCCAATCCCGTGTGGATAATAAGAGCACCGCCAGGCTGGATGAGCTCGGTAAAATGGGCAAAACCCTCCAAATAGGCCTCAGGGGTACCATAGATGTCCAGATGGTCGGGGTCGGTGGAAGTTACCACCGCAACGTAGGGGTGCAGGTGATGGAAAGAACGGTCAAACTCATCGGCCTCAATCACGGAATAGGGGCTGGTTGCCGAAAGCAGGAAATTGCTGTCGTAATTACGCAGCACACCACCCAGGAAGGCGTTGCAGCCGATACCTGAACTGTGCAGAATGTGTGCTGCCATGCTCGATGTGGTGGTCTTGCCGTGAGTGCCAGCAAAACACAAGCCCTTGCTGTGAGCAGTCACGACACCCAGCAAAGCGGCCCGCTTGAGCACCTCAAAGCCATGCTCACGGAAATAGGTCAAGCCTTGATGAGTATCAGGCACAGCGGGTGTATAGACCACCAATGTGCGTTCGGGGTCGCGGCAGTAGTCGGGGATGAGGGCGGGATCCTCGTCGTAGTCAATGTGAACGCCCTCCTGCTCCAGTGCTCGTGTCAAGTCGCTGGGCGTGCGGTCATAGCCGGCCACGCGCTTTCCCTGTGCGAGAAAATAACGCTCCAGGGCAGCCATTCCGATGCCGCCGGCTCCCACAAAGTATACTGAATCAAACTTTTTCATTTCTCTTTCCTAATTTATTTATAGATTCTCAAAATCAGCAAATTCTATCGCCCGACGATTTTTTCCACCTCATCGACGATATGTTCGGCAGCATCGCGCAGTGCCATTTCAGACACATGTGCGCCCAAGCTCTCGATGCGATCATCATCGCCTGCAGTAGCAATCATCGTGTCCACCAGGCTGGCGGCAGCATCAGCATCGCTCACCATCATAGCGGCATCACGGTTGACCAAGGCAAGCGCATTCTTGGTCTGATGGTCCTCGGCGACATTTGGCGAGGGCACCAGGATGGCAGCTTTGCCCAGCAACTGCAACTCGGAGATGGAACTGGCTCCAGCACGCGACACGACCAGGTCGGCAGCACGATAGGCCATGTCCATGTTACTGATAAACGGCATCTGGACCACGTTTTTCACGCCCGAGGCAGCCAATGCTTCACGACACTGCTGGTCATAGAGCTTGCCCGTCTGCCAAATGACCTGCACGCCATCGGCTTGACCGATTTTTTCCAAACCATCAATGATGGCGTTGTTGATCGTGCGAGCTCCCAGACTGCCACCGATGATGAGTATCGTCTTCTTGTTGGGGTCAACCCCCATAGCTTGACGGGCTTGTTCGGGTGTCGCGCCACACTCCAGCAGGTTGCGCCTGACGGGATTGCCCGTGAGCACAATCTTCTCCTTGGGGAAAAAGCGTTCCATACCCTCATAGGCGACACAGATGCAGTCTGCCTTTGCAGCCAGCAGTTTGTTAGTCACTCCGGCATAGGAATTCTGTTCCTGTAACAAGGTGGGGATACCTTGTTTCTGGGCAGCCTTGAGCATCGGCCCACTGGCATAGCCGCCGACACCGATAGCGATAACCGGCTTGAAATCCTTGAGAATCTTACGCGCCAGTTTCATGCTCTTGAGCAGACGAGCGATAACCTTGACATTTCGCAACAGGTTTTTACGGTCAAATCCACTTACCGGCAGCCCGACGATATTATAGCCCGCAGCGGGCACTTTTTCCATTTCCATGCGCCCCTCGGCACCCACGAACAGGATATTGGACTCAGGGTAGCGACGACGCAGCTCGTTGGCAATGGACAAGGCTGGGAAGATGTGTCCTCCCGTGCCACCGCCACTGACGAGCACATTCATTTTTTGTTTACTATTTCCAGACATTTTTAGGAGGTATTTCAGTTGGGTTTTCGGCGTCAAGGCCCTCGATTACGACGGTCTCTTCAGCCTTGTCTTTCTTATTTCCTTGATTGGCAATGGTGCGGCTCACACTCAGCATCACGCCAAAAGCGACACAGATGACCATCATCGACGAACCACCCATCGAGATGAGGGGCAAGGGCTGACCCGAAACCGGGAACACGCCCACGTTGATGGCTATGTGGAACAGCGCCTGGAAGGTGATGAATGAGGCCATACCGATGACCAGCAGCGAGGGCAACACACGCTTGCTGCGACCCACAATCATCGCCGCCCTGCCCAACAAGGACAGGTAGAGCGCCAGCACAAACAATCCGCCAAAGAATCCGGTTTCCTCGACAATAATCGAGAAAATATAGTCGCTGAAGGCCAATGGCAGGCGGCTACACTCACGGGAGCGGCCCACGCCGACACCGAAAAGTCCACCATTGGCCTGCGCCATGCGGGAGAACATCTCCTGCTGGTTCTCGGCCGTAATGGGTTTATAAACGAGCGAATCGCTGTGCCACCATTTCTTGATACGGTCCATACGCATGCCTCCGCGATTCACATCTCCCTTGGCTTGGGATTTGGCCACCATTTCCTCCACCTCTTCTTTATCGGCTCCAGGCATGGAGGCCTGCACCTCGGCAAACCGCCGCTCTTGATCGTCATTATGGCTCTTGATGATGAAGAATGCGCCGCCCATAAATCCGAAGAACACCATAATCAACACGATCTTCTTGGCCTTGGCGCCACCGATGAGCAGCATTGAGCCACTGATGGCGACCAACAACAACGCATTGGTCAGACCGCTCTTAAACATGAGTCCACCATAGACAGCAACCACCACTGCCGCCCAAACCAACCCCTTCACGGAGATGTCACGGTTTTTCTGGGACTTAGCGAAAATGTAGGACAGTAGCGTAACAATGGAGAGCTTGGCAAACTCCGAAGGCTGTATGGACGGAAGCCCTCGGATGATGGTCATGGAACGTCGTGCACCATTAATCAAGTCACCAAACTTCATCACATACACGAGGCTGAATACGGTAAATAGTGCCAATATCGGCACCGCAATATAGAGGAACATAGCGTTGTTGTAGTTCACACGCAGCAAACCGATCACAATCAGCGCACCAATTCCCAGGAAAACACACTGCTTGATCAATGGGGCATACAAGCCGACCTTGGCAACTTCACGACTTGATGCACTGTAACTCTCGATAATCGAGATAATTGCAAGCATGATGAAGATGCCCCAGATCCACGGATCACCATATTTTCTGGAGATCTCGTTATACTTATTCGGCTTTTCGTTTTGAGACATGAGTAAAAAATAGCGTTTATGGGATTATTCTTCGGCTTTAAATTTCTTGACACACTCCTTGAACTGGTTGCCGCGATCGGCCATGCCATTGAACAGGTCAAAGCTGGCACAGCAGGGCGACAACAGCACGGTATGTCCGGCGTGAGCCAGAGCACGGCACTTATCCATGCACTCGGTCATGCTGGTGGCATCGGTCACAACCGGCACCTTGCCATCAAAGAAAGCATGCAGCTTGGCATTGTCCAGTCCTAAGCATACGATGGCAGTCACCTTCTGCTTCACCAGTGGCTCAATCTGACTATAATCGTTACCCTTGTCTATACCACCCAGGATGAGCACACAAGGCTCGTTGACGCTCTCCAACGCATACCAGCAGGCATCAACGTTGGTGGCCTTGCTGTCGTTGATGTAGCGCACACCAGCAACCGTGTCAACATACTCCAGTCGATGTGGCACAGCCTCAAAGTCGGCAAGGGCCTCACGAATGACATCCTTGCGGATATCAAACACCTGTGCCGACAGACCTGCGGCCATCGTGTTATAGACGTTGTGCAGACCCTTGAGTGACAGCTGCTCGCGGGGGATATCCCAATGGTCACCGTCCACGTCAAAATTGAGGGTGCCCTCATGCAGCCATGCGGCATTGCGGCTGTCATCGTCGGCTGTGAAGCTCAGCAGGCGTGACTCCAGATGGTGATGACGCAGCTGCTCGGCGATGATGGGGTCATTCTTCCAGAAGATGAAGGAATCCTCGTCAGTCTGGTTGCGCGTGATGCGGAACTTGGCTGCGGCATAGTTCTCCATCTTGTAGTCATAGCGGTCCAAGTGGTCGGGCGTGATATTGAGCAGCACAGCCACATTGGCCTTGAACTCATACATGTTGTCGAGCTGGAAACTGCTCAACTCGATGACATACACGTCATGATGCTCGGTAGCCACCTGCAACGCCAAGCTACGACCGACATTACCAGCCAGACCCACATTCAGACCAGCTTTCTTGAAGATGTGGTAAGTGAGTTTGGTGGTCGTTGTCTTGCCGTTACTACCCGTGATGCACACCATCTTGGCATCGGTATAGCGGCTAGCGAACTCAATCTCGCTCACGATGGGGATACCCCGCTCGATGGCTTGAGCTACCATGGGCGCACTATCAGGGATACCAGGACTCTTAACAATCTCATCGGCATTGAGAATTTTCTCAGGGGTGTGACCGCCCTCTTCCCATTCGACGTTATACTGGTTGAGCAGATCCTTATAGGTCTGGGAGATGCTACCGGCATCGCTCAGCCACACCTGCATACCCTTGACCTTGGCAAGAACAGCGGCACCAGCCCCGCTCTCGCCTCCGCCCAATACTACTAATCGTTTACTCATAACTCTTAATACTTTTCAAGTCAATTTGTTCGGTTTACCTAATCTTCAATGACACGAATGTCAATGCTGCCAGCAAGATGCTCACCAGGAAAAAGCGCATCACAATTTTGGCCTCGGGGATGCGGTGGTCAGGCGTCTTGATCTTGTAGTCCCATGTGAGTTTGGCAGGGTCGGCTGTGAAGTGATGGTGCAACGGTGTCATCTTGAACAAACGCATATTTTTGCCCTTGTGGCGCTTGACATACCACACCTGCATGATGACCGACAGTTCCTCAATGAGGAAAATGCCGCACAGTACAGGAATGAGCCACTCCTTGCGAATGAGCACTGCAAACACCGCGATGATGCCGCCCAGGCACAGGCTACCCGTGTCACCCATAAACACTTGGGCCGGGTAGGAATTATACCACAGGAAACCGATGGTCGCTCCAATGAATGCCGCGGCATACACTACCAGTTCACTGCTATCCGGGATGTACATGATATTCAGGTAGGATGAATAGATGACGTTACCACCCAGATAGCACATGATGGCTAGGGCAACGCCGATAATTGCCGAGGTACCCGTCGCCAGGCCGTCAACACCGTCGGTCAGGTTGGCACCGTTGCTCACTGCCGTGATGACAAAGATAGTGACGAGGATGAACAGGATCCAGCCGCCCAGCTGTTTGTACTTGCCCATCCACCCCGTGAAGTAGGCGTAGTCGAAGTTGTGGTTCTTGACAAAGGGCAAAGTGGTCTTGGTGGCTTTCACCGCCTGGGATTTATGGATTTCCACCAGTTCAGGGGTCTCGGTACGGCTCGTGACCTGCACGTTCTCGTTCATCACGATAGCAGGGCTGAGGTACATCGTCAGGCCCACAATGATGCCCAGACCTACCTGGCCAACAACCTTGAACTTGCCTTTCAGACCACGCTTGTCGTGGTGGAATACCTTAATGTAGTCATCGGCAAAACCCAGTGCGGCGCACCATAGTGTCGAGACAATCATGAGCAGCATGTAAACATTGTTGAGTTTACCCAGCAGCAGACAGGGCACCAATATCGAGATGATAATGATGATACCACCCATCGTGGGCGTACCCTGCTTGGCGGAATTACCACCCAGTTTCTCCTCGCGCTCCTTGTCACACATCTGGCGCTCCTTGAGTTTAAAGATAATGCGGCGGCCGATGACGATGCCGATAAACAACGACAGAATAAAGGCAAAGCCCGACCTGAACGTGATATACTCAAACAGTCGCGCCCCAGGGACGTGATACTGTTGCAGGTAATGGAAAAGATGATATAACATATCCTTTATGTTTTTGTGATTGATAATCAAACGTTTTCATTGGCAAACACGGCTTCCACCTCTTCACGGTCATCGAAGTGGTGCTTCACACCCTGGATTTCCTGATAGTCCTCGTGTCCCTTGCCAGCCACAAGCACCACATCACCCGACTGCGCCAGCTGGCAAGCAGTGCGGATGGCCTGGCGGCGGTCGGTAATCGTCAACGTGCGGGGACGAGCGTCATCGGGCAGACCTTTCTCCATGTCGCGGAGAATCATCTCGGGATTCTCGGTGCGGGGATTGTCGCTGGTGAGGATGACACGGTCGCTACGCACGGCAGCCTCGCGCGCCATAATGGGACGCTTGCCGGAGTCGCGGTCACCGCCACAACCACACACGGTGATAATGTGTCCACCAGTGCCTACCACCTCGCGGATGGTGTCAAGCACATTGACCAGAGCATCGGGGGTGTGGGCATAATCCACTATTGCCGTATAGCCTCGCGGTGAACGCAGGGTCTGGAAGCGTCCGGCAACGGGCACCAACAGGCTCATCTTCACAAGCACCTCCTGAGGGTCAAAGCCCAGCAGCAACGCTGCTCCATAGACCGACAGCAGGTTGTAGGCGTTGAAGCGGCCTGTAAACATGACTTCCACCTGATTGCCGTTCAGTTCCAGGGTAGTACCGTCCAGACGCGATTCAACGATGCGGCCCTTGAAATCGGCCATCGTCCGCAACGAGTAGCGGTACTTGCCAGCGCGGGTGTTCTGCAGCATGACCTCTCCCACCTTGTCATCGGCGTTAACCAGAGCAAACGCGCCGGCAGGCAAGGCATCAAAGAACATCTTCTTGGCGGCGATATAGTTATCTACCGTCTTGTGGAAGTCCAGATGGTCACGGGTCAAGTTGGTAAAGATACCACCAGCAAAGTTGATGCCCTCGATACGGCCTTGAACACAAGCGTGGGAGCTTACCTCCATGAAAGCATACTCACAGCCAGCCAGCACCATCTCGTGCAACAGGCGATTGAGTGTCAGGTGGTCGGGGGTCGTCTGCTTAGCCTCCTGCTCGGTCGTGTCGATGATATTTTTCACCGTGGACAGCAGTCCAGCCTTGTAACCCATCAGGCGGGTCATCTCATAGAGCAGTGTTGCAGTCGTCGTCTTGCCATTGGTACCAGTGACACCGACGAGTTTCAAGTGCTGTGACGGATGGTCAAACCACTCGTCGGCAAGGCGCGACAAGGCCTTGACACTGTTCTCTACCTGTATGTAGGTAACGTCACCATTCAACTGCTCGGGCAGATTCTCGCACACGATGGCATGCGCACCAGCTGCAATCACATCACCGATAAAACGATGTGAATCGACAGCAACGCCCTTGACAGCGATAAACATCACGCCCGGACGGGCCTGACGAGAGTCGTTGATGACATCAGTTATTTCTTTATTGGTATCGCCTACCACTTGCAGTGGCTTGATGGCGACAAGTAATTGTGATAATATTTTCATGATCTTTATGATGATTTATGAGTTCTTCAATTTCAGGTTGATGCGCTCGCCACGGGCATAGTGGGAACCGGGAGAGAGACTCTGGGCTACAACCATACCCGAGCCTGTGAAGTTCACCTTGAGCCCGGCACCCTCAAGGATGCGGATGGCTTCACGGATGTCAAGACCGATGACCTTGGGGACTCCGGTGCTCACCTTCTCGGGGCGGGCATAGCGATGAGAGTCTTTCAGTCCCAAGTCGCGTTGCAGGCGGTTAGACTTTCGGTCGTTTAACGAGGCAAACAGCGTGGGATAGGTCTTAGTATCCTGCTTCACTTCATTCTTATTCTCTTTCTTGTCCTTCTTAGCCATTGTGTGCTCAGGTTCCGCACCGAGCAAACCATGAGCATACATCTTGCGGGCAATATTCCTGAGCACCATTCCGCTGCTGGCTCCGGCACCACGGTCAGCTCCAAGCATGAGCACAATGCAGGAATATTTGGGCTTCGCGTAAGGGAAGAAGCCGCAGAAGGCAAGACGCTTCCTAGCACCATATTTTCCATTGATGACTTCAAAGGCCGTTCCCGTCTTGCCGGCAATCTCAACCTTATCGTCCTGCACCCAGTGGCGTGCCGTGCCATGGTCACCCCATACCACATCGTGCAACATCAAGCGCAGCTTGCTGGCATTCTCGGGAGAGCACACCTGTTTGCGGATATACGTCACCGGGATGATTGAGTCAGGCTCGCCAGCGCGTGAAAGTTTCTTGAACAGACGTGGGCGGACATACTTACCGTCGTTAGCTATGGCGTTATACATGGCCAGGGTGCACAATGGCGGAATTTTGGAGCCATAGCCGTAGGCCTGACGCGAGAGCACAACTCGGCCACCGTCCTTGACATCAGCCTTGCTGAACTCGGGCGTTTGCTCACCGGCAATACCCAGATGGAAAGGCTCAAAGAAACCCATCTCTTCCAGGCGGGCCTTAAAGGCAGGGGGATTAGCACCATACTTTTGCGTGATAATCTTCGCCATACCGATGTTGGACGAGGTCTCGATGATCTGGCGGGCAGTCCTGGTGGCGCCGCCATGAGAGTCGGTGATGGGGTTGCCTCCGGCATAGGCCCACGAGGAACCCGTCTGCCACGGCTTCTCGATATCAGTAACGATACCGTCCTCCAGAGCCACCATCATCGAGATGGTCTTGACCACCGAACCGGGCTCATAACCCAGCACAGCGTAGTTGATGCCCTCGACATATTCATTGGGGTTGTCTTCGCTGCGCTTCAGGTTACTGATGGCCTTGATGTCACCTGTCGCCACTTCCATAAGCACACAGGTGCCCCACTCGGCTCCAGTCTCGATGCACATGTCATTGAGCTCATGCTCCACAATATCCTGCAATTGGACATTGATCGTCGTGGTAATGTCATAACCCTTGACGGCCGGGACAATCTCCACTGGAGCGATGGCATTGGTCAACTGATAGTAGTGGGCAATACCCGGCTTGCCGTAGAGCAAGGTATCAAGAGCACGCTCCAGGCCCGATATGCCATGGGTGCGGGTGCTGTCAAGGTTACCGATACTGCGTGCCGCCATAGAGCCATAGGGCTTGGTACGGCGCGGTATCTTCTCGCAGTAGAAGCCCGACTCGTTCACGGGTTTCCTAAAAAACGGGAAACTGCGCAGACGTTTGTACTCCCTGTGGGTCAGCATCTGCGGGAACAGGCGATAGGCGTGGTTCCTGCGTGGTTTCTTGCTCTTATCCTTGGGGTCTGCCGCATCCAGGATGGCCTGTCGGTCACCCATCAGCTTGGTACGCCACTGTGCCGAAGTCATCGTGGTGTCAAAAGCAGCGAGGCTATCGCACAACGGGCCGACATATTTCTTCAGCGTATCATTCACGATACCGTCGGCCAGCCAGTCGATGCGTGCCACATAGAATTCCAGATTGGCGGCCAACTCGGTGCCGTTATCAGCCAGCAGTTTGCCACGCTCAGGCGGCGTGTAAATCGTGCTGTCGAGCACCGTGTGTGCCTTCTTGTTCCACAACGGAGCCTGCACGACCGTGAGCTTGAACATATTCCAGATGATCCAGAATGAGAACAAGAGCATCATACCCACTACCAGCATATAGCGCCACAGGATATGCCGTTTATTGTTCTGTTTCTTCTTTTTCGTCATTTCGCAATAACTTTACAATTTGATGGGGTTTATAAGTTTTACTTGGATTTCAACTCTTGAGGAGGATCAAGCGGTGCTGCCAGACCCAGATGGCGATCGTTGATGAGCTTGACCATCTCACTCTCACGTATCATCGAGTTGTACTTAGCACTAGCGCTGACAAGGTCGGTCTGCGCATTGACAAGGTCGGTCTTCTGCAACTGCAACAATTCCTCCATGCTGCTCTGGCAGGCGAACTTGTTGCCGATGTAGGCGAGCGCCATCGCCATGACAAAGACGACATAGACCCAGTTGCGCTTGAAAAATTCAAGCGAGAAGAAGCGGCCTTCGAAGATGACTTTCCCAGCCTTCTTACCTGTTACCGAAGCGTTATTTTTTTTCTCACTCATAGTGTTTAGATGTTGATGCGATTGATTGTATTTGTAGTTTATGGGTGTAAGTATAGTCATTTACTCGGGCGCATTGCCTGATGTGGGCAGCAGTTCGGCAACACGCAGCTTGGCACTGCGCGAGCGGGGATTACGCGACACTTCATCGGCATCGGGAACAATGACCTTGCCGGTAATCACACGCCATGGCGTGCGGACACGGCCAAAGAAATCTTTTTCCTGCCGCCCCTCTACATTGCCGCTGCGCATGAAGTTCTTGACCAATCGGTCCTCCAGCGAGTGGTAGGTGATGATGGCCAGGCGACCTCCGGGATTGAGCACCTCCAGCGACTGGGCCAACAACTGGCGCAGGGCATCAAGCTCTCCATTGACCTCGATGCGCAAGGCTTGAAAGAGCATTGACAACTCCTTCTTCTCCTGTGCCGGCTTGATAAACGGACGCACGACATTCAGGAGTTCGCCTGTCGTTGTCAGCGGGCGAGCCTTGACAATGGCGGCGGCAAGGCGGCGAGACTGACGCAACTCTCCATAGAGATACAGCACATCGGCCAAGCGTTCTTCACTGTAAGTGTTCAACAGTTCACGGGCTGTGAACGAGGCACTACGGTTCATCCGCATATCCAGCGGAGCATCGGCTCGGAAAGTAAACCCCCTGTCAACGGCGTCAAAGTGGTGAAACGACACACCCAAGTCGGCAAGAATGCCATCAACCTTGTCGATACCGTAGTACCTCAAGAAGTTCTTGATGAAGGCAAAATTTCCGTGTGCAAATGTAAACCTTTCATCGTCCAATCGGTTCTGCCAGGCATCCATATCCTGATCCATCCCGACGAGACGACCATCTTTTCCTAGGTGCTCCAGAATGGCACGACTGTGGCCGCCGCCACCAAAGGTGGCGTCAACGTAAGTGCCTCCAGGCTTAATAGCAAGCCCGTTTATGCTCTCAAGGAGCAATGCAGGTATGTGATACACAAGTGGTTGCATGATGTAAACTTTTGCCGTTGAGTGTTCTTCTGACCCCTACTTTTTGGGGACTTCAAAATTACTGCTTTTTTTTGGATAATTTGCAAACACAAACCGCGAAATTTACAATTAAAAAGTTATTTTTTATTAACAGGCCCCTGTTAATAACTTAAGCCCGCTTATTTTCAACGGCTTATCTTCATTTGTCAGAAATTTACAAGTCAAAATTCTGACCGAAAAAAAGCAGTTTCTATAGCCCCAAGAAATGTTAAGATATAGTGCGACTTTTCCTAGATGACAAAATGGGTGCAAATAATTAACAGTATTTATGAATCGTAAATATTTTTTCAATGAATTTTTCAATAATTTTGCGGTGCGATTTACATTGACAATTGATAACCAACTTTCAATTTCATCTCATGTCCAACGACAAGACCAACCACCAATTTCCGACTAGCTCTCTACAGGCTATTTCCACGCCGTTTTATTACTACGACATGGATGTGCTGCACGAGACACTGGATGTCATCAAACAGCAGATTGAGGGCTTCCCGTTCAAGGTACATTATGCCCTCAAAGCCAACGGCAATCATCGCATTATCAGCGAGATAGCACAAGGCGAAATCGGAGCCGACCTCGTGAGCGGCGGAGAGATTCAAGCCGCTTGCAACGCGGGCTTCAAGCCACAGGAAATGACCTACTCTGGGGTGGGTAAAACAGACTGGGAAATCAGGTTGGGACTGGATAAGGAAATCGGGTGTTTTAATGTGGAGTCAGTGCCCGAACTAGAGGTTATCAATGCGCTTGCCGGGGAGATGGAAAAGACTGCTCACATAGCCCTGCGCATCAATCCCAACATTGATGCCCATACCCACAAATACATCACAACCGGCACTGCCGAGAACAAGTTCGGCATCGCCATTGAGGATTTGGAAACCGTTGTCAATCAAGCGATAGCACTTCCTCATATTGATTTGCTAGGACTGCATTTCCACATCGGTTCACAAATCACGTCAATGCAACCTTATGTCATGCTGTGTGAAACCGTCAATCGCATCCATGACCGCATGGAGTCACTGGGCTTCCACTTACCGATGCTCAACATGGGAGGCGGCTTGGGTATCGATTACTCCGATCCCGACGGCCATCAGATCCCCGATTTCAAACAGTATTTTGACGTATTCAAGCGACACCTCAAGCTCAGGCCAGGGCAGGTGGTTCATTTTGAATTGGGACGCTCCATCGTTGGCCAGTGCGGTTCGCTCGTCTGCCGAACAATTTTTGTCAAAGAGAACCACAACAAGAAATTTGTCATCCTGGACGCCGGCATGACCGACCTGATCAGGCCAGCCCTCTATCAAGCCCATCACGAGATTCAGAATCTCACTTCACGAGACACAGCCATCGATACCTATGACATTGTCGGCCCCGTCTGCGAGTCAAGTGATGTGTTTGCCCTCAACTGCAGTTTACCTGTCACACGCCGTGGTGACCTTATCGCCATTCGTTCGGCAGGAGCCTACGGCGAATCGATGTCATCAACCTACAACATGCGTTCACTGCCCCACTCCATCTTCAGCGACCATCTTCAAGTATAATACTATATGTCTAATATCCAACAAATTGCATACTCGCTATATTTTTTTTTTTAAAATAATTACTGAATTCTATAGCCTAGTGAAAAAAAATACTTACATTTGCAAGTAGTTATCAAAACTAGGTTACATGGAAAAGATTGACACTCTAGACAAAAAGATTCTTGAAATTATAATGAATAACGCGCGCATCCCCAGCAAGGATGTGGCGCAAGTCTGCGGTGTTTCGCGCGCAGCAGTGCACCAGCGCATCCAGCGCCTTATTGACGATGGTGTCATCATCGGTTCGGGCTACAATGTGAACCCCAAACTGCTGGGCTATTCCACCTGCACGTTTATCGGACTTACCCTTGAACGAGGTTCCATGTATCGCAACGTGGTGCCTGAATTGCTCAAAATCAAGGAGGTTGTCGAGTGCCATTTCACCACCGGACACTACACGATGATGATTAAGGTCTATGCCCGCGACAACGAGCATCTCATGTCTCTGGTCAATGACCGCATTCAGCATATTGATGGCGTTGCCGCTACCGAGACACTCATCTCCCTTGAACAGAGCATCAATCGCACACCGCCCATCTTTTACGATGAATAACCGTTGCCGATAAGGCACAAACAGCGAGTCACAAACTACTGATCTCCAGCAGAATGAGCTGATTATGCCCAAAATCTGCAAGCTTTTCTGCGACTTCTATTCTTTATCATGGATTATTATTTGTACCTTTGTGAGCTACAAATAAAATACTGGTAATTACAATCACTAATAAATACCACCATAATGGATAACAACCGATATTGCGTTATCATGTGCGGAGGGGTGGGAAGCCGTTTTTGGCCCTTTTCCAAGTCCGCCATGCCAAAACAATTCATCGATTTCTTCGGCACAGGCCGCACACTGCTACAAATGGCATTTGACCGCATCAAAGGCATTGTACCCGTCGAGAACATCTTATTGATCACTAACGAGAGCTACGAACCGCTCATCAAGAGTCAACTGCCCGAAATCAACAGCGACCAGATTCTGCTTGAGCCAACACGCCGCAATACCGCTCCCTGCATCGCATGGGCTGCCCACCACATCAAGGCCATCAACCCTGAGGCAAAGATGATGGTAGCTCCTAGCGACCACCTCATCATCAATGAGGAGAAGTTCAGACAAAGCGTCACCAGAGCCTTTGACTTTATTGAGAAGTATGATGCACTCGTCACCATGGGCATCAAACCCAGCAGGCCCGAAACAGGATACGGGTACATACAGGTGGGCGAAGCTGTCGAAGGGGATTTCTCGACAGTAAAGACCTTCACCGAGAAGCCCAACGAGGACCTCGCTCGTGTCTTCCTCGAGTCGGGAGAATTCTACTGGAACTCAGGCATGTTCTTCTGGAGCGCCGACAGCATCCTGAATGCACTTAATGCTTTCGCCCCTGAAGTGAACACCATCTTTGAACAGGGAAAGCAATTCTTTGGGACAGCACAAGAGATGGATTACATCAATGCCAACTTTGAGGCATCACCCAGCATCAGTATCGACTTTGCCATCATGGAGAAAGCTCCTAATGTCTATGTCGAGACGGTGGATTTCGGGTGGAATGACTTGGGAACCTGGCGCTCTCTCTATGAACACTCGCCCAAGAACAAAGACGGCAATGTAACCCAGAACTGCAAGGCCTTGATGTTCAACAGCCACGACAACATTGTTGCCATCAAGGGCGACAAGCTGGTTGTAGCATCGGGACTGGAGGGGTATATCGTTGCCGATGTTGACGATGCCTTGCTTATCGTTCCCATGGCCGAAGAGCAGAAGATCAAGCAGTATGTCAACGATGTGAAAGCCAAGTTCGGCGACAAGTATCTGTAAACCCTCTGTCGCTTCGACTTGATTGATAGAAAAAGGACAATCACGTGATTCCTGCATTGAGCAAGAGTCACGTGATTTTTTCAATATGCTTTAGAAAAAGAAACATTAGTGTCCACTAAAAAATCATAAAAGTTCTTTGAAATTATTGAAATTCAGTTAGTTAAGTCGGATTTTTAGGTGCGACGATTTGAATTTATCTTTGCGGTCAAAATCAGACTGTTATGAATAAAGACAAATACGTTTTTGCCTCTTTAGTTGGTTTTTTAGACAACAACAAGTTTCGACATATCGTTGATAAGTATCAGGGTGACAGATACATAAAAAGCTTCAGTTGTTGGAATCAGCTGCTTTCTATGATGTTCGGTCAGCTGTGCAACCGCGAGGGATTACGTGATTTGGTCGTTGCCCTTGAGGCTCATCAAGGCAAGCTTTACCACCTCGGCATGGGAAAAAGCGTGACGCGAAGCAATCTTTCCAAAGCCAACGAAAATCGGGACTTCCGAATCTTTGAAGAGTTCGCTTTCTACATGATCGACGTAGCCAGAAAGAAGCGGGCGACCAAGATTTTTGACCTGGATGGAAGGGTTTATGCCTTCGATTCCACGACCATCGACTTGTGCCTCGAGGTGTTCTGGTGGGCCAAATTCCGCAAGCATAAGGGTGGCATCAAGATGCACACTCTGTATGATATTGAGACGCAAATACCTGCATACGTGCATATTACGCCCGCTTCGGTTTTTGACAGCAAGGTAATGCCGGAGATACCGTACGAGAAGGATGCGCATTACATCTTCGACCGAGGTTACAACGATTTTGGGAACCTCTACAAGATCCACCTGATAGAGGCCTTCTTCGTGGTCAGGGCGAAACGCAATGTCAAATTCAAGGTCGAGACGTGGAAAAGGAGACTTCCCGAGAACGTACTGTCGGATGCCGTCGGACGCTTCACCGTTTATAAAAGCGCTAAGGTCTATCCCGAAGAGATAAGGAAGGTCGTCTATGTTGACCCGGAAACGGACAAGGTGTACATCTTCCTCACGAACGATTTTGAGTCTGATGCGTTGACCATCGCGCAGCTCTATAAATACAGGTGGAGCATCGAGTTGTTCTTCAAATGGCTCAAACAACACCTCAAGATTAAGCGCTTCTGGGGAACTTCGGAGAATGCTGTCCGCATCCAAATATACTGTGCCATAATTACTTACTGCCTAGTCGCAATCGTGCAACATGACATGAAACTTGAGCGCAGCATATACGAAACACTCCAAATCCTGAGTATCTCGCTGACCGACAAGACCCCGTTAAGGGACCTTTTCGACAAACAGAATTTCAACAATGT
>JAEEGI010003252.1_pt1 | contig 38828 bp, 24 predicted proteins | sample 8958751 | NCBI WGS metagenome assembly JAEEGI01 (sample SAMN16246545, study PRJNA631951) | gut metagenome | biome: gut microbiome; feature: rumen; material: KS-attached | host: Bos | place: Iran: Karaj | collected 2018-10 | reverse complement strand
GACCTACAATGTTAACTGTTACATTTATAGGCTTAATTGTCATGGAACCATCAGATGCTACTGTAAAGGTTACTGTAATGTTAGGATCGCTGTAGGAGAACTTCTCTGCAGAAAGTCCCATAACTTTTGTTCCAACATTTGTCTGCTTAGCAATGGCCTCTCCGTCATATACGATCTTGGACTCGTCTATGCTGTCACCTGAAACTGTATATCCGGATGCTGTATGCTCTGTACCATCGTAATCTGCACTCACTTTAATACCTGTAATGGTAACAGCTGCTGTCTTGGCATTGATCTTCAGCCATCCATCATTTACTACAAATACTACTTCTGCGAAGTTTGTATTATTGTTTGTAAACTGTGAAGGTGCAAGGCCCATCTGGTATGTACCCTTATTTGTGCCCTTTGCAACCGCTTCGCCTGAGAATGTGAAATCTGATTCGCTGTATCCGCCACCTTCAATTGGGCTACCATTTGCTGAGTATGCAATTGCAACTGAGTATCCAGTAACACTCTGCTCAGATCCGTTATAGTTTACTGTATCTGTATTTCCTGTAATAGTTACTGTAACCTTAATATCCTGTTTCCATACTGCGTAAAGGATATTGTGATCAGGATCTGGAAGATTATCTGCTGCTATAAGTGTTCCTTCTGTTACCCAAGCCGATGTTGCATTTGCACTCTTTGCCCATCCAAGGAATGTATATCCTGAGCGTGAGAATCCGGAGTCAGCAAGTGTAAGTGCGTTAAAGGCTTCGTTCTTTCTATAGGTGATAGTCTTAGCTTCTCCTGTTCCACCATTTGGAACATATGTAACAGTGGTGTTCTCAGTTGATGTTCCACCTGCGCCTTTCTTCTCATATATAGCAATCAGTTTAACTTCATTGCCGGATATAATTGTAGTGTCAATATCAAAGCTGTTATTTGGATAAAGAGGATCTCCTACTCCATTTACCTTCCAGCAAATGAATGTATATCCTTCCGCAATACTTGCAGGCGCTCCTTTAACTATTACTGTAGAATTCTTGTAGTAGTCATAATTATCTACTGGAGGATTTGATCCAAAGTCGCCAGCATAGTACTTAACATTTACTGTACCAGGGCTTCTCCACTTAGCTGTAAGATTTACATTGCTGGTTACAGCGCCGTAGCCATATGCAAATCCTGTTGAATCATCAAACCATCCAACTAGCTCATAGCCTGTCTTTGTGGTCTTATCAAGTGATGATTTACTGATAATCTCGCCATAATCCAGATCAAAATCTTCTTCCTGACCATCGGTAAGAGTACCACCGTTTGGATTAAGGTGTACGTGGTACTGAACCTTCTCATAATGTGCATACAATACCTTATTGGCATTAGGCATTGTGCTGTTCCAGTTAAATGGTACATTACCATTCAGGTCTTCGTACCAGCCTTTAAATTCGCAGCCTACCCTATCAGGAAGTGTTGGTGCCAGACTCTTGTATGATGATAAGTTCTTACCATACTGAATTGATGAGAAACTACTATCTACACCTGGTACATCAGATGTGATTCCATTGTAGTTATCTTTAAAGTCAATTCGTTTCGTTACTCTCTTGTAATAGAAGTTTATGGTTCCACTCTGATTAACAAGAGCCCTTCCAGATGAATTAAACGAAGGATTTGATCCAAATCTATCAAAGCCTTCAAATAATATGAAGTCTTCATCATAAGTTACAGCGCCATAATGAGCTGTTGCTGTCTTATAAAGGTTAAAATGAAGTCCTCCATAAGAGTGAGTATAGCTTTCACCCTCAACAGCCTCCAGATAATAATTCATTATCTGTGTATAGTTGCTATTACTTGCCTTTTTAAATGTAATGTTTTCTGCAGGCATCTTATCAATAACAACTATCAAAAGACCTTTTTCATAGGTCTGAGAATTGCTAGTAACCTCCCATGAATTATCATAGGTGGTATTTCCTACCTTAATTGGGAAATTACTTTCAATATTCTCACCATATCTGGCTGTTATTGTCTTTACTGTTGAATTACCATTCTTAAAGGTCAGTGTAAAAGTCTTTCTGTCAAAATACAGATTAACAACTGTATCACCTTTTGCTCTGATTACAGTAGTTGTCTTTTCATCTGAGCCATAAACTATTCTCTTCTTGTCGCTGTTATACTGGAATCCTGTTGCAGGATTATTGGTATAAGTTCTCAGCATGTTGTCAGTAATTGTCGCATTGGTAGTACCTGTTACAGTATGGCTTTCAACGTAATCATACGCTGAAGCATTCTCTATCTGCTGCTGCCAGATAACTACTGTGTAATTGGTAGTAGTTGCTGCTGTCCACTTAGCATAGAGAGTAACATCTGCATTAAGATACTCATTCCAGTTGAAAGCTGATGATTCAACTACGCCGCCATCTTCTCCATTTGCCTCTTTGTACCAGCCCTTAAACTCGTATCCTGGTCTTGTAGGATCTGCAGGCTTGGATTGAGATGGGTAATTACCTTCCATGACAGCTATAGGTCCTGTGTAGCTTGCACCACCGCCAGAGCCGCCATCATTTTCATCAAAGCGAATCCAATGTCCACTAACTATTACTGCATAGACAGTCTTATCAACTGCTGCATTAACTGAAGTAACAATCGGTCTGGTATCAGGAGTTGGCTTATTCTTAACAGTTGTCCAGCCCTTAAATACCTTTTCTGCACTATCAGGTGTTACAGAAACGTCTGTGAGTGTTACATTAGTATCGCCACCATCTTTAACTGTCTTTTTCTTAACCTGAACGATTTCTTCGTCAGGTCCTACCATTGTTACATAATATGTAGTCTCAATATCTGCATAACAGTTAAATACTTCCTGTGGCTGAACATCTGTAGCAGGTTGAGAAAAATCAATGGCAATCTTGTTAGTACCTACTTCGCGGTACCATCCAAAGAATTCCTGATCCTGTGTAAGACTTGGAATACCAGGTGTATAAATTGTTTCACCTTCTTTTACAGTCTGTGTATTTAAAGGTGTTGAGTCTGATTTTGAAGCATAGAAGTTATAGGTACGTGTTGCAACAGCTTCAGGATCTTCCTGACCTTCACCTGCTACGATATAAACAGAGAAGGAGTTTGCATCAAATTCTGCTCCACTTTCACTTGCAGAACCTACAACTGATACATTATCGTTGTCATCTTTATGTACTACGCTAAAGGATTCACCTTCAAGACTATCTGCAATGCTAATTGATACGTGAACGTATTTAGCATTAGCTGGCTCAACCTCTTCGCCTTCTGCGTTTCTAAATGTAATATCTACACCCTTTGCAGATTTAACATTATCTCCAAGGGCGTCCGTAGCTGCTGCCATAGCTTCATCGTCACCAATAGCAGTTACAGTCATTGTTGTTCCCTCAGGGAAAATGCCGTCATCTGCTGATACAGATACATTCATTCCGCCTGCGCTTCCCGTGAAGTCCTGTGCAGGCATATTTGAAAGCTTCTCAAATGTAGCTGTAAAAGATGTATCTTCTTCCACATCAGATGGAACAAAGGTTGCTTCTGTAGAAACTGTGTTTCCATTCTTATCAACCCATGCCATGAACTGATAATACTTGTTTACAGCTGATGCTGTTGAGCCTTCAAACTTAGCGTTTTTGTCATTAATGTCGATTGTCTCGGAAGCTTTTGAAACACGTCCTCCGAGCTGAGCTGAATAAGTAACTGTTACAAGTTTTTCTTCAAGCTCTTTCTCTTCTTTTTCTTTCTCCTCTTTTTCTTCCTCTTCAGATGATCCGAGTGCTGCCGCATCGTCCTCTATTTCTTCTTCAATAGAAGAAGCGAGTGTTGCTGCATCATCAGCTTCGTTTTCTTTTGCCGTTCCGTCACCATCTTCCGGAAGCTCTGCTGGATCTGTTATACCAGCTGTTGCCTCATCTACAGTAGTATCTGCTGGTGGTGTCTGAGGTGTTTCTGGCTCTACATTTGCAGGATCTTCATTTCCAGGATTGGGATCATCAGCTGGAGCTGGAGTATCTGCAGGTGCAGGCTCTTCATACGTAGTTTCTGGTTCTGCCGGTTCGCCCGCTGGTTCTGGGTTCGGATCAGATTCAGGTTCTACTGCAGGCTCTTCTGTCTGAGCTGGTGGATCTGCAGGAGTTTCTACAGTATCTTCACCTTCAGCAAAAACTCTGATGCTTGCAAGATTACTATGAAAAGTGGTTGCAATAAGAGCTACTGCTAATAGAAAAGCTAAAAAACGGTTCCATTTTCTTAACATAACATCTTCCTCCTCATAAGTATTTGACTCGTTTGGAGTTTTAGGTGCTGGTTAATAGGTACTTCTGACTGATTGTAATGATTGGGATTTTTTGATGATCATCTAGTTACTTTTGCTTGCTGATCATTCAGCAAGAATGTGAACTTCCTGGCCCTCGCCTAATGCCTCGTCCATTAGTCTGATCAGCTCAAGGGCACTTCTGAACCTTAGAATTTTATTTTCCTCGGCCCATATTACTCGGCCTTGCCAGGTATTTCTCTGGCAATAGTCGACCTTCACGATGAAGGTTCCTTTGTTTCTTTCAGGATATGGATAATTTGTCTTAGATGTTCTTCTCTTCATGGCAATGTATCCTTTCTTGTATCCTCTTTTAAAATCATGATACAAGCGGCTTCATCATAAAGTGCATCATACAAAGCCCCTAAAATTGCGGATTCCGCTTAAAAGAAAATGAACATAATGAATACAAAATAAAGCAAACGTTTGAAATAATATATAGAAAATTTAGATATTTTATAATTGCCAACCACAAGATATAGTTGTTGGCATAAAAATAACGGTTGATGCTAGACAAATACTGTCTTTTCATCAACCGTTTATAAATTTTATAATTAGAACCTCTCTCTAATCAAACCACTCTCATATGCCGATAATAATTCTTTGAGGTCTTCAATCTGCCTCTGTAAGCCCTTTCCAATGTCTGTGTCTTTTACAAGAATCCTCTTTTTGGTCTTCTCTGTGATCTGAATCGCAGGCGTGTTCTCCTGTCCCTTAACAAAAGGTTTGTGGGCAGCAAGAGCAAGATGATGAGAATTAAAAATAAGTGTGTATCCCGCGATACCCGTCTGCTCATGATATGCCTTGGATATTCCGCCATCTATGATATAGAGCTTACCGCCAGCCTTAACGGGGCTCTCGCCCTTTTTGGTCTTAACAGGCACATGACCATTTATGATATGCGCCCACTCAGGATCAAGTCCAAATTCTTTTATGATTTTGTCTGCACACTCCTCTTTCGCAGAAAAACTGTAATATGGATTGAACTTCTCTACACACAGGTCTTTTTCCTGACTCAAAAAGAGATGCTCAAAGGTTGTCATTTTGTCTTTTCCAAAAAGAGGTGACCTGGGGCCACACCAGAGATACCACATGAGATCAACTGCATCCTGTTTTTTGTCTGCATCATCTCTTGGATCAAGGAAAAAGGCATCATGAATCTTAACATTAAGGTAATCCATAAGCTCTTTCCCTGCGTATTTACCATCTCTGGTTTCCATGCACATGAACTCGCCCTTGTCATCCATGGGAATACAGCCATGATATAAAAGGTTATTGTTAACAGTCCGGTACATAGCGCCGTGGGAATATAGAAACTGAACATGCTTAATAAGAAGCTGCGAATGAATAAAGCTAAAGCGAAGTGTTCGCATAAGCTCTTTTTCCTCATCTGTCAGTTCATATGGATTTGCAGGATCTATTGTCGGGAAGTTTGTATCCTTGAGCTGATAGGTCTTTTTACCTATAGTAATGGTTCCCTTTTTGTAATCCACCTTATCAAGAAGGAGTCTGTTATCAAGCTTATACTCAGGGTGCTTCCTGATAAGCTGTCCTTCTAATTTGAACTGGATAATAGTGATTGCCTTACACATTTTGGCTGCAAGCTCAGGGTTAACTGAATCATATTTGTTCTCGTCCAGAAGATGTGGTCTGAAGCACGTACAAGGGTCACCCCCATAAACCTCTGCAGCAAACATGGAAAGAGGGCGAAGGTTGATCCCATAGCCATCCTCCAGTGCATCAAAACAGTTATAGCTGGTTCCTATTCTAAGTACATTGGCAATACAAGCCTCATTACCACAGGCTGCTCCCATCCAGTCTATATCATGATTGCCCCACTGAATGTCAACATCATGGAAGTTCATGATTTCTTCCATAACAAGATCAGGTCTTGGGCCTCTGTCGAAAATATCACCTATAATATGAAGAGAATCGATTGTAAGGTTCTGGATAAGCTCGCAAAGCGCGATAATGAATTCATCTCCAGAATCTATCTCTATGATTCCGCTAATGATCTCATTGTAATAGAGCTTCTTGTTGCCGTCATTTATGTCGAGATGCAAAAGCTCATCTATGGCATAGGCGTAGTCCTGAGGCATCTTCTTGCGGACCTTGGACCTGGTGTACTTAGAACTTACAACTCTGCAGATTGCAATGAGTCTGTTGATGGCTATCTTCTGGCACTCATGAAGAACCTTGGCATCAGTGTTCTCGTCGTGCCTGTATTTACTGATTGCTTCTCTTGGATAGTATATGAGATTGGCAAGATCAAGCTGCTCTGCCTCTGACATCATATTTCCGAAGGTCTCTTCAATCTTGGCTCTTATGATACCGGATGAGCTTCTAAGAAGATGTGAGAAGCTATCATACTCTCCATGAATATCTGAAAAGAAGTACTCTGTTCCCTTGGGAAGGGCACAAATAGCACGCAGATTGATTATCTCTGCCCCTGCCTTTCTTGCATTTGGAAATTCTTTGCTAAGAAGTCGTAAATATTCAATATCTCTCATGGCTTCCCCTAACTAGATGAAACTGTGGTCACTGGTTACTTGGTTAGTTACTTGGTTGTTTTCTTTATAGTTGCTTTTCCCGTTTTGCATATATCTTTGAGACAGCATCTGTCACAGTCTGGTCTTCGTGCAACACACACTTCTCTTCCGTGTGTTACAAAACGGTGACAAAGTGCATTTCCTTCTTCTGGAGGGATGATCTTCCATAGCTCTTTTTCCACCTTGCCTGGTTCCTTGATGTTATCAACAAGGCCTATAAGATTGCAGAGTCTGATACAGTGGGTATCTGTCACTATTGCAGGCTTACCATAAACATCACCAAGCACAAGATTGGCGCTCTTCCTGCCAACTCCAGGTAGCTTAAGAAGTTCCTCCATAGTATCCGGTACTATTCCGCCATACTCATCTCTTAGCATCTTCATGCATGCAGAAATATCTCTGGCTTTGGAATTACCAAGGCCGCATGGACGAACTATCTCTTCAATCTTGTCCACAGGAGCATCTGCCAAAGCCTCAAGTGTCGGGTACTTTTCATATAGTAATGGGGTAATCATGTCTACTCTTTTATCTGTGCACTGGGCTGCAAGACGCACGCTTACCAGAAGCTGCCATGCTTTGTCATAGGCAAGAGTACATACTGCATCCGGATATTCTTTTCTAAGTCTCTCAATTACTTCTAGTGCCAGCTTTTTCTTGGTCATGGCATTCTCCTTGAAATGGAAGTTGTATTGGTTCTACTATTATATTAATACATATTCCGATTTAATATTCGCTTATTTCTCTATAAATTATTGATTTTCTTGTTCTTTGGGAATGGATGAATATATTTTCTGTCTCAAACAGTATCTGGTGATAACAAGCGCAATTCAGCACTGTACTGAATAATACCTGCCTAATATATGGCTAATACCTAGCTAATACCTAGCCTATACCTGGCTATATATGGCCAAGTTTATGTCATGGCATGCAATAGTCCGGTCACAATGCAATCTTTTCATAATTACGCATTTTATCTATCGTTTATACGAAATAATTTACGTCCCTTTTAGGAAATTTATACTTTAAGCAGTAGCCTCATTTTTTCCTTACGGCCAGATTAAGAAAATCATATAATAAGCGGTAACAACTGAAAAAAGATGAGGCATTTTTTCTAACTTGACTACTACTAAAATAGATCGATTTCAATTCTAGCCGTAATTCAAAAACCCAATTACCCCCTAATTTTAATTCCATACAAAAAAGACGTAGTGAATAAATGAGTTTGTTACTATCAAAACTCAAAAAAGACAAATCTGGCAGTAACCAATAATTCAGGCTACCGCTGGATTTGTCTTTTTCTAAAATCAGCAGTAAAAATCATTTGCAATACAGATAACTCTTAGCTGCAATATCGTAACATCCCAATACCAAAAGAAAACTCAGAAAATTCAGAGAAACTCAGAACATCATCGCATCACCAATATGTTCAAAGCACATATCTGCTCCGGCCATTCCCATTGCGAAGAACACAATCACTATCATCAGAAAGATTGCTGCCTTGTCGTACACAATCTTATCTGTCATAAAGTTTGAAATGAGAAGCTCGATTCCAAGACCAATTATCATAAGTGGCCACAGTCTGAAGATCATCTCGTAGCTGACTATGCCAAGGAACAGGTGAAGAAGAAATGCTACACCAATAGCTATCATTCCCAGGCCTGTGGTGATAGAGCCTACTCGGTGCACTCTAATTGTATTATCCATGATCAATCCTCTCCTTTTTATGCTTCCTTCGCATCGTTTGCATCTTTTGCTGTTTCATCCTTAGCATCCTTGGCTATAAACACTTCTGTAGCTACAACATCTGCTGCATTCTTAGGAATTGCGAGCTCTTTTTTCTTACCGGAGATGAGCATAACACCAAATGCAATAAGAGCAATAGCGATCACTACGCTAGGAATATTGTAAATAATAGGATACAGATAATCCCAATATTCATTAGGAATAAGCTTAATAATTATTTCGCTTACATAGTTCCAGATAATGCCAAGACCAACAAAGATAAGTACAATAGCTGCACCAATTCTAAGTTTATCTGCTGGAACATTGATAGCTCTTTTTGTATCAAATTCTTCCCATACATAGGCATCGTCAAATGCGGCAAAGCTCGCATCATCAAGTTTGGCTACATTTCTGGCATGGAAGAAGCCATAGCACCAGATCAGAAATACGATTGGCATCATGAAATCTGCTCCTGCCACACACAGTGCACATGCTCCAGCGAATATGGCAAGCATGCTGAATCCATTTTTCATAAAGCCCATATACATCTCAGCTGCTCCAGGAAGGAATGAGAATATAAAGGTAAAAAAGTTATTTTTCTTAGTTGGTTTCATAATATTATCCTCCGCTTATTTACTAATAGGTAAACTGTCTAACCATGTCTCAACATCTGTAATAAAATCTGGGGCTTGCGTTTGCTTATTCAAAACTTCTTCTTTTGATTTCACTGGTTTTTGAGAAACCACATCCTCTTTGGAAGGAACTGAAATCTGAGATACAACCTCTGCTCTGTCCGGAACCCGCTCAGCTCCTCTGATAAATGGAACCATCACCATGATAAGGATCGCTGCGGCTATTGATCCAAAGACCTTGAGGCAATAAATACTGTAATCAAGAATATTTCTATTGCTTGGTCCAGGTACAGCTGTAATTCTGTACTTGTCTATTTCCACAATGTTGTCCAGAACTTCCGTCATGAAATCTTCCGGAGCATTTACAAGGCCTTCCGCCTCTACGCTCTCAATTAGACTATTAAGTTCCTGATCAGATAAATATTCATAATCCTTACTCATGCCAGCAGATCCTCCTTTCTCACAGTTTTCTTTAGCATTTCACGGGCTCTGTATATCTTTGTCTGTACTGTTTTAACAGGAATGCCCATCTTGTCTGATATTTCCCGGGCCGACATGCTTCCCATAAAGTACATTCTCGCTATCTCAGCGTAGCCTTCAGGAAGGTCCTTGCATTTGCCCTCTACTTCCTGTAGTACATCTCTGGTAGCGAAGACTTCCGGTGGACCGTCCCTCGTACTCTCCATTAGAAGTGTTTCCTCATCGGAAGCCGGAACTGCGCGCCGCTCTGCTGCCTTGAGATAGTCGATACACTTATTACTTGCAATTCTGCATAGCCAGGCTTTTTCCGAGGTTCCATCAAACTCATCAAGATGTTCATACGCCGAAATGAAGGTTTCCTGGGCTATATCCTCCGCTGCGAAATAATCGCCGGTAAGCTTGAGGCATACAGAGAACACAAGATTCTTATATGAGTTCATCAGCTGTATTAACTTTTCCTTAGAATCTGTATTCCCCACTGTTTCTTCCTCTCATAGATTATTCGCCAGCGAATTTTGCCCAGGTACAAACTTATCAACAATATGGAATAAGTCTGTACTCTTGCCCCTTCATTAGATATAACGAAATAGAAATAAAAAAGTCTTCAACATTTTTAATTTTTTTTGATAAAATATTGTATACGTACTCAAATAGCGTATTTTTGTGCGTTCATAATCAATTATATCAATGTAACGGGGGGATTTATACATATCATGCTACACTTAACTACATTAATTGGTATCATTGCGACTCTGGAGCTGCTACTTGCTGCAACACTGCTTAAGAGATACATTCGTACCAAAAGACCTATGACTCTTTGTGTGCTAATGATCTGCATCGGACTTTTCACTGACGCCTTCCTGATCGCAATCGGAGCACCTTACGGAGGACTTCCAGAGAGCATCAGTAGAATTCGTTTCATAGCTCATGGAACACTTATTCCGCTGCTCATTCCTATTTGTGGCTATGGTCTCAAGGCTAAGCCTCGCACCATGAAGATCATCTGGATCATCACAGGAGTTATCATTGCTCTTGGCCTTGCTCATGCATTTGCTCTTAAGCTTGAAGTTGTGCAGTATCAGGATGTTCTGAGACATTCTATGGCTGCTTCCTCACCACTTTGGGCTAAAATTGTATCTGCTGTATTGTCCTTCGCAACAGTAATTCCTATGATTGTATGCGGAATCATTGCCTGGAAAAAACAAAAGAATCCATTCCTGTTTTTATCAGCATTTCTTATGTTCTTCTTTGCCGGCCTTGGCCCTGCAATAGGACAAAAAGACATAATCTTTTTTGTAAGTATGTTCGGAGAGCTATTCCTGATAGCCTTCGCGCTTCTGTACATAATAAAGGACGAAAAAAAAGACGCTTAAACAAGCGTCTTTTTTAATATCATTATTTAAGTCCGTAGGTATCCTTGAGTGTTTCACTCATCTCCTGGCCCTTTAGCATGTCATTACCCTTCTGGATAAGTTCTTCTACAGTATAATGCCTGAAATATCCTACCCTTGACTCCTTGATAGTATCGTAGGCATAAACTATAAATGTATCAGTAGGCTTGTGATATGCAAGATCTGAATTCATATACGTGATCAATTTCCAGCTATCAAGATCAATAAGGCTAAGGAGTGAACCGAGCTTCAGGAACAATACATTCTGCTCATAGTCGAAGGTAAATGATGCATTATCATAAACCTTATTATATGCAAGTTCAGACCTTCCGAGATACTCACCTGTCTCTGCATCATATCTGTAGATATCACCGTTTCCATATGCTGCAAGGAATTCTATTCTGGAGCCTTCCTTTTTAGGAGTATATATGGTCATACCATATACTTCTACGTTAGGAGTACGCACTTTAAATATTTCATTGCCTTCAAGATCAAGCATCTGAACGTACTGATTGTCTGATACCATAATTCTCTTATTCTGTGCATCTATGGTGATACGCTTTGTTTCTTCCCAGTCCGCTGAATGAATGACCTCGTAGTTTTCATGTGTCTCAAGGTCAATCACAGCATCAAAGTCTTTAGTAGCAACGTAGAGAAGATTTAACTCCTCGTTATATCCCCAGCTGTATACAGTTTTCTCAATTCCGAAGGTATCCTCTTCGCCAGTTTCCATATCTTTTACAACTATGGACATTCCCTCTATAATTGGATTTCTGAAGAAGATAAGCTTCCCATTTGAATAGATCGGATCCACAAAAGATAAAGAGTAATCTTCTTCAATCGTTGTCTTTTTTACTTCAAGAGTATGAGCATCTATTTCAAGAAGTACCAGACTATCATCTTCTTTATGGGTAACTCTTGCTATATCATCCTTAAGGCCCACCAGTTGAAAACTGTAGGTATCATCACCGCCTATCTGTACCTGGCCCATGAACTCTTTGGTTGCAGCATTAAAGAATGCCATCATTGTCTTGCTTCCATCAGCTGTAGCAGCAAGGACAGCAAGCACATCACCCTCAAGACGGTAATCATTATCTAAAATGCTCTTAAACTCTGGGGTATTCTCAAAGTCTTTATACTCACTATCATGAACGCCCTGCTCATAAAAGATAATAGTGCTGGAATTGTCGGTATTTACATAAGCTCCTTTTCCAAAAGCAATCATTTCAATTCCACTTGTAAAGGTATCCTGTACAGCCATGTTAGTAAGGCCCTGAACAGTGATCGGATTGCCCATTTTACCACTTCTGGTAATAAAACTTGGATAATTGCCATCATGTGAATCAGCTACACCAACAATACTCTCGTTGACATTGAACTCTTCATGGAGTTCTCCTGTATCCTTATCCCACACACTGATCATGTTTCCGCAGCAATAGCAGATTTCATTAGAATTATACAGATCTATGAATCTTGAGCCATATGGAATAGCATTATAGCTAAATTCATTTGTCCATTTTAACTCGAACTTGTTGGCATCAATGCAGTAAATTGTCCTATAGTTCGTAGTCAGAACATCCATATCAAGGAAGCCATAAGAACCGTAGCCTTCTGTAGTATCCACAACCAGCATGATATTGTCTTTATCAACATAATCATATCTATCAAGATAGTAGCCAGACTGCAGAACACCTTCTTCTACAAGGTCAACAGTGCGAAGCTCCTTTGTTTCCAGATTGTAGAAGTTGATCTCTGTATCAGAATAATGATCATCCTGTCCCTTGAATATAATGTTCTTCTGGTCTGGAGACAGCTTAAAACCGTCAAACTCTACACTTGCAGTGTATTTATCAGCATCTTCAGGCTCAATAATATATCTTTCCAGAATCTCACCTGTTTCTGCTGATAGCTTGAACAGTCCATCATCGTAGGTTCCTATAAGAACACTTCCATCCTCCATAACAACAGGAGATTCCGTGATAAGCGTTGCTATAACGTCATCCCCACCAAGCTGTTCTTTTTCCCACTTAATTGTACCTGTAGTCACATCCACAGCCTGCATATACTTGGAACTGCAGATAAGAAGCAGGTCTGTTTTTATATACGCATAGGACTGAGCCTCTTTATCAAGAGATGTGTATTCATATAAAAGCTCATGTGTATCCCTGTTCCAGACTCTGATATTATTTGACTTGTCCATGGCAGCAAAAGAGCATCCAAACCTGTCAATATAGTAGTCATCGACCATATCCTGCATATTGTAGTTCCAGGTCGCAGAAATGCTGGAGCCTTTTGTAGCTGTATAAGCAAGTGATGCCTTGGTAAGAGCACTCACAGCCTCAGGGATAATCGGCCTGTCCGGGGTCTCTTCATTAGGAAGTGCAGCCAGTGCAAGGTGAAGAGCATCGATTCTTTTCTCATCATCAAGCATCTGCATTGATGCATTTGATAAATACTTGGACTGACTGATAAGTGACTGCCTGTAGTTCTCGTTGATCCTTGCGTTACTATATAGCATGTATGCGCCAAAGCCCACAGCAAGAGCCATTGCGCCAGAAAAAACAGCTGTCAGTCTCTTCATCTTGTACTGACGCTGTCTGTTCATAAGTTCATTATAAGAGCAGCCTATAAGAGTTGCCGCAAGCCTAGGAAGCTCAACATTCTTGGCTTCTCTTCTTGGGAGACGATAGTCACAGGAAAGAGGCTCTACCGGCTCAAGCACTGTCTCAAGCTGTCCGTGATCGTTATATCTTTGCACTTCCCTGTTCTGCAGTATTTCAGGGATTACATCGTGAGGCTCACCATCAACCAGCACAGTAAGCACATTTTCCTGAGGATGGTTTTGTAAAAAGAGCTTTATCTCCCTCTCAACCCAGGTGGATAAATGTGTGTTTGTAGAGCACAAAACAATAAGGAAATCCGAATTAAAAAGTGCCTCTTCAATTGTATTACTCAGGTCACTCGTAATAGGAAGTTCGTCCTTATCTCTGAATATCCTCTCTATCTTCTTGTAGCCTGTCTTTTTCTGTATCTTTTTAGGAATGTGGTAGTGCTCAAGATCCCACTCAATAGCTGCCGCCACCTTGTTGTCAAGTTCAGCATGCTTATAGGAAATAAACGCGTTATAATGTAAACTCATTTCTAAAACCTCAAACCTTATCCGGATCTTTATTTTCCATGTTTTCCTCAATATACTGTTCCCAGAGATCTTCAGCCTCATTGTCAAAACTGAACATACTCTTTTCCAGCCTGTCAAGTCTAATAGAGAAGACTGCTGCTGCCTTCTTGCAGTCAATTATCGAAGCTCTGTCCAAAAGGTCATTAAAGCTGTATATCTCCTCTTCGAGGAACTGTCTCTGCAGCTGATTGCCCTCTTCGTACAGTCTCTGCGCCTTCTCAAGAAGATACTTGATCTCCGGAATTTCTCTTGGATCCTGCTTAAGCTCATCCATCCTGAGCTTGATATTCATCAGCTCATCCTGATCAATTCCATCCTGAGCACCACGGCTTCTGTGAATCTCAGCTCCGTTTGCAGGACAATAAATGTCGATATCAAAAATACCATTAAGATCATAGGAAAATCTTACATTTGCAAAGACTTCTCCCTTGGGCCTTGGAGGCACGTCAAGCACGATAGTATCAAGCTTAAGGTTACTTGAAGCCTTGAGCTTTTCTCCCTGATAGACATTAAATTCAATTTTCTTTTGCATATTGCTGACAGTATAAAACTTGTTCTGCTTACTATAGGGAAGAATCTGGTTCTTAGGGATAATGACTGCCATTTTATCGCCTATTACTTCTACTCCAAGGGAAAATGGACAAATATCTGTCATGACTATGTCTTTTACTGACTCTTTTCTCAAATTGATACCTGTCACAATTCCTGCGCCTCTGCAGATAGCCACATCCCCCTGAGGATCAACCATGATCTTGCCCGGGAAAAGAGATTCCATATAGGCTCTGACACTTGGCATCTTGGAAGATCCGCCAACCATGATAACTCCGTCAATATCGTCAGTCGATAGACTGGCATCATTCATGAGCCTTTTCAGAACAATAGTAAGCCTTCTGAATACAGAAGCAGAAATATCGATAAACCTTTGCTGGTCAAGTTCGTACTCAAATTCATCCCCTGCTACATTTACAACTGTTTTGGTAGTATCGCTGTCTGAAAGCCTTATCTTGATACTCTCTCCGCAGTTTATCAGAACAGCTTTATTCCTGTTATCAAGTTTATCCCAGTTTATGCCATGGCTCTTGCAGATATCCAGAGCTATGATCTCGTTAAAATCCTTGCCTCCGAGTGCATTGTCACCAGAGATATTGCAGATCTCAACCATATTATCAAAGGCCTCAACCAGCGTAACATCCAGCGTTCCGCCTCCAAAGTCAAATACTATAAACTTCTCATCCTGATCCATGTTGTCATAGTGATAGGATAAAGCCGCTGCTGAAGGCTCATTAACAAGCTGCGAGACCTTAATTCCTGCCTTGATTCCTGCCATTCTTGTAGCCTCTCTCTGATGATCATCAAAGTAGGCAGGAACACTTATTACGGCAGAATCCACCTTTTCCCCAAGATACTTTTCTGCATCAGCGATAAGCTTTCTGAGTACTATCGCAGACAACTCAACGGGGGTAAAAGAGCGTCCAAGTCCAAGATTATATTTGACATCTTTTCCCATCTGTCTCTTGAACTCACTTGCTGTCTTATCAGGATGAGTAACAAGCCTTTCCTTGGCTGTCTTACCCACAATGGCCTCTTTTCCATCAAAAGAAACAACTGAAGGGGTAAGATATTCTCCGAATTCATTAGGAATTAGTGTAATTCCTTCATCTGTCCAGGCGCTTACAAGTGAATTTGTAGTACCTAAATCTATTCCAACTATCATCTTTTTTCACACTTCCCTCATTATAAATTTAATTATGCAGTCTTCTTAGTAAGCTCAACGTAATGCCCCAGTATCTCATTGATGTTTTGAGCATTGATCCCGGCTTGTACGTTTTTGTTATTTCCCCAGAGATACTCTTTTTTATCTGTTGTCTGTATTCTGATAACAGATTTTCCATCAATAACTTCTTTGCCTATTGCTACAATATCGTTATATGGAATGATTGTAAGCATCCACTTATCTATTGATACAAAATAGTCTTTGAGTACATATATTCCGTACACTTTGTTGTAATAAGATGGCATATGCTTGCACTGTATTCCGATGTTTATAAGAAGCTCTGATGAATATCTTCTAAAACTCCAAATCGGAATAAGGCTGATAAGTCCTACCAGGCAAAATAGTAAGGCAGCTGCTGCCTCTCTGTAAAACAACATTCCTTGATAGCTGCGTGACCCAGCATTAGCATAATCTAATACAGCAAAAGTTGTAGCAGCTATTGCTATAGGAATAACAGCAGCAGCCATCTGGTAGGTGTCCCTCATGTTTCTGTCAAGTAAGAAGGGACTAAGAAATGGTCTTATTTTACGGGCTTTAAGACGTTCATACTTTCTCTCAAGTGAAGGAGACAAAAACTGCTCTTTTATAGCGTGCAGTCTTTCCTCCAATAGCATATACACAGCCATGGCAGGTGTATATAATCCAGCAAAAAAGCTCTTGCTAATCCCGATTGTAGTATTACAGATAATAGTAGCTTGTCTATCCGGACTTTCAGGTTTGGTCAGATTAAAAGACATGATTTTTTCTATAGGAAGTACCTGATAGTGAGAACCGGCTACAGATACTATATATCTTTTAAAAATAAACACTCCGGCGCCTCGTTCATACACGGCATCTCCATTTTTAATATCCCGCAGCATTTCTCCGATCACAGGAACAAAAAAGATCATGCTTATCAGATATACTGCTGAGGATAGTCCGGAAATCGCACATAGTGCAACAGGTATCCAAACTGTTAATAAGGAGACGAATATCACGAATACCCTTATAGCATTAAGTATTATGTTTTCAAAATCGGCATTCATTGTTATAGAGAAAATACTCAAGATCAAAAAAGCAGTAACAAGGGATATGGCAAACATCTTGAACCTGCTCGTAAAATATACAAATAGCTTGCCTGCACTGTTTAATGGACTGATAAACGTTTTTATGTTTATACTCTCTTCGCTAATAACCTTGCATCCGTATTCAACAAGATGGCTGTACAGGAACTGATAATCTTTATGTGTAGCAGGCACTTTAAGGATTACCTTGTTAACTGCATCTGTAATAGTGAGCTCATCTGTCTTTTCATTAACCCTCAATGTCAGATCTTCAATGAAATAATACTCATGCCGCATTCCCACAAACAATAAAATGTTTCTGACAGGATATACTGTTCCCTTTAATAAGGGCTTGATCTTTCCTTCAGGAATAACATATTGAAAGCTGATCGAATGAGTCGCAGTCTCGGTGTACTTTATCAAAAAGTTTGTTATATCATTCCGCTCCGCTTTGTCTTTGTAACGCTTAACATTAGGGTTTTCTATCAGGGAAGCCTTGAATCTGGCACGAAGCTCATCATATTCACTTCCGCTTTTATTACCAAATAATGTATTCTCTATTACCTCTATGGCCTGCTTGTCAAATCCGCTTACAGATCCCAGCATGTCAATGAACAGTTCAATAAAGGAAGGCGTTATTTCACCTGCATAAGGCTCTTTATCCCAGTTATAGAAAATAGCCTCTGCTATCTCCCTGCAACCATATTTTTCAGGTTTTGCCGAAGCCGCAAGGAGCATCTCTCCCGCAAAATAAAGCATTCTGCTTTGTCTTGCTGACAATCTGTCTATGCCATCAATTTTGCTAAAATCAAGTCCCGGCTTTTCCGGTTCCTCTTCAGTTTTTCCTATCTGCTCAAAGTCAAATTCCTCCTGTTCTTTCTGTTCATCCATTTTAAGAGGATTTGTTGCATTTGGAATCTGATCAAAACTCAGGCTTTCTTTTTCAGCCTTCTTAAGGGGATTTGGGGCATTTGATATATTGTCGAATGTCAGATTGTCTTTTTTATCTTTAAATGCTTCCTTGGCTTGTCTTGCCAGGTGCTCTTCTATGTATGGACTGGTAGTTGTACCCTCGTTACACCCTTTGGCATATTCCATAGCCTTTTTATAGCTGTCACGAAGCAGTCTGAACTCCTCCGGATGCTCAGCCGGATGATACTTCTTGGCAGCCTCTGAATAGGCCTTCTTAATTTCACTTATATTGCTTGTCGGCTCTATTCCGAGCCAGTTCCACATACTCATATTCCCCAACTTACCTTCTTACTCATATCTTTTCTTAATACGCGTAATGTATTATTACTTTTTACACATACGGACTCATTTTTTCTGTAATTCTGTCTATTAATACAAATAACTGTATGATTATGTTTCCATTTCAATCACAAACGCGATAATTATACTAATTTCAAACCGTCCATGCAACTGCCCCCGCAGAATGTAACAGGGCTCTGTCGCTATGCGACAGAGCCCTAACACCAATACATATTTCTATTATGCCTTCTCTATAAAGAATCTCATTTTTCCTTGACTGTCTCAGGGAAAATAATCTTATTAACAAAGAAGAATACAACCATGCTGACACCGCCGTTTAGAACTGTTGTACCAATGTTATAAACAAAAGCAGGTACAAACTTGCCCGCAACGGCAACCCAGATACAGTTGATTGAGTTAACGATACATGTGATGATGATAAATGCTACAACATACCATGCAATCTGCTTGCCTGGCTTATCATGATTGCGGAATACAAAGAGCTTCTGGATTGGGAAGTTGATACACTCACCAATTACCATTGCGATCATATAAGCTGTAAAATATGCAAGGCCACCATGTGCCTGATCATATCCTAAAATGTTCCAGTCAAAGGTCTCTCCTGCAATTGTAAGCGGAACTCCGGGCCATCCAAATGATCTGTCTCCAAGAAAAGCAAATGCAGCAGGCAAAAATGTGAGTAACAAATACTTAAACACTGTGATAAGATTGCTGACAATTACAAACAATCCTCCTTCACGAACCCATTTAGCCACAGCGGGATGTTTTTCTGCAAAATCATTCCAAAATTTCATTTTTTCTTTTCCTCCAAAATCACTTCTTTATCTTAGCTTCGTACTGCTTGTTCAGCTTACTATTACGGAAATAGCCGCCGATGATCTTACCAAGACCGCCGAAGAACTTACCATTAACAAGCTCTACGATTCCATCTACCATATCCATGCTCACAGCGCCGGCTGTCATCTTGGCCATTGCTCTGAATGGCATGTTGTAGATGAACAGGATATTAAGATCTGGCTTGCCACTCTCGTCAGCCTTTTTCTTCATAGCTGTAAGGCGCTTGTATACAAATCTTGCAAGACCGCTCTTAGCATAGTAGAGCTGGCAGATAGCGTCATTACTTGTGAGCTGTCCGCTCCACTTTCCATCAGGAATAGGTCTTCCAAGGAGCTTCTCAAACTCAGCATCCTCTACGCTCTGAATCTTGCCACTGTAATATGTAGGAAGCTCAGCCTCGTTATAAGGAAGCTCAACTGTTGTAGCTTCTCTTGTAACCTTGCCTTCAAGTCTGATATCTGCGCTGCTGGCACCGATTCTGATCACGTACTCGCCGCCTTCAACTTCCCACTTGTTAGTCTTAACATTCCAGTAACGGAAGGTCTTGTCGTCAAAAGCAATCTCAACCTTCTTGGTTTCGCCGGCTTTGAGTGATACCTTGGCAAAGCCCTTGAGTTCTTTCTTTGGTCTGAACACCTTAGCTCCAGGAAGTGAAACATAGAGCTGTGCTACTTCTTTTCCTTCCATCTCGCCAGTATTTTTAACATCGAAGCTTACGCCTGTATCTGTTACAGTCAGATTGCTGTACTCAAACTTGGTATAAGAAAGTCCGAAGCCAAATGGATAAAGGACAGGGATTTCAGCTGTATCGTAGTATCTATAGCCTACATAAAGGCTCTCTCTATACTCAGAGGTTCTCTGAGAACTTGGATAATAACGGTATGCAGGAGTATCCTCGTGACGTCTTGGGATAGTCTCTGAAAGCTTACCAGATGGATTAACTCCACCCGTGAGAATATCCATAGCTGCGCCTGCTCCAGCCTGTCCGTTGAGGTAGCAGTGAAGGATTGCTTTGAAATAGTGATGCCATGGCATCTCAATTGCAGAACCTGCGCTGATAACGCCTACAAGGTTCTTGTTAACCTGTCCAAGCTCCTGAAGGAGATTGATCTGATTCTGAGGAATTCTCATATGTGTTCTGTCCATACCTTCAGACTCGCTGTCCTCATTAAGTCCGAAGAAGAAAAGAACTACATCTGCTCTTGATGCAATATCAAGGGCTTCCTTCTTGGTTGCAGCATCCTCTTCACCATTACGTGAATAGCCTCTTGAAGAACCAATAACCTGAAGATCATAGTTACCAATAACCTCAGATATTGTCTCTATCTTAGTAGGATTAACAAGTGATGAGCCTGCTCCCTGATATCTTGGAACAAATGCAAAATCACCGATGATAGCTACCTTTGAGCCTGGCTTAAGAGGAAGAATCTTATCTTCGTTCTTGAGAAGTACTGTACTCTCTGCTGCAGCCTTTCTGGCAACAGCGTGATGAGCTGGTTTATCAAAGTCATTTGGCTTGTTCTGTGCATTTACATAAAGAGTCATAACAGCATCAAGGAGTTCATCAACTCTGGCATCTACATCAGCCATGCTGATCTTGCCACTCTCTACAGCTGCAATAAGCTCTCTGGCTGAATCAAGACCAGGATTAGGCATCTCAAGGTTAGAACCCGCAGCCACACCAAGGGCGTGGTCATTAGATGCGCCCCAGTCTGTGATAACAATGCCGTCAAAGGCCCAGTCGTCTCTCAGGATATCAGTCAAAAGATGCTTATTTTCGTTGGCATATGTGCCGTTGACCTCATTGTACGCAGACATGATAGTCTTGGCCTTACCTTCTTTTACAGCAATTTCAAAACCGGTCAGATATATCTCTCTTAAGGTACGTTCATCAAGAACTGAGTTCATAGCCATACGACGAAGCTCCTGAGAGTTCACCGCAAAGTGCTTAGGACATGCATAAACGCCCTGGGACTGAATACCCTTAACGTAAGATGCAGCCATTTTACCTGCAAGATATGGATCCTCTGAAAAATACTCAAAGTTTCTTCCGCAAAGAGGACTTCTTTTGATATTAAGGCCAGGTCCAAGTAAAACATTTACACCCTCTGCCATAGCCTCTTCACCAAGAGTCTTACCTAGTTCTTCGCCAAGCTCTTCATTCCAGCTGTTTGCGATTGTTGCTGCTGTAGGGAAGCATGTTGCAGGAACTGACTCGTTAAGTCCAAGATGGTCTCCTGCTCCAGCCTGCTTTCTGATACCGTGAGGGCCATCAGAACAGAATATTGAAGGAATTCCAAGTCTCTCAAAATCCCTGGTCTGCCATTCACCCTTACCACTTAAAAAAGCAGCCTTCTCTTCGATTGTCATCTTCTCAATGATATCTTGATATTTCATTTTTTCCCTCGCATTACCTTTATTTACAATATGGAATCTTAGGCAGGCGAGAACCTTCCCACCGCCTAAGATTCCTGCATTAAATTTATTGTTTATTCAGTAGCTGAATAATTACTGCTGTGCTGTCTCAGCATTGCCTTCTTTTTCTCTGTTCTTCTTGAAGTTCTTGCAGAAGATAAACATAAGGCAAAGCATAAGTGCTCCAAATACTACGTCAAGAACGATCATAAGAATCTTCCATGAAGCCATACCTGTCTTGAGGTTCTCAGGTGCATAAGCACGGCTGTTAACTACAGTGTAGAGAATGTTCTTGGTAGCTTCACGCATAGCCTGCTGAGCTCCGTTTGTATCTCTGAACTGTACATTGTTAGTCTGTGTAGGATAGTTAACAAGCATGCAGTCTGTACCATTTCTGATAGCCTGGTCTGATGACATGTAGCCATATACTCCGAAGTAGTCAGTAAGAACGAAACCATTAAATCCCCACTCATCTCTGAGGACTGTCTTAAGAAGTTCCTTACATCCACCTGCCCAACGGTTACCAATGTAGTTGAAGGAAGACATAACTGCTGTCATCTCAACATTCTTAACTGAGATTTCGAAAGGCTTTAAGTAGATTTCACGAGCTGCCTGCTCATTAGTCCATGTGCAGAGCATGTCGCATCTGTTGCCTTCCTGGTCGTTGAATGCAAAGTGCTTAACGTAAGCATATACTCCGTTTGCCCATGAGCCCTTAGTAGCCTCAGAAGCAATCTTACCTGAGAGAACACCGTCCTCTGAATAGTACTCGAAGTTACGTCCAGCAAATGCAGTTCTGTGAATGTTCATAGCTGGTGCATACCATCCGGATACATCCATCTCATTTGCCATCTTGCCGATGTAATCACCGAATGAATAAGCAAGATCTTTATTAAATGTTGCTGCAATTGTTACACCTACAGGGAATCCAAGAGATCCAACACCTGTAAAGTTATTGTTGATACTTGCAGGGCCGTCACAGTCATTTGTACGAACCTTGCCGATAGAATCAACTGAGTTTGTCTGATATCCGCCAAGTGAAATAAGTGCGTTCATGTCATCAAGTGACATTGAGTTAAGAAGCTCATCCCACTTAGCATCATCCTTAGCTACGCCACGAAGATCCTTAAGTGTAAGGCTTGTAGCTGCGCCTGTTGTAACTGCTGCTGCGTTTGCATCTTCATCAGCCGCTGTAACCTCAGGTGTGAGGTAGTTGCTGATGTTATAGAAAGTAGCCTTAGCATCTGCAGGCATATCATAGCTTGCTGGAGCTGCTGTAGCCTTAGCATAGTTAGCAAAACCATCTGCTCTTGAGAGGTACTCAAGGCCACCGTTTGCATAATCAAATGCATTAGTAACTGTAACCTTATCGCTTGCTCTCTTGTTTGATCCGTCATAAGTAACAGTTGTTCCAACTGAGTATGTCTTAGAATCAATTACATTGTGAGAATCCTTGTTGATAGAAATCTCATAGTCACCAGCGTCAAGAACATAAGCCTTAGCGCTCTGGTAATCATAAGAAGCCATATCTTCTACTGCAAAAGAGATTGTGATAGTCTCTGAAGCACCTGGCTCAAGCTTGGAAGTCTTAGCGAACTCTACAAGGTTAGCTGTTGCCTTCTCAATTCCGCCGTTCTCATAAGGAGGATTGTAATAAACTTCTACAACATCCTTACCAGCTACTGCGCCAGTGTTTGTAACTGTAACATCAAAAGTGATGTTTCCATCAGCCTCTGTGATGTCACCCATTGTCTGCTCAAATGTTGTGTAAGAAAGTCCATATCCAAATGGATACTGAACCATTTCATCATAGTTGATGAGACCTTCTACTGCTGGTGTCTCATAGAACTTGTAACCAACGTAGATACCTTCTACATAGTTGATAAAGCTTACGTCTGCTCTTGACTCAGCGCCTGTCATGAAGCTTGTTGAGATATAAGCAAACTCATCCATATTTGTGTAGTTGAAGTCACCAAAGTTGTTCCACCATGGTGTTTCCTTCATGTTATATACATAAGTGTCGATTGTCTTACCTGATGGGTTAACCTCACCAGTTACGATCTCGCCGAGAGCCTGCATACCTACATGGCCCATACCAGCAGCCCAAAGAACTGACTTGATCTGAGGATGATCCTTGATAAAGCCAAGCTCAAAAGCATTAGCGCCGTTGTAAACAAGGATAACCTTGTCGAAATTAGCACAAACGAGGTCGATCATCTCTTCCTCTCTGTTTGTAAGCTGAAGATAGTGATCACCAGCATCCCAGTCATTACCCTGGTTAAGTGAATCATCATAAACACCAGCTGTATAAGTTGTGCCATCCTGGAATGATCCGTCAACAACTGCAGGCATATTAGCTGGAAGGTCAGCACCCTCGCCACCTGAACGGCTGATAACGATCATAGCTGTATCAGAGTAAGCTTTTGCATTTGAAATAAGTGAATCTGTGTAAAGAGAAACGTTTGGTTCTGGAAGTGTCCAGTCCTGAGCCCACATTCCAACTACAGGTCTGTCTGCCTTGTAGTCTGTGTAGAACTTGGTAAGCTCTTCGTTTGTCTCGATTCCAGCACTCTTAAGTGACTGAAGAATATCGATTGTAGCATAAGCCTCGTTAAGAGCACCTGAACCAGCGCCACCAAGGATAGGATTTGTTGAAGCCCATCCAAAAACATTAAGTTTGCTTCCAGAAGCTACTGGAAGAGTATTAGAATCATTTTCAAGAAGTACGATACCTTCTCTTGCAATATCCTGAGCAAGAACAGTTGTCTCATCAGAAGTCTGCTTGCTGATGGTTCCCTTTCCGCTTACAAGATCAAGCATTGTGCTCATAGGTCCTGTCAGGATCATATTCACACATACAACAATACCAGTAAGCATAGCAACAAGTGCTGTGCCTCTTACAAGCTTCTTAGTTGACTTCTTGAGTTTCATAACTGCGATCATGATAACGATAGCAACCGCAATTATCACACCAATAGCAATCAAATAAGACTTGATTGAATTGAGGACGTTGATGACGTCCGCCATGTTGATAGATAACATAGATTGAACCTCCCTTTTCATAATAGGTAGTGGACTGGTCAGGACCAAAACCCGTGTTTGACTGCCACATGACACACTCGCAGCAGCGCTTACAGTAAGAGATTAACACGCAAAAATAAAGCGTGCCGTTTTTGTCATAAACGGTACGCTTTTTGTCATGAATTGCACGCAATGCAAAAAAACATTTTCAGTTCTTTAATTCTTAATCCCTCTGGGAGTGCTTTCTGACCTTCTCTTCATACATATTATCATCCATATGTCTGAAGAAGCTATCAGTATCATCCTTGTCCGGATCAAATAATGCATATCCTATAGAAAGAGATAGTTTATATTGTCTACCTTCTGTGTCATTAAAAAGATCTACTTCGTTCCTGATGTCACTGATAATCATCTGCATAGATTCATCCGAAGAGTCCTTCATCAAAAGAATGAACTCATCACCTGCAAACCTTACCGCAAGCGCCTTATCAGGTTTACTGAATCTGATGACCCTGGCCACATCTATAAGCGCCTCATCACCAACAGAATGACCGTATGTATCATTTATTTTTTTAAAATAATCAACATCGATCATTATTCCGCCAAGCCTGCTGTTATGATCCTTGGCGTAACTCTCAAACAGATAATCCAGATATGCTCTGTTATACAAGCCTGTCAACGTATCAAGATAGGAAAACTCATTCTGCATCGCCATATACAAAGATGTAATACCTAATGCAAAAGATACCCACAACAATGATACTCCATAGAAGAACACCTGTAGTAAGCATCCCATTATGATAGGCCCCATCATCAGGTATACAGGGAAAAACCTGACTTTTCCGTATCTTTTCTCATAAATATTTATCTGGATCAAACTGTAGATCACATAACCCGCTTCAACTACATAGAACATATAGCTAAAGGGCAGCCTGTGATACACATTATTTTCATCAATATAGAAAATGATAGGATAAAACATGTTGACTATTGTCAGCAAAACCATGATGTCGCCGGGGATTACTACATACTTGTATCTCTTTCTGATCCTGGCTCTTGACTGATACAACTTAAACTCTGTAAACATGCACCAGCCCACAGCAAAAATAGGATTTGCCGCAAAGCATAAGGTATTGCCAATAAGAGATGCCGTCCTCGCAAATGGCCCAGGTATGCCGTCACAATAAAACGTAAATAAGTCCACAATACACGCTATTGCCGAAATAGTGGCAATCAGTGTAAATACTTTAAATTCATCTCTTTGGGTAGATCTGAGAACGCGGCTACTGATAAGCATTGAAATTATCATTATAAAGCCCACGGAATCAGCTATCGCAACGGCCAGCATATTCATGCATTATTCCCCTTTGGAATCAACATCTTCAGCTCAAACCAGTTATCTTTCAAGTCAAAATTAAGTGTCCCATGATATTTTTCAACAGTATACCTGATACTCTTAAGTCCAAAGCCATGGTTTCCTTTGTCAGCCTTGGTTGTAACAGGATAACCGTTCTTCATGGTAATTGCATTCTCGCAGTAATTATTTATCTGTATCAATATAAAGTTCTTTTTCTGAGAAAGAGATAAGTGAATCAGTCTCTTCTCAGGGTCATCTATAAGAGTAACGCTCTCAATAGCGTTATCAAGTGCGTTTCCAAAAATAGTACATATATCCGCAACATGCATGAAGTCCAAAATATCACCATCTGCAACGCAGGTAATCTTGATATTATTGGCTCTGCAGTTCATCATCTTACCGGCTATGAGCGTATCAAGAACGCTGTTACCAGTCTCAAGCTCAGGACTATAGGATTCAAGCTCCTGCTCAAGAGAGTCAATCCACTTTCTACGCTCATCATCGCTCATCTCTGCGCGAAGTCCTGCAATCTGGTGCTTAAGATCATGGTACTTCATGTTGATAACTTCAAAGGTAGACTGATAGTTTCTGTACTTATCGTACTGAGCCTTGAGCATTGAATGGATATTACGAAGCTCTTTTTCTGCAAGAAGCTCACAGATTCGGCTCTGGTACACATAAAGGATCATGATTCCTGCGATATCTACCAAGGTTCTGATATAAAAAATATCTGCAGCAATTCCTCCGGAAAACGGAGTATTTCTGAATACAAAGCTCAGATTACTGAAGGCAAACACCAAAACAGCTATAACAATCGCAGCCCACAGCTCATGATTGTTAATCTCCAGCTGGAATACGCCTCGTGTGATGCCTACTTCCATATAATGGGCCCAGGTAAAGACAAGAGTATATACTCCAGCCAAAATAAGTATCTGAACAAGAATCGAACTGGTCATATTCCTGAAAAAGCACGCCAGCTGCCACTCAAGTGAGGCTGCCAGCTCCGCCAGAAGGAATGCTCTTGCACAGTAGTAACCTATAACATTCCTGCTGTCATCACAGGTAAAAGCCATATAAACATACATAATGCCTACGGCTATGATCATACAAGGAATCCAGAAATATACCGGAAGTTCCTTGGTCAGAACAAGGAACATACTCTGAACTATAAGGCACAAAATAGTCACAAGAACAAAGTCTTCATTCTTGACTTTGCGCTTCATGACCATACAATAAGTCAGGCATGCAAGCCATTCCGCAAGGGCCGTATATATTCTGGGAATATCCTGATAAATGTTCTCCATAAAAAATCCATCTAAGGCAATGATGCCATGTAATCAGTAAGTGCGGTCATAAAATCATTCTTTCTGGATCTGCTGATAAGAAGCTGCTTACCTGCAATGATACAGGAACCATTCTCAACTCCATCCACATACTTGAGATTAACGAGATAACCTTTGTTACTCCTAAAGAAATTGTAGGGTGACAACTGTTCCTCGAAATCTCCCATCTTGGCTCTGATGGTGAACTCCCCACCCGTAGTGTAGAAATTAAGATTATGACCTTCGCTTTCTATATAAAAGATATTATCTATTTCAAGCTTCTTAACCCCTGAGGGCATATCCACTGAAATGATCTTGGAAGTTGACTTCCTGATCTTGCCGATTGCTCTTCCAAGCTTCTGGGAAAAGGCGAAATAACTGACAGGCTTGAGTACATAGTCAAGCGCATCTACCTGATAGCCTCTTATGGCATAATTGGTCATGTTAGTAATGAACATTATGACCACATCACTATCAAGCTTCCTGATCTCTTCTGCCGCCGTCATACCGTCCATAAGCTTCATCTCAATATCCATCAGTATGATATCGAACTGTCCCTTATAGCCATTAGTAATCTCATCGCCGTCAGTAAATCTCGTAACCTTAAAGTAATAGCCACTTTCAGCCTGATACTTATTGATATATTCCATCAGCTGAGCTGCATATGAATCTTCATCCTCAACAATTGCCAGTTGATACATCTCGTCCTCTTTACTTTTTACTTGTTCATGAAAGTACGAACATTAATGCCGTTAACTTCTATATGATCATCAACTGCAATAACAAGGCACTGTCTGCCATCTACGATCCTTGATTCAACAAGATCAGTTCTGTCTGGCTTAACCTTGATCACAACGTCGGGAGTTTCTATATCGAACTTCTTGGTGTTGGCAATATTGCTGGCTAAAAGAGGGAAATCCTCATTTCCAGCGCACTTCTCATAATTTGCATCAAAATACTCAAGACGTTCCTCTGCCACTCCGCTATCCTGAAGGAGCTGCTTAACATCCTTTTTGGTGAGCTCAAGTGGTTCAGGGTCGCCCTCGTGGTCCTCGATCATCTCGTTTAAGTTGTCATGAATATTCTTCATGATATCGTAATCAGCTTCCTCGCCGATTGTATTCTGAACTACCGCATCAAAAATGTCTTTCTGCTCAGGTGCGGAGATAGGAGCTCTTCCACCAAACATAGCTTCAACAAACTCAGGCTGAAGATCATCAGGCTTCTTGGTGAAGTAGAGCATGTTGTGGATGTCCATATCTCTTTCAATGAATGCTGGGAAAAGAAATCCCTTAGTAGGTCCCTCTACGATCCAGTCACGATATCTGTCCTCAATGGCATTCTTGGACTCGTTGTAGCCAAGGCCTGCTTTGGACAGCTTAACAGGACAGATACTGCAGAGAATATAGTCATAAATCTTCTCTGAAGCGTCCTCCATCTCAATACCGTCCTTGGTTATACCAGGAATATCGTATACTGCATGAACTACAATAATATAGTAGTTCTCTCCATTGATATAATTGGCGATGATCTTGTCGTAGAACTCATCCACAAGCTCATCGTCCTCAAGTCTAGAATCTCTTAAGGTCAAAAGAAAATCTTGAGTCCCTCCTGGCTGTTCCTGGTCTAGAGGGAACTCAAGACTAATTAGGTTCTTGCCAAAAGTACCTGCAAGTGTATGCTGGAAAATATCCAGATATTTGAACATTTCCTCCTCTGGAATCTGTCCAAAGGCTTTTCTAAATGTAAGTCTCTTGTTCTTTTCGTGATCAACATAGCATCCGCAAATGTGATCGATAGTGCATCTGTCTGGTGTAAACTGTTTCTTGATCTCTAATGTTTCTGCCTTATTCATTTTAAGTATTGTTATCCTTTGTTCATAAATTTTTGGCACATATCCACAGCGAACTGCACCGGATATAATTGTACCATGACGGAATCAATAAGGTCACCTATTGTCATCCTAAAAGCTATTTTAACAAACTTATCATAAGTAGTATCAAACATTTTTTCAAAAACTTTGATACTCTCTACATCAATCTGATTAACTATAGGAGTACTGATATCTGTAGGCACTCCAAGCATAGATGATAAAGATGTGGCACTAGTTCCCATCATCTGGTTCATGGCTTCTGAAGCAGCTGACAGATGAAGATCAGAAATATCACCTGCTGTATTTGTGCCGTCTCCGCCCATCATAAGGTCGGTCATAACCTTAACGTCATGCTCCTTGAGCACCAGCACGTTATTTCCCTCAAGTCCCTTAACATAATGAATCTGTACAAAGATACAGGTTTTCTCATAATCATCCAAGGCTTCACTTCTCTTAATCATCTTTACATTAGGAGTTGTGATATCAACCTTCTTGTTAACCATCATACTCAGAGTTGTTGCGGAATTACCCATACTGATATTAGCGATCTCACCGATGATATCTATATGCTCCTGGGTTAAGTTTAATTCTTCCAAAATCAGCACCTCCTAAGGCAATAATGTAGAAAAACTCTAATCTTATTTTAATATTCGAGTCGCCTTCTTGTAAAGAATATATACGCTATACAGATAAAGCTTTATTGTTTTTTAATACTTTTGTCGAATGGTTTATGAATAATTTGTGATTACATAGTGTCCATTTCATGATTGATTATGATCGTTTTGTGAAGTATTGTGATTAATTGACAAATATTTCTGTGATTGTTTGTGATTATTTTTGATTGATTATGAGCCTTCATGATGTTATCATGCACTTAGATGGTCTACTATAATCATCTTTCTATTTTCTATTTCTTATGACAACGGGGTAACATACATGCTCACCAAAGAACGCCAGGATTTAATAGTTTCATATATAAATGAAAAAAATGCAGTTACAGTAGCTGAGCTCATGGAGGAATTCGGAGCTTCTGCAGCAACTATCAGAAGAGATCTTGCTGCGCTACATGACGAGAAGCGAATCATCAAGGTATTTGGAGGTGCTACTTCTATTTCAGACACTGACGTGAATACCTATGAGCCTTCAGTATCAGCTAAGGCTGCTCTGAACATTCATGAAAAAGAGGCCATCAGCAAATATGCAGCTTCTCTCATCAATGATGATGATTTCGTATACATTGACTCAGGCACTACTACTCTGGAGATGATCAAATACATCACTAACACCAGAGCCAAGTACATCACAAACGGAATCGTTCACGCCAAGAAGCTGTTAGAAAAAGGCCTCAACACCATGATAATCGGCGGCAGATGCAAACCTACTACAGAGGCCATCATTGGTCCCGACTGCATTGAAGGCATCAGTAAATATCATTTCACCAAGGCATTCATGGGCACAAACGGAATATCACTCCACGCAGGCTACACTACTCCTGATGTGGATGAAGCTTTGGTCAAGCAGGAAGCAGTCAAACACGCTTATGTTTCATACATACTTGCTGACCACAGTAAATTTGGCAAGGTAAGTTCCGTAACCTTTGCCGAGATACCTAACTGCTGCATTATTACCGACAGTGAAGTTTCTAAGAACTACAGCAGTAAAACCATTATCAAAAATGTTAATGAGGAGAAAAAATGATCTACACAATTACCTTTAATCCCGCGATTGATTACGTTGTACGCATGGGAACAGAGCTTGCACCTGGAATGACTAATCGATCAGATTCCGAGGAGTGCTACTTTGGAGGAAAAGGAATCAATGTTTCTACCATCCTTCAGAATCTAGGCCTTGAGAATACTGCTCTTGGCTTTGTAGCCGGATTCACAGGAAAAGCCATTGCTGAAAGCGTTGACAAAAAGGGAATCAAGGCTGATTTCATTGAACTTCCGGAAGGAATTTCAAGAATCAACGTCAAGATCAAGGGCGCTGCTGAGACAGAAATAAATGCCCAGGGACCAAATATCCCTCAGGAAGCCATCGACAAGCTCTTTAAACAGCTTGATGCTCTCAAGGATGGCGACACAATTATTCTGGCAGGAAGTATTCCAAACTCTCTTCCAAGTGACATCTATGAAAAGATACTTGAAAGACTGTCAGACAGAAAGATCAATACAGTTGTGGATGCAACCAAGGATCTACTTAAGAACGTATTAAAGTACCACCCATTCCTTATCAAGCCTAATAATCACGAACTTGGTGAGATGTTCGGAACAGTTCTTAAGACTGATGACGAAATTGAATCACACGCTAAAAAGCTTCAGGAGATGGGTGCCAGAAACGTTCTGATCTCAATGGCAGGCGATGGCGCAATGCTCATTACAGAAACTGGTGAAAAACACAGAGTTGGCGTTCCTAAAGGTCAGGTTCGAAACTCAGTTGGAGCCGGCGATTCAATGGTTGCAGGTTTCGTGGCCGGATACATGAACAAGCACGACTACGCAGAAGCCCTCAAGATGGGAACTGCAGCAGGAAGTGCTACTGCTTTTTCAGATGATCTTGCTACAGGCGAAGCTATCAGAGAGTTATACGCCAGATTGTAAGGCACAGATATAAGTGAGTTTGTTTATCCAAGAACTCTTTATATATAGAAAAAAGGTACAAGTACTATGGGGCAATCCCGTAAAGGAGGGACTATGAAAATCACAGATTTACTCAAAAAAGACGGCATTAGTATCAATGCTTCAGCAGCTGATCAGAACGCTGCTATCGACGCTCTGATCGAGCTGCACGAGAAGGTTGGTAATCTCAACAACGCATCTGCCTTTAAGAAGGCAATCCTTGCAAGAGAGGAAAAAGGCTCTACAGCAATTGGAATGGGAATCGCTGTTCCACACGCTAAATCATTTGCTGTAGCAAATCCTGGTCTGTCAGCTATGACAGTTCCAGCAGGTGTTGACTACAAGTCACTTGATGGCAACCCAAGTAAGTTATTCTTCATGATCGCTGCACCTGATACAGCTGCAGATACACATCTTGAAGTATTATCCAAGCTTATGACTCTTCTCATGGATCAGGCTTTTGCTTCTAAGCTTATCGCAGCTAAGACTCCAGAAGAGTTCCTTAGCATCATCGATGCCAAGGAAGCAGAAAAAGACAAGGAGGAAGCTGCTAAGAAAGCTGACTCTGCTCCAGCAGCAAGTACAGCTCCTAAAAAGCTTCTTGGCGTAACAGCTTGTCCTACAGGTATCGCTCATACCTTCATGGCTGCAGAAGCTCTTGAGCTCAAGGCTAAAGAGATGGGTCTTTCTATCAAGGTAGAAAAAGACGGCTCTGCAGGTGCAAAGGATGTTCTCACAGCATCTGAAATCGCAGAGGCTGATGCAATCATCATCGCGTGCGATAAGAATATCGATATGGGAAGATTTGATGGCAAGGAAGTAATCATTACTTCTACTAAGGAAGCCATCCACAATCCAGAAGACCTGATCAATAAGGCTGTTAAGGGCGAGACAAAGTCCTACAAGCACACAGGCGCTATCGCAAAAGCATCCGATGACTCTAACGAGACAGTTGGAAGAAAGCTTTACAAGCACCTTATGAATGGTGTTTCACACATGCTTCCATTCGTTATTGGCGGCGGTATCCTCATTGCTATCGCATTCCTTTTGGATGACTATTCAATCGATCCTAGCAACTTCGGTTCTAACACACCAGTTGCTGCATGGTTTAAGACAATCGGCGGTGTTGCATTTGGATTCATGCTTCCTATCCTCGCCGGATTCATTGCTCAGAGTATTGCTGATCGTCCAGGTCTTGCTGTTGGTTTCGTAGGTGGTGCTCTTGCAAGCACTGGTGCAACCTTCGCTGCTCCTGGTGGAAACATTCCTTCAGCTTTCCTTGGTGCTCTCGTAGCCGGTTTTGCTGCAGGTTACATAGTTCTTTTCCTTGAGAGAATCTGTGACAAGCTTCCACAGGCCCTTGAAGGAATTAAGCCAGTTCTGATCTATCCTCTTTGCGGAATCCTGGTTATTGGTCTTGTAATGTGCGCTATCAACCCTATCGTTGGTGCTCTTAACGCATGGATCACAGGTATCCTTGAAGGCATGGGAACAGGCTCAATCGTAGCACTTGGTGTTCTCCTTGGCGCTATGATGGCAACAGATATGGGTGGCCCTCTTAACAAGGCTGCTTACGTATTTGGTACAGCTGCTCTTGCAAGCCAGAGCGAGACAGGCTACATGATCATGGCAGCTGTTATGGTAGGCGGAATGGTTCCTCCTATTGCTATTGCTCTTGCAACAATCTTCTTTAAGAATAAGTTCACACCAGCTGAGAGAAAGTCTGGCCCTGTTAACTTCATCATGGGTCTTTGCTTCATCACTGAGGGTGCTATCCCATTCGCAGCTGCTGATCCTATCAGAGTTATCCCATCACTTATGGTTGGCTCAGGACTTGCAGGCGCTCTTTCAATGGTATTCAGATGCACACTTATGGCTCCTCACGGTGGAATCTTCGTATTCCCTGTAGTTGGTAATGTAGCAATGTATCTCGTTGCTCTCCTTGCCGGATCAGCTGCTGGCTGTCTGATGCTTGGAATTCTTAAGAAAAAAGTAGACGATTAATGAAAGGAAATATAAAAAATGGTATCACAGAAAATTACAGTAACTAATGAACAGGGAATGCACATGCGTCCAGCAAGTCTCTTTTGCCAGACCGTTACCCCTTTTGCAAGCGATGTTAAGGTTGTATTCAATGGCACAACCTACGATGCTAAGAGCGTTATGATGCTTATGAGCGCTTGTATCAAGTGCGGAAGCGAAATCGAAATCGTATGCGATGGTCCAGATGAGGCAGATGCTCTCAAAAAGGCTATCGAGCTCGTTGAAAGTGGACTTGGCGACTGATATTAGCTGGAGGATTATTATATGTTCAAAGGAATAGCTGCATCCCGTGGTATTGGCATTGGAAGCATTTGTGTAATAGTCGAGCACGATCTAAGTTTCGAGAAGAAAAAGATTGAAGATACTGCTGCTGAAAAAGTGCGTTTTGGCGAGGCAGTAGAAGCTTTTAAGGCTGAAACTTCTGCTATGGCAGAGGACATCAGAAAGAGAATCGGTCCCAAAGAGGCTGAAATCCTCGAAGGTCACCTTGTGATGATCTCTGATCCTTCCATGGCTGGTGAAATGACCAAGATGATCGATGCAGGACAGTGCGCAGAAGCTGCTGTTGAAGCAGTCTGCGACATGTTCATCGGCATGTTCTCACAGATGGATGACGAGATGATGAAACAGCGTGCCTCTGATATCAGTGATATCAAGGTAAGCATGTTAAAGCTCCTTTTAGGCATCAAAGATATAGATATCAGCAAGGTTGAGCCTGGCACTATCCTTGTAGCCAGAGATCTCACACCTTCCATGACTTCTCAGATCAACAACAAAAATGTTGCCGGAATAATCACAGAGGTGGGAGGCAAAACTTCCCACTCTGCCATCCTGGCAAGAGCGCTGGAAATTCCAGCTGTTCTGTCTGTTCCTGACATCACAACACTTGTGAAGGATAAGGATACAGCTATTGTTGATGGAACTGAGGGCATTGTCTACATCAATCCTGAAGGAGATATCTTATCCAAGTATCTTATTAAGCGCGAGGATTTTATCCGCAAGCAGTCTGAGCTTAAGGGCTTTTTAGGAAAAGAAACTTTGACAGCAGATGGTGAAAGCGTTGAGCTTTTCTGTAACATTGGAACTCCCAAGGATGCCAAGAAAGCTCTTGAGTGCGACGGCGAAGGCATAGGTCTTTTCCGCTCAGAGTTCCTGTTCATGGACAGTGGTCACCTTCCTACTGAAGAAGAACAGTTTAATGCTTATAAGGAAGCTGCCGTAACTATGGGTGGCAAGCCAGTTATTATCAGAACTTTGGACATTGGCGGAGACAAGGATATTCCTTATCTTGGAATGAAGAAGGAGGAAAATCCATTCCTTGGCTATAGAGCTGTAAGATACTGTCTTGGAAATAAAGAAGCATATATGCTCCAGTTGCGTGCAATCATCAGAGCAAGCGCTTTTGGCAAGGTCAAGATCATGATTCCTCTTGTAACCTGTGTTGAAGAGCTTCGCGCAGTTAAAGAAATGGTTGCAGAGATCAAAAAAGATTTCGATGCAAATGGAACAGACTACGACAAGGATATAGAAGTTGGATGCATGATTGAGACACCAGCAGCTTCCATTATTGCTGATATTCTTGCAAAAGAGGCTGATTTCTTCTCAATCGGAACCAACGATCTTACTCAGTACACAATGAGTGTAGACAGAGGAAATAGCGACGTAGCATACCTATATTCCACTTTCCAGCCATCAGTACTTCGTTCTATCAGACATATCATAGAATGTGGCAGAGAGGCAGGAATTCCTGTAGGAATGTGCGGAGAAGCTGCAGCTGATCCTCTTATGATCCCACTTCTTATCTCCTTTGGACTTACAGAGTTCTCAGTTAACCCTGTACTGGTGCTGACAGCACGTTGCATCATTTCCAAATGGAGCAAAAAAGAAGCAGATGAGCTTGCTGACAAGATCATGGCTCTTACAACAGAGGCTGAAATTGTAGCAGCTTTAAAAGAAGCTTCTAAAGAATAATATAACTAATAACAAAAAGAGCTTAAGGCATCTTCAAATGATTGCCTTAAGCTCTTATTTTATCTAAATAATTATCACTCGCATCTCATGCTGCGAAGCATTTCGATAGCTGTCTGAGGACGAGACTCTGAATTATTACTAGATGTCTCATATTTAGCAAGAAGTCTTGCTCTCATCTCCTCTGGATGATTATATAATTGATCCATGATACGATCAAAGGCCTGTCTCCATTCGCCCATCACATTACCTCCGACATAGTCCCCCCAGACTCGATGTAAGAAAGTCATCAATAACAATTAATCATAAAATCACTACTAAACAACGCTAGCGTTTAACATCGTAACTGATTAATCGTTTGTTGGCAATGTGAAAATGCACCAAAAAATGTGAAATTAATGTGAACCCCATAGCATAGATTACATCAGTATTTCAGGCCTTATCCAAGGCTCAGATATCCTGAGCCTTGACGCCTTCTGTTTTGATAATAAACTTAACACTGCTCTTCTCTTCAGCATCTGCACCACCAAATGATGTGTAGTTGCTTCCAGCCTCCTGAATAGCTGTCATCTTGTCAGCAAACTCAGTGAGATCACCATCAAATGCTTCATACAGCTTCTTGATACCTTCTTCGTCGAACTTGCAAAGTCCATCCAGGAGCTCCTGTACGCCATCGTCAAGCTTCTTGGCACCGTCATTTAATTCACCTGCGCCATCGTTAAGCTCTTTGGCGCCATCCATAAGCTCGCCTGCTCCGTTATTAAGCTCACCTGCTCCATTATCAAGCTCTGCTGCTCCATTATCGAGTTCACCAGCTCCGCTGTTAAGCTCATCAGCACCACTCTTAAGTTCCTTAGTGCCACTACTAAGCTGATATGCTCCATCCTTGAGCTGTCCTGCGCCTGTATTAAGCTCACCAGCTCCGCTCTTAAGCTGGCTAGCGCCGCTCTTAAGCTTGTCGCTGCTTGCTGCAAGTGTACCAATTCCTGTTGCAAGTGCTGTTGCTCCAGTGCTGAGCTCGCCAAGACCATTAGTAAGATCTGTTGAACCTACGCTGAGCTGTCCAAGGCCTTCCTGTAATGTTTCAGCTCCGCTAGAGAGTGCACCTGTTCCAGCTAAAAGCTGCTGTATCGCAAGCTTCTGGGCATCTGTCATGCCTACACCACTCATACCACTAAGAACATTATCAAATACACTTACAGCTGTGCCTGTTGCTGAATAAGCAGACATATACAGTGCAACAAGTGTAGCCTGCTGTGTTGCTGCATCCTTAGCTGCAGCTGCTTTCTGAGCATACTCAGCTTCTGCTGCCGCTTTAGCCTCTGCTGCTTTGGCCTCATACTCCTTGCCTGCCTCCTCAAGTGCAGCTTTAACAGCATCAGCTATCATTGCTTTAACCTGTTCCTCAGTATATCCTGACTGCTGAACATTCTCGCCGTCATTTCCACTATTCTGGTTAGCAACTGTTTCTCCGTTATTAGTATTCTGATCATCAGCTGGTACTGGATTGCCATTATCATTCTGGTTATCTACCGGTGTTGAAGCTGCTGGCACAGTCTCATCAGTAATTGTAGTCGTATTTGTGTTTGTATCTGCAGGTGTCTCGTTAGGTGTTTCTGTAGATGCCTCTGCAGCTGAATCTGTAGTTGTCTCATCATCAGCCTTGGGCTCTGCATCAGGATTCTGAAGGTCTCCGCCTGTTACATCCAAATCAAGCTCAGCACCATTATCTTCCTGATGTACATCCCCTGACTGGGTTCCAGCCATCTGTGCAAGTCCTGCAGCCTTAACTGCCTCAACGTTATCTGCTGTGATCTCACCTTTTGTGACTTGGCTCAATATTCCAAGTGTAGTCTCAGAGCACGCTACGCCAGGAGTTGTGAGATAAGCATTAGCAGCAGCGAATGCATCTCTTTTTTCCTTAAGTGTGTCAACTGATCCCTGAAGATTCTCAACCATACTATTCATTGATTTTACGAGGTCATTAACACCCGTATCAACCTGCTTAGCACCTGCTGCTACGCTTCCTGCACCTGTCTCAGCACTCTTGATACCATTTGAAATCTTAGCAGAGCCTTCCTTGGCAGATGCAGCGCCCTTTGCCAGAGCGCCTGCTCCTGTATTAACCTTGGAAACACCATCTGTATAAGCAACTATACCGTCGTACAGACTTCCTGTACCATCGCAGAGCTTACCAGCACCATCCTTGAGACTGCTTGTTCCATCTGCAAGTTTACCTGCTCCATCTACAAGCTGTCCTGCTCCATCTGCAAGCTTACCTGTTCCATCTTTAAGCTTGCCTGTTCCATCTTTAAGCTTACCTGTGCCATCCTTGAGCTTACCTGTACCATCCTTGAGCTCTTTAGTACCATCGTAGAGCTTACTTGTTCCATCCTTAAGCTCACTAGTACCATCGTAGAGCTTACTTGTTCCATCCTTAAGCTCATTAGCACCATCTACAAGCTTATTAGAACCATCATTAAGCTCGTTCATGTCATCCTTGAGGTCATCGATCTTATCTGAGTCTGTAAGGTCAGTAACACCGAAATCTGAAAGAATATCAGAGCTTGCCATTGTAATTGTCATACCAAGTTCGAAATCTGTCGTATCTGCTGTAATCTCAAAACCATTTGAAAGCTTATCCTGAAGCTCTTTGGAATCATCAAGCTCATCCCACTTATCATCAGAGATATTAAGGCTCTCTTTTAATCCTGGAAGAGCAACACCCATAACGATGTAGTTACCGCCATCAGAAATGATCTTACCATTTGAGATCTCTACATTTGTAAACTTATCTGAATCAAGCATCATACCTGAAACCATTGCAAATGGTGTGTAAACTTCAATGTCCTTGCCATCAACATCTACTGTCTGCTTAGCCTTGTTCTCATACTCAAAGCGGATTGTAACTTTTCCGCTCTTGCCAGCAAGGTCTGCAGGTGAGATTTCTTGGCCATCCAGTGTATATGTGATTTTCATGTCTACTGGAAGATCTTTGTCTGTAGTTCCCTGATAGTAGATGTCAGAGCCTTC
>JAEEGI010003250.1_pt1 | contig 38833 bp, 38 predicted proteins | sample 8958751 | NCBI WGS metagenome assembly JAEEGI01 (sample SAMN16246545, study PRJNA631951) | gut metagenome | biome: gut microbiome; feature: rumen; material: KS-attached | host: Bos | place: Iran: Karaj | collected 2018-10 | reverse complement strand
AGAAGATAGAGCAGGGTTACTTCCTCCTCTGCCACTGGGACGGCACCGGCGAAACCGAAGCCCGCATCCAGGAGGAGACCAAGGCCACGATACGTTGCATCCCCATCGACAGCTTCGTGTGCGAAGAAGAGGGCAAGTGCGTTTACAGCGGCAAGCCTTCCCACCGCAGGGTAATTTTTGCAAAGGCATATTAGTATAAATATGAAGAAGGTTATCATTCTTGCTGCACTGGTTATGCTGGGTGCGCTTTCTGCATCCGCGCAGGAGGCTGCGGCTCCTACCCCCAAGCCCAGCCATTGGTTGGCAGAGGCGCTCACCACCCTCACCTTCGGACAGACATCCCTCACCGACTGGGCCGCCGGAGGCAACGGCAGCGCCACCTTCGGCTCGACCATCGATGCCAAAGCCAACTATGCCAAGGAGAAGATAACCTTCAACAACCGTCTGCAGATGGCCTACGGCTTTACCCAGACTTTCGGCGTCGGCTTCCAGAAGAGCGCCGACTACATAATTCTGAATGATGAGCTTGGATATCTCCTGGGGAAAGGCTTCAGCGGTACCATGAACTACTCTTTCAAGTCGCAGATCAGCCCGGGCTACGCCGGTAACATAGGCAGCAGCGACATTGTGTCACGCTTCTTCGCTCCCGCTACTATGACCCTCGGTGCCGGTGCCACTTGGAAACACAAGGGTATTTCGATAACATTGACCCCCCTGACAGGCAATGTCCAGTTTGTCTCCGACCCCGACCTACGGACCCGCTACGGAAACGAACCCGACCGTTTCACCCGCTGGGAACTGGGTGCCAAGCTGCGTTTCGAGGCATCTGCCAGCGTACAGGGCCTGTCTGTAAACACGACGTTCGAAACCTTCTCCAATTACCTGAAGAAGCCCCAGAATATGACCTGCGACTGGACCCTTGCCATAATCGCTCCGCTCACCAAATACATCAAGTTTACCCTCAACTGTCGCGCCATCTATGATGACAAGATCCGGTTCAAGCAGCTTACTGATCCCTCGACCGGAGAGCCCTACAAGGACAATGACGGAAATGTGAAACTCTTCCCTGCCCTCCAGTTCCAGGAGATTGCCGGACTCACCTTTGCATATACTTTCAAATAGTGCAGGCTGCCTTTGACAGAGAGTTGGCCAGGCTGCTCGGCGACTATCGCGGGCCGCTGCTGCTCGCCGTGAGCGGCGGTGTGGACTCCATGGTGATGCTGAACCTGGCTTTGCACTCCACCTTGCAGCTGGAGATTGCCGTGGCGCACGTCAATTTCATGCTCCGCCCCGGCGACTGTGACAAGGATGAAGAGTTGGTGCGAGAAACCTGCGCCAAAGCCGGCATCCCCTTCTATACCAAGAAGTTTGACACCGCTGCTTATGCCGCAGAAAAGGGCATCTCCATAGAAATGGCGGCGCGCGAACTGCGCTACGGATGGTTCTCGCTTCTGATGGCGGAACACGGATACGGACGGCTGCTGGTGGCCCACAATCAGAACGATGCTGCCGAGACGCTGATGCTGAACATGCTGCGCGGCACCGGCCTGCGCGGTCTGGGTGGCATCCGTGAGATTAACGGCGTCGTTATCAGGCCTATGCTGGGGTTTTCGCGAACTCAGATAGAAAGTTTTGCCGCCGAACACGGCATCGCTTTTAGAGAGGATGTCACAAACAGTGATACCGCCATCGCCCGCAACCGCATCCGCCACAACGTCTTCCCGGAGTTTGAAAAGATAAACCCTTCCTTCCTGAACACTTTATCGCTGGAAATGGAGCGTTTTGGCCAGGCGGGCGAAATACTTGACGAATTGTTCGAAGCCAAACGCGGGCAGCTTTGCCACGAGAGCGAAGGCGCCGTATGCATCGACATTCGTAAACTAGCGGCCGAGCCGCACAAGAAATACTGGATGTACCGGATGATGGAGCCTTACGGATTCAGCGCATCGCAGATTTCCGACGCCTTGGAGGCTCTCGATGCCCAGAGCGGCAAGGAATTCATCAGCGCCAGATACCGCCTGCTGCGCGACCGCGACTGCTTCAAGATTTATCCTCTGGCAGAGGCATCAACGCTCAATCTGAACGTAACTATCTTCGACAGGCCAGAAGGATTTGACCCGCGCAACCACCCTGCCGACACTCTATACGCCGATGCGGACACCCTGCCCGGACCTTTGCAGGTACGCCCCTGGCGTCACGGCGACCGCTTCTCTCCCCTGGGAATGCGCGGCAGCCGCCTGGTGAGCGACTTCTTCACCGACCTAAAGCTGGACCTTGAGCAGAAACAACACGCCGGAATAGTCTATTGGGAAGATGCCTCCGGCGAACACATCGCCGCCGTCGCTCCCTACCGCATTGACAACCGCCACAAAATCACCCCTTCTACCACACGGATCGCCGCCATCAGACTGAAATAAAAAAGAAGAAGCGTCAACCGGAAGCTCCGGGTGACGCTTTTCTCGTTTAACCAAAAAATACTATGAAAAAATCATCTTCGTCTTAGGTAAATACAAAGCCTGTGCCAAAGATGATTTTTCTCAAAAAATATTATTTGATTTCTTTTATTGAAATAATCTTGATAGGATAGAGAGGCAGACCGCGGGCGCTGGTTTCTACCCTGGCGATGTTGTCCACCACATTGATGCCGTCGATAACCTCGCCGAACACGGTGTATTGGCCGTCGAGATGCGCACAACCGGCTTCGTCCTGTACAATGTAGAATTGTGAACCGCTGGAGGCCCTCTCCGGATTGACGCTGTCGGCCTTGCGGGCGGCCGCGATGGCACCCTTCTTATGCGTAAGGCCCGGCACTATCTCCGCCGGAATGGTATAGTTTGGCCCGCCGCTGCCGTAGACATCGACCTTGGTGGTGTCGCGTGTGAGCGGGTCGCCTGCCTGAATCATGAATCCCCGGATAACCCTGTGGAACAGCAGGCCGTTGTAATAGCCTTTGCGGGCCAGTTTCACGAAGTTGTCGCGGTGCTGAGGAGTCTCCTTATAGAGCTTGATCTTTATGGACCCCATACTGGTTACCATCTCCAAAACCGGCTCCTCGGGGATAGGTTCCTCTACCTTCGTGGGAACCTTTACCGTATCGACGGGAACGACCGCTGCCGTACTGTCTGTTTCGGTGCCTTCCTGCTGTTTCTTGCCGCGCGGACCGCAGGCGGAAACCAGGATCCCCGCAATCAAAAGTGATACAATTACAATTCGTTTCATATCGTTATAATTCTCGTTTCCTGATAAATGTGACCACGTCTTTGAAAGTCTTGGTGCGCGAGGTAAAAGTCAGGTACAAACCGGACACAAAGACCATCTTGAGCAGCATCCGCAGCAAATCGCTTCCGATTGCGGCAAACGCAAAGTGCGCAATCACTATCAGTGGCAAAGCTATCGCAAAAAACGGTACGGTGTCCTTCAGCAGGTCGATAAATTTGATGCCGGTGAACCCGCGGGCTAGCAGCCACCAAACCACTACGGCCAGGTAGTTCACCGCTGTCACCGCCGCTGCCATTGTCACCAGGCCGTATCGGAAGGTTATGAAGGCGGTTGCAATCTGCATCGCCGCATTTATCAGCGTAAAGTACAGGTAGCGGTCGCTGCGGCCCGCCGCCATTGCCGCCTGGTTGAACAGTGTCTGCACCAGCGTCGCCATAAAATAGAGACAGTACAACTGCAGAATCGGCACCGAAGCCTCGAATTTTGGATTGATAAGATTGATGAATTCCGGCGCCACTAGGGCCAGGCCCATCATGGACGGAAATGCGGCGAAGGCCACGAACCGGGTCAGCTTGCGGAAGATGGCCCTGCGCCGGTCGGCATCGTCGCGGGCATTTGCCATAACCGGCTGCCCCACGCTGTTTATCATTCCGGTAAAGACCAGATTGAGCATTCCGGCCCACTTGTTGCCCTGGGAATAGACGCCCACCTCCTTCTCTGTGTAGGCGCGACCCAGTATTACAGAAAAGATATTGGTCTGCACCTGGGTGACGAATGAGGCCCCCACCAGCCTTATGCCGAAGGGGAACATCTCCCACACCGGTTTGAAACTGATTTTGAGGTTCGGCTTCCAGGGCGTGAACAAAAATTTGAGCAGCGACGTGGTAAAGGACTGCACTACCGAATGCGCCACCAGCGCCCAGTAGCCGAATCCTTTTACGGCCATCACTACCGCCACTATGCCGGCGACAAGGGCGCCAGTGATATCTATCGTCGTCCTCTGCCGAATCATCATCTTTCGAAGCAGATAGGCATCGGAAGATATCGAGCAGCTGATAAAGAAGAACGAAAGGAAAAGTATCCGGGCCACCTTGACCAGTTCCGGCTGGTTATAGAAGCGGGCGATGGGACCGGCAAGAAAAAACAGTATCAGATAGAAGCAGGCGGACACGGCAACGGTGAACCAGAATACCGAGTTATGGTCTTCTCTCCGGATTTCGCCGCGGTTTATCAGAGCCGCCTTGAAACCGCCCTCCTGCATCGTAACGGCGATTGCGGTGAATATGGCCAGCATCCCCACGATGCCGTAGTCGCCGGGAGTCAGGCGACTGAGCAGCACCAGACCTACAACGGCACCGATAAGTTGCTGGAGACCGCCGTTCATCGCCCCCCAGAAAAGCCCTTTGGCCGTTTTTGTCTTGAGATTTGCTTCGCTCATATCTAAAGCAAATTTAGTAACTTTGCCTTATATGCCCAAAATTAAGATATACACCAGGTCGTTTTCGCCGGAGCTCTACAGGCTCTCCAAAGGCCTTTATCCGGAAGGCGTGGAGGCAGTTCGCCTTACCGACCGCACGGCCGACGGCTACTTTTACAAGATGCTTCGCGACCGCGATTGCGACATCGCCATCAATATAGATGAGGATGCCTACGTATGCGATCCTGATGCGGTAATGGCCCTGGCAATGCGGGTCTATGAAGAGGGCTGGGCAAATGCCGGCACTTCTGACTGCGGCCCCGGATGCCCGCGAAGCCATAACCCGATAGTCACAAATCCTTTCTTCAACATTCTGAACCTGAAACTGATACGTGAGAAATACGAAGGCCCCGGACAGATCCGCGCTTTCAAGTATCACAACGTTAAGGAGCAGATGATTGCCTCTTTCCAGAGTCAGGTTTCCGAGCCGAATAACGGCGACTTCGGCATCTACGATTTTGAACCGTACTACAGTTTTTATCTCTGGCTGGCATATAACTTCAAGACGCTGTACCTTCCTGCCCGCCGGCACCGCGACGGAATGTCCACCATCCTTTCCGACGGCGAGGGCCACGACCTGTGCCTTCACAGCTGGATGGCCCGTAAGTACAAGGTCCAGATGGACCAGACCCACAGGATCGATTCCCTGATAAACGAGGCTTACGCCCTGCGAAAAATAAAGCGCCCGCATTTTTCGCGGGCGCAATATCTGCGTTTTGCCCTGGAACTGGGCTTCAGCTATTTTAAGAAGGCCTTCATAAGAGTCTCCCGCTGGCCGGGCAAGATTGCCCGGAAGTTCCGGCGGTAATTACTCCTTGCCTGCCAGACGCTTGTAGCTTGCCAGACGGGCTTTTGCAAACTGCTCTGTCTTGGCAAACAGCTCCTCTGCCTCTGCGGGGAAGGTCTTGAGCAGCGATGCGTAGCGGACCTCTCCCTTGAGGAAGTCCTGGAACTTGCTCCAATCTGGTTCCTTGCTGTCCAGGATGAAAGGATTCTCTCCCTTCTCCTCCAGCTCGGGGTTGTAGCGGAACAACTGCCAGTAACCGCACTCAACTGCCTTCTGCTCTTCCAGTTGGGAATGACCCATACCAATCTTGAGGCCGTGGTTGATACAAGGTGCGTAGGCAATGATCAGTGACGGTCCGTCGTATGCCTCAGCCTCCTTGAGAGCCTTGAGCAGCTGTGCCTGGGATGCACCCATAGCCACCTGAGCCACATATACATAGCCGTAGCTGATGGCCATCATGCCCAGATCTTTCTTGCGGACCTTCTTGCCGCTGGTGGCGAATTTTGCCACAGCGCCTGCCGGAGTCGATTTGGACGACTGGCCGCCGGTGTTGGAATAAACCTCGGTGTCAATGACCAGGCAGTTGACATTGCTGCCGCTGGCCAGCACGTGGTCCAGACCGCCGTAGCCGATGTCATAGCCCCAGCCGTCGCCGCCTACTATCCACTGGCTGCGTGCAGGGATGAATTTGACAAGTTTGTTGATCTGCTTGCAGTGCGGGCACTTGGTGTGAGGCAGCAGCGGAAGCAGCTTGTCGTAAATCTCGTAGGTAACCTTGCGGTCGTCTCGGTTCTCCAGCCACTGGCGGAAGAGCTCTTTGATGTTGTCGGGGCATTTGTCGCAGTCCTGAGCCGCAACCATAAGGTCTGCTATGTTGTCGCGGACCTTCTCGCTGCCCAGACGCATACCCAGACCAAACTCGGCGGCATCCTCGAACAGGGAGTTGTCCCAGGCGGGACCGTGACCCTTGGCGCTCTCGCAATAAGGCGAAGAAGGGAACGACGCTCCGTAGATAGAAGAGCAGCCGGTGGCGTTGGCCACCATCATACTCTCGCCAAAGAGCTGGGTGATGGTCTTCAGGTAGGGAGTCTCGCCGCAACCTGCGCAGGCGCCGCTGAACTCGAACAGAGGCTGTGCAAACTCCAGGTTCTTGACGCTCTGCTCCTTGGGAAGGATATTATCCTTGTAGCCCACCTTATTGTGGAGATATGTGAAGTTGGCCTGCTCTGCCATCTGGCCCTCTGCGGGAACCATTGTCAGAGCCTTTGCACCCTTGAAGCCGGGGCAGACGTCGGCGCAGTTGCCGCAACCGGTACAATCGGCAGGGCTGAGCTGCATGGTGAACATATAGTCCTTGAGCTGTGCCTTGCCCTGGGCCTTCTTCAATCCTGCGGGAGCCTTCTCGGCCTCCTTCTCTGTCATCAGGAACGGACGGATGGCTGCGTGGGGGCAGACGTATGCGCACTGGTTGCACTGGATACAGTTGTCGGGGTTCCACTCGGGAACGCTCACGGCCACGCCGCGCTTCTCATAGGCAGCGGTGCCGGAAGGAATGGTACCGTCCACCAGGTCGGGACTTGCAAATACGCTCACCGGCAGGGTGTTTCCCTCCTGGGCACCCACCACGTCGGCCACGTTGCGGATCCATTCGGGAGCCATACGGCCGTAGCCGGCATTCACAAAGCGTCCGGAAACCTTCTTCCACTCTTCGGGAATCTCTACCTTGGTGTATTCACCGCCGCGGTCCACGGCAGCATAGTTCATTGCCACGATGTCGGCGCCCTTCTTGCCATAAGACTTGTCGATTGCCTTCTTCATGAATGTCACGGCATCCTCGTAAGGGATGATGTTGGTAATCTTGAAGAATGCCGACTGGAGGATGGTGTTGGTGCGGCCGCCGAGGCCGATTTCTGCCGCAATCTTGGTGGCGTTGATGATGTACAGGCTCACGTTCTTGGAAGCAATCTCCTTCTTTACGAAGTCGGGGATGCGCTTGAGAGTCTCCTCCTCGTCCCACATGCTGTTCAGCAGGAATGTGCCGCCTTTCTTGATGCCCTTGAGGACATCGTATTTATTCAGGTAAGAAGGCACGTGGCAGGCCACGAAATCGGGAGTGCTCACCAGATAGGGAGCGCGGATTGGCTGGTCGCCGAAACGCAGGTGAGAGCAGGTGTATCCGCCCGACTTCTTGCTGTCGTAGTCGAAGTATGCTTGTGCAAATTTGTCGGTATGGTCGCCGATAATCTTGATGGTGTTCTTGTTGGCGCCTACCGTACCGTCGCTGCCCAGGCCAAAGAAACGGCACTCGTAGGTACCCTTCTTGGAGAGCGATATCTCGCCCTTGACGGGAAGTGACTTGTAGGTGACGTCATCCACGATACCGATGGTGAAGTCGTTCTTGGGCTCCTTGAGGGCAAGGTTGTCGAACACTGCAATGATTTGTGCTGGAGTGGTATCCTTGCTGCTGAGGCCGTATCGGCCGTTGAAGATCTGGATGCCGCGGGTGCCGTAGAGGGCGTTGCGGACGTCCAGTGCCAGAGGCTCTCCGTTGGCGCCGCTCTCTTTGGTGCGGTCCAGGACGGCCAGGCGCTTCGCGCTCTTGGGAAGGGCACGCTTGAAATATTTGAGAGAGAACGGACGGTAGAGGTGCACGCTGATAAGACCCAGCTTGCGGCCTTCCTTCTCTGCCAGATAGTCTATGGTCTCTTTGATTGTGTCGCAAACCGATCCCATTGCAACTATAATGTCCTCTGCCGCGGGGTCGCCGTAATAGTCGAACGGCAGGTAGTGGCGGCCGGTAATCTCGCCAATCTCACCCATATAGCGGGCCACGATGTCGGGAACGGCATCGTAGTACTGGTTCACTGCCTCACGGGCCTGGAAATAGACGTCGGGGTTCTGTGCGGTACCGCGGGTTACGGGCTTGACGGGATTCAAGGCCTTTGCGCGGAACGCCTCCAGAGCCTTCTCGCTAACCAGCGGGCGGAGATCCTCGCCCTCGAGAATCTCTATCTTCTGTATTTCGTGGGAGGTGCGGAATCCGTCAAAGAAGTGCACGAAGGGCAGGCTGCTCTTGATTGCAGCCAGATGTGCCACTGCACCCAGGTCCATAGCCTCCTGAGGGTTGTTCGATGCCAAAAAGTTGAAACCGGTGGCGCGGGCCGCCATTACATCCTGATGGTCACCGAAGATAGAAAGGGCGTGCGAAGCCAGAGCGCGTGCCGATACGTGGAATACGCCCGGAAGCAGTTCGCCGGCTATCTTGTACATATTGGGGATCATCAGCAGAAGGCCCTGGGATGCGGTGAACGTGGATGTCAGGGCGCCGGCCTGCAGCGATCCGTGCACTGCTCCTGCCGCACCTGCCTCACTCTGCATCTCTGTAACCGAAGGAACATTGCCGAACATATTCTTCTTTCCGTACGCTACCCACTCGTCAAAGAGTTCGGCCATTGTAGAAGATGGTGTGATAGGATAAATCGCGGCATTCTCGCTGAACAGATATGCTGCATGAGCTGCTGCGTAGTTACCGTCACACGTGATAAATTTCTTTGCCATTTAATATAACTGTTAAAAATAATTGTCTTTGTATCTTGTTATTTACCAATAACATCCGTTTTCTACCTTCATGTACGTTGCCGGGCGGTCCGATTCGCTTGGGCGGCACCAGTGCTCGTTTACGGGGATGTCGTAATTTCCCTCTTCCCACCGCTTGCCGATGATGCCGAAAAGCAGTTGTGTGGCACCTCCCAACAGGATTGCCCTGTGGCCGGTCCGTTTTGCATGGGCTGCAAGGTTGAACCCGTAGGCGCCGCAGCCGATGACGGCGATGTCGTACTGAAGCTTGTCCATCTCACCCTTCATATAGTCCAGCGCCGCGAACCAATCCTCAAATTCATCACTCCCTCCCAACGACTGCACAGCCTTGACCGTGAGCAGATTGAATTCCGGCATAAAGTCGGGATTCTTGAACAGTAGCGTCCGCTTTTCGTATTGCTTGCGGATGGTCTCCTCGAAAGGATAAACCACAAGCACGTTCTTGCCCTTGAGCGCCTGCGTCCACTGGTGCGAAACATCCTCCGCGGCATAATCAGGCTGCAAATCAAACATCTTGCAGAAGCGGCAGTCATCTGGCAGATAATCCTTGATGTAGTGTTCCTTGTAGAACCTGCTGCCAAGGATATCGAGTTGTGCAGAGTCCTGCAACGTCATCTCTGCATATCTTGCGAGAGTTGTCTCATTGACGGGGAAGAAGCCGGCATTCTGCCGTATTGCCTTGACCCAGGCTGGTTCCCACCACCATTGAAAAGCTCTCCAGGTGACAAACTTCCAGACCGAATGCGGGCTGTTTTTGACCCCGAGATAGTTGACAATCGTGTTCAGCTCAGTACACCCGAAGCGGGCAATCATCGCCGGATTATCGCCCTCCAGATACTCCCGGATCATCTTTGCCGCCTCCTGCCTGCTGACATTCGTCACAGGTTCCGCCGGCTTGTTATGATGGAACGGCAAAAGCAGCCGGCGTGCAGATTTGAGCGCTATCTGGAGAGGTCTATTCACAACTCAAAACAACATTACAATCAGTCAGGACCTTGTATCCCAATTTCGGATACAAATCTAGCAAAAAAATTGGCACATTTTATGATTATTATCCCTCAAAAGTTCTACCTTTACTGTAAATTTTAACGAAATGAAAAAGATTTTACTGGCAATTGCCGCACTAGCCCTTTCTGCGAGCGCTTTCGCACAGGTAGAGACCTCCGGTCTTGACGCGGGGAAGAATATTACTTTTATGCAGGAAAGGCTCTACAAACTGCCTGAGTTCGCAAAAGGTACAGTTATTTTTGATCAGGACGCCGCTGTTTATGAAGATGACGGCACTCCCATGACCCTTCATCCTTCGCAGGGCATCATCAATGTAAACAATCTGCACCAATGTGTGGTTATGATCAACGGCAACGACACTATTCCGCTTCTGTACGAAGACAATGTCGTAAAGGTCAACACCGGCAAGAGCGTGTTCCTCAAGATAAAAGGCATCTATTACGAAGTACTGGAATACAACGATTCCATTTTGGGCTTCATGCAGGTTCTTACGGCCACCGACATGGGCAAGAAAGACGCTTACGGAACAAGTTCCCAATTGAGTTCCGTTACAAACATCTCTTCCCTCTCAGGCGACGGTGCTTCCCTAACCACATTGACGGGCAATACCGATATGCGTTACACATACGAACAGCGTCCGGTATTCATCCACGGGAAGAAAGTTGCCTATCTCAATGAAAAGCAACTCTGCAAGATGTACAAGAAGAAATCGGCCATCATCAAAGAGTACTTCGCCACCCACGACGTAGATCAGTACAGCGTGGACCAGGCCCGAGAACTCTACAAAATGATACTACAATAGTCTAACCTATAGACTCAATCTCGATAGCGCCTTCGGGCGCTATTTTTTTTATCAGCCCTGCGAGGACGGTACCCGGGCCTACTTCGGTAAAGGAGGTGGCGCCGTCAGCAATCATGTTTTCTACCGTCTGGGCCCAGCGGACCGGACTGGTGAGCTGCTTGAGCAGATTCTCGCGGATCTTTTCCGGGTCCATGGTGGGCAGGGCATCCACGTTCTGGTAAACCGGGCAGAAAGGTTCGTGGAAATAGGTACGGCCTATGGCTTCCGACAGGCGCTTGGCCGCCGGTGCCATAAGCGGGGAGTGGAAGGCGCCGCCGACCTGAAGCTTCAGAGCCCTCTTGGCGCCAGCTGCCTTCAGGACCTCGCAGGCTGCGTCAATTGCACCGTTTTCGCCCGAAATCACCAGCTGTCCGGGGCTGTTGTAGTTGGCCGGAACCACCACCCCGTCAATCTCGGAGCACACTTTCTCTATCGTTTCAAAGTCAAGGCCGAGCACTGCCGCCATTGTGCCGGGGGCCGCCTCGCACGCCTGCTGCATGGCATCGGCACGGATAGCCACCAGGCGCAGGGCATCCTCGAACATCAGCGCCCCGGCAGCCACCAGGGCAGAAAATTCGCCCAGTGAGTGGCCGGCGGTCATCTCGGGATTGAAATCATCCATACAGGTGGCAGTAATCACAGAGTGCAGGAACACCGCGGGCTGTGTCACCGCCGTGGCCTTCAGGTCTTCAGCTGTACCGGAGAACATCACCTTGGTGATGTCAAAACCGAGTATTTCGTTGGCGCGCTTGAACAGTGATTTTGCTCTGGGATTGCTGTGATAGAGCTCCTTGCCCATTCCGGGGAACTGTGAACCTTGACCGGGGAAAACGTATGCTTTCATCTTGATTGAAACTTTTGAATATGTAAAGATAAGAAATAATGTGTACTTTTGCATTCCAATTCGATCCGCTCCCGTAGTTTAATGGATAGAATTGAAGATTCCGGTTCTTTAGGTTGGGGTTCGATTCCCCACGGGAGTACAAGAATACCTGGCAGTTGCCAGGTATTCTTGTACTTGCCGCACATATTGAGTATATTTGGGGAAATATATACTTAATATGAAGAGATTATTCTTGACCCTGGCGGCATTGGCGGTCATCAATTGTGGATTTGCAGAGGCACAGACCAAATTGGAACCCTGGCAGGACCCCGGCGTGTTCGAAGAGAACCGCCTGCCGATGCACACCACTTTTGTCACCGACCAGCAGCAGACTCTATCGCTGAACGGCATTTGGAATTTCAAGTGGAACGAGAGTGTAGAGAGTCGCACCCGTGGCTTCGAGGCGGTGGACTATGACGATTCCGACTGGGACACGATGCCTGTCCCCGGGATGTGGCAGCTGAACGGATTCGGCGACCCGCAGTACGTGAATATCGGCTATGCCTGGCGCGGTCATTTCAAGAACAATCCGCCCTACGTACCTACCGAGGGCAACTATGTGGGGCAGTACCGCCGCTCGTTCGAAATCGATCAGGCATGGATCGGCAAGCAGATCTGCCTTTGCATAGGCAGCGCCATAAGCAACGTGCGGGTATGGGTCAACGGTCGCGCTGTGGGCTATAGCGAAGACAGTAAGCTTGAGGCGCGCTTTGACATCACCGACTATGTAAAGGCCGGCCGCAACGAGATTGCCCTGGAGATAATACGCTGGTGCGACGGCAGTTACCTGGAAGACCAAGATTACTGGCGATTCAACGGCATCGCCCGCGGCGTGTATGTCTATACCCGCGAAAAAAACCGTCTGGACGATTTGATGATTACCGGCGATATGGAAGGAGTGTTCCATATTGCCACCAGCACCTCAAAGGGTATCAAAAAGCTGGAATACAGCATAGAGGACGTCCTCGGCAAAGTTGTGGCCAGCGGCAATTTCAAACCGAAGAAGCATATTGCCATCGCCTCCGGCAAGGTCAAGAACCCCGCCCTGTGGAGCGCCGAGACGCCGAATCTATATAAGCTTAACGTCAAGGCTTTCACCTCCAAAGGTCTGGCAGAGAGCACCTCGGTTAACTTCGGCTTCCGCAGCGTAGAAATCAAGGACGGCCAGCTGCTGGTAAACGGCAAGCCGGTCCTCATCAAGGGTGTCAACCGCCACGAACTCAGCGAGCACAACGGCTACATAGTGACGGAGGCCGAGATGCTGCGCGACATCCGCATAATGAAGCAGCTCAACATAAATGCGGTGCGCTGCTGCCACTATCCCAACGACCCCAAATGGTACGACCTGTGCGACCGCTACGGCCTCTACGTAGTGGACGAGGGCAACATCGAATCGCACGGAATGGGTTATGAGGAGGCCACTCTGGCTAAGCGCGAAGACTATAAGGCGGCCCATCTGATCCGCGACCAGCGGATGGTATACCGCGACTACAACCACCCCAGCATCATCGTCTGGAGCCTGGGCAACGAGGCGGGCAACGGCGGCAACTTCGAAGCCTGCTACGACTGGATCAAGGGATACGACCCCACCCGCCCGGTGCAGTACGAACAGGCGGCACTGGAGCGAAACACCGACATAGTGTGCCCTATGTACGCCTCTCCCGACTGGTGCGAAGACTATTGCAAGAGCAATCCGCCCCGACCTCTGATCCAGTGCGAATATGCACACGCAATGGGCAACTCAGTGGGCAATTTCAAGGAGTATTGGGACCTTGTGCGCAAGTATCCCTGCTATCAGGGCGGCTTCATCTGGGATTTTGCCGACCAGGCCATCGTATGGCCGTCAAAGCAGCGCCACGGCAACATCTTCGCCTACGGCGGCGATTTCAACTACTATGACGCATCCGACGGCTCTTTCAACTGCAACGGTATAGTCGCCGCCGACCGCAGCTGGCATCCGCATGCCTGGGAAATCCGCTACCAGTATCGCAACATACTCACCTCCGCCGGCAGGAACCCGCTGTCGCTGGAGGTTACCAACGAGCAGTTCTTCAAAGACTTATCGGCCTACAATATGCTCTGGACCGTGGTTGCCGACGGAGTGGCGCTGTTTACCGGATCGGTGGAAAACCTCAACGCCGCCCCTGGCGAAACGGCGCCGCTGTTCCTGCCGCTTACCAGACGGCAGGCAAAGGAGATCTTTGAAACAGACCCTTCAAAGGATGTCTTCATTAATGTTTCGTGGGTGCTCAAAGAGCGCGACGGCCTGCTGGAGGCTGGCACAGAGGTGGCCTACGACCAGATTCTTGTGCACAAGGGCAAACCCGCGCCGGCCGTGTCCGACCACAAGGCGGTGGGTAAGATATCTTGCGAACGCACGCCCGACGGACTTGACATTGCCGGCAAATTCGCCTGCGGCAAAGAAGGTGACGGGAAAGTGGTACCATGGTATCTCATTTTAAACCCCGACACAGGCTTTATAGTTGATTACGCGGTGGACGGTGCCACTCTGTTTGCCGGGATTCTGCAGCCTGAATTCGCCCGCGCACCCGTGGAGAACGATATGGGTGCGAACCTTTGCGACAGCAACGTAATGGGACTCTGGCGTGAGATTGACTTCAACACTATGCTGGAGAGTTTGGATTATACGCAGACCGGCGATGACTTGCTGGTTACCGCCGTTTATGAACCGGTGCGCGGTGCTGCCCGCCTTAAGATGACCTACCTCATCAGTCCCGACGGCACCATCGACGTCCACGAAACCATGGAAGACGCCGGAGACATCGGTACCCTCCCCGACCTGTTCCGCTATGGGATGAAGTTCGTGATGCCGGACCGTTTCGACACCATCGAGTTCTACGGCAAAGGGCCGTGGGAGAACTATTGCGACCGCAATTCGGCAACACTGGTAGGACACTACGTTCAGAAAGTGGCCGACCAGTACCACTACGGATATGTCCGTCCTCAGGAATCCGGCACCCACACCGGAATGCGCTACCTAAAGATTCTGGCCGATGACGGAACCGGACTGGAGATTACCGCAGAAGACGAATTCTCCGCATCGGTTCTGCCGTTCGGGATGGACGCGCTGGACTGCATGGAAAACGGCACGCCCAAGCGGGCCAACCCCACCAACGTCCAGGCCGGGGAGGCGCGCCATTCACTGGACCTGAAGCCCGACGGCCTCACCCACGTTTTATTTGAACAGGTGCAGATGGGCGTCGGCGGCATAGATTCCTGGGGCAGCTGGCCGCTGGAGAAATACCGCCTCCCCGCACAACCCCGCACCTTCCGCTTCACCCTCAGTCCCGTGGTGGACTAGGGTCAACACCTGTCTTTTTCATTACTGCGGCAGATGCCTCCGCCTGAAAGGCCCAGGGCTTAGTCTGCGTTCGTCTGCCCTCCATTCAAAAACGCTGGGCTCGAGAACTCGCTACGAGCCTGACGGCTCTTCGCTCAGACAGCTCTCGCCTGATCGGCGTTTTTTTCGATACGGACTTCCTCGCTATCGCTCGGAACCGACTCACTCCGAAACCGCCCTGTACCCTTTCAGGCATCCGGCTGCTATCTGCCGCTGCGGGATCGTCAGCTACTTGCAGATATCTATAAGTTCAGCTGCTAGTTTGGCTATTTCGTCTAGAATTAGACGCTCCCGATCGGGAGAAGGCTTTTTGATGCCGTTGATGTATTGAGCCATCAGGCTTTGGCTGATACCAAGTCGACGGCCGACGGCTGCGGCGTTAAGCTCTGGGTGCATCAAGAATACACGAGCCACACCCGTGGGCTCCGGATTGTCATACTCAAAACTTTCGAAAGAGACGTCCTCATCCAGGGCATACCAGTGTATCCCCTCATCGTCCATCTCATAGCCCCGCCTCTGCTCGTCGGTAGCGCGCAGCAGCCGCTTGTAATACAGCAGCGACTGCCACAGCGTCCGGCCGTCATCTGTCAGACCATATATCCGGTCATTCTCAAACCATATCTTCTGAATCGTCATCACTTTTTTTGCTTACGCACCACAAACATAAGTAATGTTTTCATTACCCGCAAGCGATTGTGAGATTATCTATGACGGATGGGTGTATTTGCATTTCGGGTAATTAGAGCAGCCGTAAAACTCTCCATATTGTCCTGATCGAAGAACAAGCTTGCCGCCACATCTTGGGCAACGACCAGACACAACCGTCTCACACTTCTGTTCACGTGCAGCATACGCATCTTGACGGTGTTTCTTATTCGTATCCCTACCTGGTTCCAAACGTGCGGCTACTATTGCATCATAGATCTCATTAACCTGAGACCACTTGAGGCGCCTTTCATCAAACTGATTGATGACTTTTCTAATTTGTCCCCAATATACAACGCACGCCTCGTCTACCTTTACTTTTAGATCAGCTTTTCCGGAGAAAGCGACAATAGGGAGTATCGGTAATGGCTCATACTCTTTCAATACTCGACGCAATGCGCGGACGTGACCGGCGTTCTGTAGAATAGGATTATAGAACTTCTGTTTGTTGCCGTATATATTCTGCGTCCAATACTCTGAATTCTCTCCACCATAGATCCAGCCATTATAATTCTTTGTCTCTATAACGAAGATGCCATAAATAGACACAACTATATGATCTATTTGAGAACTGCCATTTGCCGTAGGAATGGTGACGTCATTTAGAACCTTATACTCATCTTTCGGTAATCCTTCAAGACTGCCTGCCACAGATTGATTGAACTCTACAAAGTTAGTAAAGTTTGGCCTATGTCAATCAATGGCGCTGATTTAATCCAGCCTGAATATCAGGCAGTCGCCAGGCGCGACGGTGTAGTTCTGATGGCCTTTGGCGACTTTTTCCCAGGAGCCGTCCATCTTGCTCAAGAGCACTTTCTTGTTGAAGTCAAGTTCAACATTTGTGGCGCTCTCCATTGTATGGGAGACTATCATAAGGTAGCTGTGGCCGGCATTGGTAAAGTAGGATATCAGCGCCTGGATGTCAGTGCCGAGGTGCGCAACTTGCTCGGGAAGGATATCTTCTGAGAACATCAGGTCGTCGCAGCCGATAGGAGCTTCATCGCCGGTGTAGCGGAACCATTTGACATCGTCACCCAGGAATATGTATGCGCGGTTGTTCAGTTCTGCGTTGGCCTCTTTTAGGAAGTCGTACATTTCGGTGTAGCTGCCGTCCCTGCGCAGAGGTCCGTCATTGCCCGGGTCTGGTTCGGCCTGGTAAGTGTAATATTCCAACACCTGAGCGCCGTGGGCAAGGTTGGTGTAGTGCTGCAGCTTGATGGCCGCTGTGGAAGGATATGACTGGAGCAGGAAGATGGAACTTGCCGCGAATGCCCAGAAGGGAAGGTCCGCCTCTTTGCAGACCTCGGCTATGTTGCGCATCTGGCGTCCCCACTGCCACTTTATATGATAATTCTCGTGCAGCAGAGGATAAATATCAAATGAAATGTAATCCGGCTCGGCTTCTTTGATGTAGCGGTGCAGATAATCCAGGTAGTTGCTGGTGCCAAGAGCTTTCATGGCCGCCACGGTGTCGTCTTCGCAATCAGCCTGGGTGCCTATTTCAGGGAAAAGATTCACATAGAACTTGTGAGTGCTGTCTATTCGGGAGACATATTCGCGCACTTCTTTTACCTTATGGAACCATTGTGCCGAGGGCTCGTCCACAATCTTATAGCCCCAGAGGGCGGGGTGGTCCTTGACTGCCATTATAAGGGTGTCGAGCCTCGCGTCGATGGGCGAGTAGAACCAGCTGTCCAGTCCCACGCATATCTTTACATTTGTTTCTTTTGCGGCATCCAGAACCTTGAGGTTCTCTTCTATGCTGCCGTAGCTCATATATGATATTGTGATGCCGGCATCGGCCATTTTCTGTAAGCTCTCCGGCGTGGCGAGTTCCGAAAGTATGCTGTAGTAAGCAAAAATGTCAAAATGGGATTTTTCTTTTGGAGCTGCTGTGCTTTCGCAGCCAGCAAGGATTATGCAGCAGAGTGCCACAAGTGCAAGGAATCGTTTCATCGTGTAAAGTTTTGGTAACGCGAATTTAGCGCAAATGGCCGATTTTGTCAATTTGTGTTGTTATACTGATAATTGGTTTATGGGAGAATCCGCTGCGTGAAGAATTATTGGTGGAACAAATTGGACGCATGGCGCCAACTGGCTTGAAGGAGTGAGGGAGTTGGCGTCACGTGGTCACACGAAAAAAGCCATCCGACTGGATGGCTTTCCGTGTGACCACGTTGGGATTCTAACCCAAAACCTCTTGATCCGTAGTCAAGTGCTCTATACAGTTGAGCTACGCGGCCGTTATCAAAAATACAATGCTACTCGGCGTCCTTTGCAGCGTTGTACTTTTTCTCTTTGATACGTGCTTTCTTGCCGGTGAGGTTGCGGAGGTAGAAGATACGTGCGCGACGCACCTTGCCGACCTTGTTGACCTCGATAGAATCGATAAACGGAGAAGCGAGAGGGAAAATACGCTCTACACCTACACCGTTGGATATCTTGCGGACAGTGAAAGTCTGTGTCATACCTGCACCACGGCGCTGAATGACTACGCCACGGAATTTCTGCTGACGCTCTTTGTTCTCTTCTTTGATCACATAAGTGACGGTAACGGTGTCACCTGCCTTGAAGTTGGGGAACTCCTTAGGCTCCTGTGCCAATGCGTCCTGAGCTACTTTAAGTAAATCCATTTCTTTCTTAATTAACTGCAACATTGCGGCTTGAAAGCCATTCTCGCAAGAGGTTGCTTTATTTTGGGACTGCAAAGATAGAAATAATTTTTATTACGCCAAATCCGGACGCAAAAAATTTGCAGTTAGTAGATTACCTCAAACTCCACTGCAGAGGAGTTGCCGCAATGGTCGGTTGCTGAAACGTAAACAGTATGCGAGCGGCCGGTGCGGTGGCTATTATCGGGATAGATCTGGATGCGTCCGCCGACATACTGGGATAGTATCCACTCGCCGTCCATCTGTGCATCGTACTCCGCAACCTCCGATTCGCCGTCGTAGGCCTCTATGGAGAAACGACCGCTGTCGGGCAGCCTTTCGCCGTCCTTGACGCGCGGCGTAAGCCTCGGGGCGATGGTATCCACCATCACCAGATATGTGCCGAAGCGGGTTTCGGCCTCAATGCCGCCTTCCACCGGAGTATTGCCGGCATAAGATAGCGTTCCGTCCTCTGCCCTCTGCGCTATAAAGGCCTTGCCGGCCAGCGCAGCCGGTACACTGTCTGTGGCGAAACGCACTTTGAGCCGCCTCTGAAGATGGATGTCGGAATCGCCCAGGCTCCAGGTGTCGGAATAGCGGCCCAGCGCGGGATTTGCGCGCCCCACTTTCTTGCAATCGATATATGTCGATGCATTCAGCGCCGCAGCCGGAATGGTCATTGTCATACCGTCGCGGGAATATACCGACGGCACATACCACAACGCCGCAAACTGGCCCACGGTGTCGGCGGGGTCGAAAACCTTGATGCGGGGGTCGCGCCTAATGCTGAAAGAGCAGCTGGCGCTGTTGCCGAAGCAGTCGGCCACCACAATTTTGAGGGTGTGGGTGTCTTCGTCTTCCAGAGTTATGATACCGTCGTCCACGGCATCTATCTTATACAAGAGGCCGTTGTTGGGCGGACACCATGTCTTGAGCAGGTCGCGCCCCTTCTCCCCCTGCTGCACCAAACAGGCGAAATAGCGCCCGTCACTGTAAGGGACATCGCCCACCTTGAAATCATAGACCTTGTCGGAGTCGAGATAGACGCGGTAGCGCTCCACCGCCAGACGGCCGGTTGTACCTTCCATATAATCCACGGCGTCTATCGCCACGTAGAATTTTTCGCTGACCGGCACTGTCCCTTTGAACTTTTCGGGCTGCGAAACCATTTGCAGACGTCGCACTACCGGCACCGCCATGGAATCTTCAAAAGCATAGAACCCTACCCTGCTGATCACCGGCGGCTTGGTATCCTTTACGGGATATGTACCGTCGGCCAGATAATTGACCGGCAGATTGTCGCCGTCCTTGCGGATTTCCATGTGCAGATGCGGGCCGCCGGAAGAGCCGCTGTTTCCGGAGAGGCCTATTACATCGCCCTTGGCCACCGGGAACTCGTCCGGATCGGGGTAAATCACAACCCGATAGCTCTGTTTGTCATACTGTTCCTGACGCACGCGGCGGGCAAGATCGTCGCGGAAACTGGCCATGTGGCCGTAGACCGACATCGTGCCGTCGGGATGCTGGATGTATACTGCGTTGCCATATCCGACTGGCGATACCGACAGCCGGCAGACATAGCCGCCCTTTATGGCGTGCAGTTCGTAACCGCTGCGGGCATTGGTGCGCCAGTCCAGACCGGCGTGGAAATGATTTCGCCGAAGCTCTCCGTATGTACTTGAGAATGAAGCAGGATGTATATCCAACGGCCATCCGTACCCGTTGTTCTGACCCCACGAAACAAGGGTCGCGAACAGTAGTGCCAGTACGGAGAAAAGTCGTTTCATCGGCCTATTTGAACATGTTTCTGATGCGATTGAAGAAGCTGCGCTCATCCTGCGAGGGTTTAGCCTTGAAATTGTCGCTCTGACCCAGTTTTTCTACCAGCGCCTTCTCTTCTTTGGAAATCTTCTTGGGAATCCACACCTGGACTACCACCAGCAGGTCGCCGGTGCCGTAGCCGTCGACATCGGGAATGCCCTTGCCGCGCAGGCGCAACGTCTTGCCGGGCTGTGTACCGGGCTCTATCTTGATCTTGAGCAGGCCGTCCACCGACGGAATCTGCGCCTCGCAACCATTGATGGCGTCTGCCACGGAAATGAACAGCGAGTAAATCAGGTCGTTGCCGTCGCGCTCCAGAATCGGGTCCTTTTCCTCTTCTATTACAACCAGCAGGTTGCCGTTCACGCCGCCGGCCTTGGCCGCGTTGCCCTTGCCCTGTATGGTGAGCTGCATTCCCTCCTGCACGCCGGCGGGAATCTTGAAGGTTATTTCCTCCGCCTGCTTTACCAGGCCGCTGCCGCTGCACTTCTTGCATGGAGTGGTTATAATCTTGCCTTCGCCGCCGCAGCGGGGACAGGGAGATGTGGTCTGCATTGCGCCCAGGATGGTCTTCTGCACACGGGTCACCATACCGGTGCCGTTGCAGTCGGGACAGGTCTTGATATCGGCCTCGGTGGCCGCGCCGCGCCCGTGGCAGTCGGGGCACTGCACCATCTTGTTTATCTTGACGGTCTTCTCTACGCCGTGAACGATGTCCTTGAGACCCAGTTTGACGCGGATGCGGATGTCACTGCCGCGCTGGACCCGACGTGCCGATGAACGGCCGCCGCCGAATCCGAAACCGGAAAATGCGCCGCCGAACGCGTCGCCAAAAATATCGCCGAACTGCGAGAAGATATCCTCCATGGAGAAGCCGCCGGCACTGCCGCCAGCCGCGCCGCCCATACCTGCGTGGCCAAATCGGTCGTAGCGTGCTCGCTTGTCGGGATTGCTGAGGACGTCATACGCCTCAGCCGCCTCTTTGAACTTTTCCTCGGCTTCTTTGTCGCCGGGATTCTTGTCAGGGTGGTATTGTATGGCCTTCTTGCGGTAGGCCTTCTTTATCTCTTCTTCGGTTGCCGTGCGCTCTACGCCCAGCACCTCGTAATAATCTCTTTTCTCTGCCATATCAGCCTCCGTTTAGACTCCCACGACTACTTTGGCGAAACGGATCACCTTGCCGCCAAGGGTATAACCTTTCTGGATAACCTCCAGGACTTTGCCCTTCTGCCCCTGATCCTCCACCGGAAGCTGTGCCACAGCCTCGGAAAAATCGGTGTCGAACTCCTTGCCGACAACCTCTATTTCCTCCAAGCCGCAACTCTTCATATAAGAGAGTAATTTGTTGTATATAAGCCCAGTACCCTCTTTTTCAAAAGTACTGGCCTCGGTCTGCTCCAACTGTTTGATGGCTCTTTCGCAATCGTCCAGTACGGGGAGCATCCCCTTGAGTATGTCTTCTCCGGCGGATTTCACCAGATCCAGCTTTTCCTTGGCGGTACGGCGGCGGTAATTGTCAAACTCAGCTGCCAGGCGCAGGTATTTGTCCTGTGCATCGGCAGCCTGTTTCTGTGCCTCGGCCAGCGCATCTGCCGTTTCGTCAGCGGCAGCCGCAGCCTCTTCAGAAGCCTCTGTTCCGGCATTTTCCTGCGGGGCCTGCTGCTCCTGAGCCGTCTCCTCTATCTTTTCTTCGTGTTTGTCGTTCTTTTTGAAATCCTTATTGTGTTTCATTGCTTTCTGTTTTTACCGGAAACAAGACAAGGCAAATTGTTTGCCAACGGGGCAGGATGCGACAAAATGGCATATTTCTAGACCGTCATCGCACCGTCAATGGTGATGACCTGGCCAGAGACGTACGACGCCAATTCGCTGGCAAGGAAGCAGCAGACATTGGCAATGTCCTCCGGAGTGCCGCCGCGGCGCAGGGGAATGTTGTCCACCCACTGCTTGAGCATATCCTCCGGAAGTTTCTTGGTCATATCGGTGAGGATAAAACCGGGGGCGATGGCGTTCACGCGGATGTTGCGGGGGCCGACCTCCTTTGCCAGGGTGCGGGTAAAGGCAACGATTGCGCCCTTGGAGGCGGAATAGTTGCACTGGCCGGGATTGCCGCGCAGACCAGCCACGGATGCCACGTTGATGATGCAACCCTTGCGGGCCTTCATCATTGCCGGAACCGCCGCATGGCAGTAATTATAGACGCTCTTGAGGTTGATGCGGAGCACGTCGTCCCAGGCCTTTTCGTCCATACGCACCAGCAGGCCGTCGCGGGTGATGCCGGCGTTGTTGACCAGTATATCGATGCCACCGAAAGCATCTATCGTCTGCTTTACCACGTCGGCCGCCTGCTCAAAGTCGGAGACGTCGCTCTGGATGGCCAGTACCTTTACGCCGAACGCCTCCAGCTCACTCTTGGTGGCCAGGGCATTGTCGTCTATGACTATATCGCAGAATGCGATGTTGGCGCCTTCGGCGGCGAATTTAAGGGCGATGGCCTTGCCGATTCCGCGGGCCGCGCCAGTAATTAATGCTACTTGATTCTCTAAAAACATAATTATCAGATTATTTTGGCGGACAGATCGTAATAGTCCGCATCGGTTATTTTCACGTTTATAAAAGTGCCCTCGATGCCGGCCGGAGCCGCCTTGATGGGAATGATGACCTGGCCGTCCACCTCCGGTGACTCCTTGGATGTGCGGCAGAAAAGGTTGCCGTCTTCAAAGGAGTCCACTATCACACGCTCTTCAGTGCCGATGCGGGAGGTGTTGAAGGCCAGCGATATGCCGCTCTGAAGTTCCATCAGGCGGTCGTAACGCTCCTGCTTGACGCGCTCCGGAATAGTGTCCTTGAAATTGAGAGCGCCGTAGGTCCCCTCCTCTTCGCTGTAGGTGAAGGCGCCCAGACGCTCGAACCGCATCTCCTCAACGAATTTCAGAAGGCGCTTGAACTCGCGTTCCGTCTCGCCGGGATGGCCCACGATCATTGTGGTACGCAGCGCCACACCCGGCACCTTGGTGCGGAACTTCTCTACCAGGGCGCGCATCTGCGCCTCGTCGGAAGGGCGGCGCATCATGCCCAGCACCTTGGCGTCACAGTGCTGCAACGGGATATCTATGTACTTGCAGATCTTGGGATTGACCGCCATCAAATCCAACAAATCCTCCGGAAATGCCTCAGGATAGCTGTAGTGCAGCCGGATCCATTCGATGCCCTTTATCTGCGAGAGGCGGTCCAGCAGCGGCGCTATCATCCGCTTGCGATAGAGGTCCAGGCCGTAGTAGGTTGTGTCCTGCGCCACCACTATCAGCTCCTTTACGCCGTTTTCTGCCATGGACGAAGCCTCATCGGCAAGCGCCTCCATATCCACCGAGACATGGCGCCCCCGAATGCCGGGAATGGCGCAATACGAGCAGGCACGGTCGCACCCCTCGGAAATCTTGAGATAAGCGTAATGGTGCGGAGTGGTCAGATGGCGGCGGAATTCCAGCGCCGGCGAATACTTCACGCCCAGCGCGGCCAGCAGCCCCTTGAAGTCGTTGGCTCCGAAAAAGCCGTCCACCTCCGGAATTTCCGTCTTGAGTTCTTCCGGATAGCGCTGGGAAAGACATCCGAAGGCGTACACGCGCTTAACGAAACCCTGCTTTTTTGCCTCCACAGCCTGCAAAATGGCGTCTATGGATTCCTGCTTGGCATCTGCAATGAAGCCGCAGGTATTGAGTATCACCACGTCGGCGCCGCCAGGGGCAAAAGATGCCTCTTCCGGACATATCTCTATGCCGGAGGCGGCCAGCTGACAGAGCAGATGTTCAGAATCGACCCTGTTCTTTGAGCAGCCGAGGGTGATGAGCTGAACTTTCACGGGCTACTCAGCTGCTTCTTCCTTCTTCTCTTCCTCTTCTTCTATGAATTCCAGGCTGCCGAAACGGGCCAGGTTGTTGTACCAGTCCAGGACCTTCTTCATGTGAGATACATAGAATCGGTCGCGGTCGTAACCGGGGAGCACCTTGGCAAAGAACTCCTTGATGGTCTCGGGGTTATCCTTGCTGGTGGGAGCGGGCTTGTCGCCAAGTTCTGCGTGCATGTCCTCCAGCACCTTCTTGAGAGTTACCTCGCCGTCGTCGGCATATATGCTGACATCGGCCAGAGTGGTAACTTTTGCACTGGTAGAAACGCTGCTGCGCTTCTTGCTCTCCATAGCCTCTACGATAAAGCCGTTGCGGCCCTGAGCGATATATTCGAACAATCCGGGCTGGCCCGAGATTGCCAAAACTTTCTTAAGATCGATTGCCATTTTTATTCTTTTTTAAGTTTTCTATCAATTCCAAAATCCGCGGCAGGCATGCGGTGCGGTCGTCGGTAGTAATTATCATATCTGCCCGCGCCTCGCGCTGAGCATCGGTCCACTGATTTGCCATACGCCGCAGGACCTGTTCGCAGGTGGCTCCGTCGCGTTTCATAGCCCTCTCTACCCTTACTTCTTCGGGTGCTGAAACGGTTATGACGTAGTCCGCAAATTTATCAAAAAAAGGCTTTTCCAGCAATATGGCCGACTCCAGTATCACTATATCGGAAGACAGGGCCTCCGCCCATTTTACAAAGTCCGATGCCACCGTCGGGTGCACTATCGCCTCCAGTTTTTCCAGAAGGTCGCGATTGCCAAAGAGACGGGCGGCCATCTTGCGTGTGTCCAGAAAACCGTCGTCGCCAATCACTTCTGCGCCAAGCAATCCGGCCACCTCCGCTTCCAGAACGGTATCTTCGCGATAAAGCTCCTTGGTGCGGCTATCACAGTCGTAGGCGGGAACGCCCAGGGCGGCGAATGCCTCCAGGATGGCGGACTTGCCGCTGCCGATGCCGCCAGTGATGCCTATGACCGTCTTTTTCATTTGAGCTCCAGCACTACGCACTCTACCGAAGGCGGATCCAGTTCGTAGGATATCATCTGCGCCGGAGCGCTGTAGAGTTTGGGAATGACGACACCGGAGCGGGAAGCGGCAAAGTCGCTGTAATACACCACGAATGTGGGAGGATTCTCCTGCGATGCCCCTTCTGCAAGAGCGTAGGGCACGCGGTAACGGACCGTGCCGGAAGAGGGATTTATCATTATGCTGACCTTGGCAGGCTTGCCCACCAGGGAGAAATCCACCTCGCTGGAAAGTTCTATGTAGCGGACGATATCTATGTGATATTCAGCCTCCGATGCGGAAATCTCCACACCCCGGAGCGGCTTGATACGGACCTTGCCATCCAGCGGAGCGTCAGCATTATTGAACACCACCTTGTCGGTCTCCACCTGGCTGATACCCTCCAGAATTGAAAGGTCGCCGTAAACCGCCACCGAATCGGGCTTGACCACAATGTCGGAGGCTATCATATACTGGCTCTTGCAGGTTACGTCGGGCTGCACCACCACCGGCACCTTCTTGTGGATACGCGGCGTCAGTTTAAAGGTAAGTTTCTCTGTATCAAACGAGTTGATAGTCAGATTGGAGCCCAGCGTCTGGTAGAGTTCTTCCGTGAGGTCGCGGGTATATACCTCGAAGAGGTTGTTCTCCCCCGCCACACGGTGCAGCTTGCTGCCGGGCACGTCGAGGGTGATGCTTCGGGCGATATTTGCCGAGCGGCGGAGGCCGATTATGGAGAAGCCGGTGCCGGTGGCCCGTATCACGAGCACATCGTCACTGGCCGACTCTCCCGCGTATCCCTCCAAATCGGTATTCAAGGTCACCTTGAACTTCATGGGGACCATATACTTGAGGGACATTCCGTGGAAGAACCATACCGAAAAAGCCAGGACCAGCGAGATGAGCAACGCCATCCAGTCTTTTCCCAGCTTTTTCAGAACCTTTGTTCCGCTCTTGTCGCGCATGGCAGGGTTTTATGCCTGTTGCGTATCGCTGAAGTCCTTTACCAGAGATGCCTTGTCAACCCTGATGGAGACGCCTTTGCTGATTTCGATGTCGACAGTTTTGTCGGCGATTTCGTTTACTGTGCCGTAGATGCCGCCGATGGTGACAACCTTGTCACCCTTCTTGAGCTCGTTGCGGAACTTTTCCATCTCTTTCTGCTTCTTCTGCTGGGGGCGGATCATAAAGAGCCACATCACCACGAAAAGCAGTACTATCATAATCAGGAATGACCAGTTGCCACCGGCTCCCTGGCCTGCTGCAGCGCCGTCGGCCTGCAAGAAAAATGTAAGAAATCTCATATTGAATGCGTTTTAATTGTTATTCTTCTCCTGTGTAGAGTCCGCGCCCCTCCTTGACCACCTCTCCGCTCTGCTGCATCCTCTTGAGGATTACGTCCAGCAGGCCGTTGACAAAGGTGTGGCTGTTGGGAGTGCTGTAGAATTTGGATATCTCTACATACTCGTTGATGGTGACCTTGAGCGGGATTGTGGGGAACTTGACCGCCTCTGCCATACCCATAACGATAAGGCAGGCATCTACCCTCACTATGCGGTCGGGATCCCAGTTGGGGACATTCTCGCGCACCGTCGCCAGATTTTTGCTGAAATTTGCCATGGAGGCAGCCAGCAGGTCGAAGGCGAAGGTGCGGTCGTCATCCTTCAGGAAGACGTTGTGACGGGGCACCGCCGACTTTGGTGAAAGCGCCGCCAGGTCGCGGATAATCACGTTAAGGACATAACCCAAATCATCAGTCCAATATACCGATGTTTCTTCCAGGATGTCCCAGAGCATCTCGTTGTCTTCCAGCTCCTCTTCGTAGATGCGGCTTATAAAGCGGCAGTCAGCGGCGAAAGAATCCTCTTCAGAAGCGATATACTCCTGATAGTAGTCGGATGCCACTATGCTGGCATACAGCTTCTTGAGAAAGACGTCATATTCCGCCCAGCCGAACCCTTTCTTGCCGCAGATCTTCTGGAATTCTTCGTCTCTTTCCAGCAGCGCGATGAAACGGTTGTCCACAAAACGGGTGCTGGCGTTGAGCTCACTTTCGGTGGGGTTGAATTTGCTCTTGCCAATCTCTATCTTTTCTGCGGCCAGCTTCTTGAGCGCCGGGCACAGATTGAGCAGAAAGTAGTATAAATCAAGTGTTTTGGAAAGAGAAACCTGCAATTCCTTTTCTGCCTTTGACAAATCGGCTTCCCGGGAAGTTTCGGCAGCGTAAAGAACTTTAAAGACCTTGATGCGGATTAACCGGCGATTGAGCATAAAAAGCGAAAAATTTTGTACAAATATAGGTTTTAATGATAAATAAATTACCTTTGTTTGGAGAATTTTAAAAAAGATTGCCATGTATTTTGAAGATTACGAAAACGCGAAGAGTCAGGAGCGCAATAGCGATGATGTTTATTCCAAGCCCGTCAGGGCCGGCAAGAGGACTTATTTCTTTGATGTAAAGGCCACTAAGGGCAACGATTATTATCTCACTATCACAGAAAGCAAACGCAAGGTAGAGCAGGACGGCAAGTTTGTTTATGACAAGCATAAAATCTTCCTTTACAAAGAGGATTTCGAGAAGTTCAGCGAGGGTTTGCAGGAAGTAATCAATTATATCAAAGAGCGTTGCCCCGTAACTGAGGCCCGCCCCTACAACGACGGTTTCCAGAGAGGCGAAGAGTCCGGCAAACCTTCCGGCCCCGGTTATTCGGACGTTGATTTTGACGAACTGTAATATGGACGGTATCGAAGCCGACGTATTTTACAGAGAGAGATATGGCATAGACATTACGGCCTACGGCGACGTAGTACAAAAGTCGCTTGAAACCCTATATCAAAGGGGTGTAAGGCTCAGCGTTAAAAAGTTTTACAGGAAATTTGAACAGAGCGGTATCAGCCTGCGGATGTGTTCCGTAGAGCGGGTACGGCTCCGTGCTTTGTTACGCCGCACCCAGGACGAGCCGCCGATGCTCACCCCGTTTGGCGCCAGGATGTGGTACATCATGCAGAGGCGCCCTTTCGAAGCCCACGACATGGCTTTTCTGGCAGGCCGTTTCCCCATGGAGACCGCCACCCATTACCCACATCTGATTTGTGAAGACGGTTATCTTATACCGGCGAATATGTACTCCAACAGCACCGCCAGCGTCAAGAAAGCGGCCGTTATACGGCATTCCCTGTCGGCCGCGCCCCACACCAGGTAGTCGTATATCACCAGTGATACCGGCGCCATTATCAGCAGTACATTCATCACGAAGCCGCCGTAACTGAACAAAATCAGCAGCAGCGTTATCACCGCCGAATAGGCAAAAATCATTATCATCACTTTGGAGTGCGACACGCTGTACTGGGCGTTGCGCTTGAGGAATGAAATCAGCGAAACGATGAAACAGGTAAGCAGGGTCACTATCTTGATGACCCTGGCTGCGGAATTTGCCCCGAGGCCTGGATATGGCGCCACCACGGCAGCCAGGTAATCCTTTACCGCCGGCATAATCATACGGACATCGCCGGTAGCCAACCGGTAGGCCAGGAAGAAGGCCATCGGCAGCAGGAAACCCGCTATCGAGGAGACGATAAACCTTGCCTTGTCGCCCGCCATGAAAAAGTTCATTATCAAAAAGAACGGTGCCAGCCACACCAGAGGCGGGAACAGCATTGAAGCCAGTGCCAATAGCGCGCTGTAGAGGAAGGCCAGGTCGTCGTTGCTGTCGCCCCCGTAGAACCGGGCCGCCACATAGAAGGCCAGATTGACCGGCAGCACGCACCAGAGAGTCTTGTCATAAATTGCAACGGCGGGAAAACTGAGCACCAGTATGCCGAATACGAACGGCGCCGCATGGTTGATGCTCACGGCAAAGAAATCGACCGTAAAATAGACCAGCGCGGCGTTGGCCGCCAGAAACAGCAGGCCGCCTATAACGCCCCACGCGGTGAGGGGCTGCTTGTGGAAAACGAATGTCGACAGGACATACAGCACCACGGTGAATGCCACCAGGACATAGAGGTACTTGCGTATGTCAAAATGGCGTTTCATAAGCTTCCTTTAGAGATATTTCAGCAAATCCTTAGTAATGTCGGTGCGGTGATAAGCCTCCTTGAAACCGAGATTCTCCGCAGCTGCATAGGCCTTGCGGCCAGCCTGAATAATGTCGGGAGCGTTGGCCACCACAGCCAGCACGCGGCCGCCGCTGGTAACGATGCCCTCCTCTGCCACCTTGGTGCCCATGTGGAACACCGTGGCGCCTGCGGCCTGAGCCTTGTCGATGCCCGTTATCGGATAGCCTTTGCCGTAGCTGCCGGGATAACCACCGGAGACGATGACCACCGTCACGGCCGCCTCGGGGCTGATTTCTATCTTCTGGTTTTTCAACTCTCCCTTGGCAGCAGCCTCCAGATGGAGCAGCAGGTCGCTGGAGATACGCGTCATTACCGATTCTGTTTCGGGATCGCCCATGCGGACGTTGTATTCTATCACGTACGGATCTCCGTCGCAATTCATAAGTCCAATGAAAATGAAGCCCTTATAGTCGATATTGTCGGATGCAAGACCGGCAATTGTGGGCTTCACGATCCGCTCTTCCACCTTGTCCATAAAGGCCTTGCCGGCAAACGGAACGGGCGAAACCGCACCCATGCCGCCGGTGTTCAGGCCGGTGTCACCGTCACCGATACGCTTATAATCCTTGGCCTCGGGCAGAATCAGATAATCCTTGCCATCTGTCAGTACGAACACCGACACCTCGATACCGCTCAGAAACTGCTCTATCACGACCTTGCTGGAGGCAGCGCCGAACTTGCCGGAGAACATCTCTTCCAGTTCCGCGCATGCGGCATCATAGTCTTCCAGAATCACGACTCCCTTGCCGGCTGCCAGACCGTCTGCCTTGAGCACATAAGGCGGCTGCAGCGTCTTCATAAAGGCTTTGGCAGCTGCCAGCGTCTCTTTGGTAAAAGGCTTGTAAGCCGCGGTGGGAATGCCGTGGCGCGACATGAAACCCTTGGCAAACTCTTTGCTGCCTTCCAGCTGGGCACCGGTTTTGCCGGGACCGACCACCAGCAGAGACGGGAAGCGGGATTTGAGAAAGTCAGTGAGACCGTCCACCAGAGGGTTTTCGGGGCCAACGACCACCAGGTCAATGCCATTCGCCTCTACGGCGGCTGCAATTGCCTCGAAATCTCCTACCCCAGCCGCGATATTAGTGGCGATGGAGGCGGTGCCGGGATTGCCCGGCAGGCAGTACAGTTTATCAAGATGCTTACTCTGAGAAACCTTCCACGCTATGGCGTTTTCGCGGCCACCGCTGCCCACTACAAGAACTTTTAATGACATATCGCTTTGTTTATTGTCACAAAGATAACTACATTTGCTTTTATGAAAATAATCCGGGTCATTATTTTGTGCTGCATTCTGGCAGCTGCCGCAGGGTGTACTCCGCGCGGGATTATCCCCAAGCGGAAGATGGCCGCAATCAACGCCGAGATGTTTCTCTTTGACCAGTATGCAGATGCCGACAGGCAGATGAAACGGATCACCGACACCTGCGCCATATACAAGCCGCTGCTGCGCTCTTATGGCTACACCACAGACGATTATTTCAAATCCATGGAGTATTATCTGGACAACGTCAAAGAGATGGAGGAAGTGCTGGATATGACGGAGAAGATCCTTAAGAAGCGGGAGAACAGAATACTCAAACACATAGAGGAAGGGGCGCGCAAGAACGACACGACTATTGTCATGAAGCCACGCAGGCAGAAAAAGAGTGATGAAGATGAACTGCCAAAGGCGGACGAAACCCTCAGAATGAACTAATAACTTAAAATATGGACTTTTTCGAAAAGTATTCTTACAGGCCGGCAGACATAGACGCCAAGGTCGCCGCAGTCAAGGCCAATCTGGGTCAGTGGCAGAGCAAGACGGTGTGGCGCAACGCGCTGGGTCTGATAGACTTGACCTCTCTAACGGTTAGCGACACTCCCACAAAGATTGCCGCCATGACCGACAAGGTCAACCATTTTAACGAAACGTATCCCGACTATCCGATGCCTGCATCGATATGCGTCTACCCCAATCTGGCCAAGGCCGTGGCCGACGCCAGGTATACCAAGGACATCCACATCACAGCCGTCGGAGGCGGATTTCCTGCATCCCAGACATTCCCCAGCGTCAAGATAGCCGAATGCGTGGCCGCAGTAAAGGACGGTGCAGATGAAATCGACATCGTTCTGGCTCACAATTCTTTCTGCGACGGCCGCTTCGACGACGCCGCAAAGGAGATTTCCGACATCAAGCAGGCGATAGTTTCCGTGAATCCGGCAGCCCACCTGAAGGTGATTCTGGAGACCGGCGCGCTGGCCAGCAGCGATGATATCGCCACCGCATCGTTCCTGGCAATGGAGGCGGGTGCCGACTTTATCAAGACCTCAACGGGCAAAATCGGCGTTTCTGCCACCCCTGAGGCCGCTTATGTGATGTGCGAATGCATCAAGGCTTACTTCGATGCCACCGGCAAAAAGATAGGCTTCAAGCCCGCCGGCGGCGTTTCGTCTGCCGACGACGCATCGCTATACTACGGCATAGTGGATACCGTTCTGGGCAAGGAATGGCTTAACAAGAGCCTGCTGCGCTTCGGTGCCAGCCGGATGGCCAACAACCTGCTCACAGCCCTCGAAGGCAAAGAGGTCAAATACTTCTAATTCAGAGGATGATCTTCGTGGAAAAGGAGTAACCTGCGCGCAAGCTCGGGTATATCCTCCTTTGCTATTAGCGACGTGCAGGCACGGATTCCCTGACGGGTGCTGCCGCAAGTATCCAGACTGATGGCCGATATGCCGTAGAAGAGCATCTCCTCCAGCAATCCGGCGCCGGTCATGCCGGGATAGTCGTATGTAAAGTAGAAACCGTCGGCCACCTCCTCGTCCAGGTCCTTATCGTAGGTGATTTCGAATCCTGCGGCCAGGAAGGCATCCTTCATCTGCCTTGCCTTGCGGCCGTATTCCATCACCTCTTCGCGGAAGTTGTAGGTGCCGTCACTGGCAGCCTTGAACAACGCCGCCAGGCCGTACTGAGCCGAATGTGAAGTGCCGCTGGAGAGTGGATGCAGACCGCCGTAGACCACCGCGTTGCGGAAGACGGGAGTCGAATAGTAGCGGAGCAGATCGGGATATTTGCGTGCAGAGAGGTGGTCGCCCAGCGCCAGAATTGCGATTCGTTCACCGGCGTAGCTGAAGGCCTTTGAACTGGATATCAGCAAGATGTAGTCGTCTGTATACTTGCCCACGCTTGGCTGGAACGGCGGCACGCCAGGGCGGCCGTAATCCTTGCGGAAGTCCATGCCGAAGTATGCCAGATCCTCGATAACGATAACATCGTATTTGCGCGCCGTCTCGCCAATTATCTTAAGCTCATCTTCTGTGAGGCACACCCATGAGGGGTTGTTGGGATTCGAATACAATACGCTGTGGATGTGGCCCTTGGAGAATATCTCCTCCAGCTTGCCGCGCAACTTCTCGCCACGGAAATCGTAGATGTCAAACGACTCCACGGGAATGCCCAGCACCTTGTTCTGGAACTTGTGGACCGGGAAGCACGGGTCTATAAAGAGCGTAGTGGTCTTTCTGGCGTCAGTGCGGCTGGCTATCATAAAAGACACGAAAGCCGCCTGCATGGAACCCACGGTGGCCAGGCAATTCTCCGGCGCAATGTCAATGTCGATGAAATTCTTAATGAAGCGCGATGCCTCCTTGCGGAGAGCCGGTACACCGTCGATATCGGGATAATTGGCGGGCACACCTGCCTTAAGCGCCTCTATCTGGGCATCTATGCCGACTTTGGCTGCAGGCAGGCCGGGATTGCCCATCTCCATGTGGATGAAATGGACGCCGCTGGCAGCCTCCAGTGTATCGGAAAGTTTCTTGATTTCACGTATGGTGGCCTTACCCACACAAGGCAGGCCGCTGTCGGCGAAAATGCGCCGTACCAGCGTCTCGTCCAGTAAGTTGTGTTTCATAACGGCTTAGATTGTGCGGCCAGGGTACTCCTTGAGGGCCTTTTCCAGACATACCAGGGCTGCGCGCAGATCCTCTTCCTTGAGCACGTACGCAAAGCGCGCCTGGTTCTTGCCCAAACCCTTGGTCACATAGAAACCGGCCATCGGTGCAAACATCACAGTCTGGTTGTTGTAATTGAACTCCTCCAGCAACCAGCGGCAGAACTTCTCTGAATCGTCCACAGGCAGTTCAACGGCGGCGTAGAAGGCGCCCAGCGGCATCGGACAAACGATGCCCTCTATCTTGTTAAGACCGTCCACCAGAATCTGGCGGCGCTTGAGGTATTCCTTCTTGACCTGGTCAAAATACGACTGGGGTGTATCCAGGGCGGCGAGGGCAGCGATCTGGCCCCACTTGCTGCAGCACAGGCGCGCCTGGGCATACTTGAGCACCAGCGGCATGAACTCTTTGTTGCGGGAAACGATAAAGCCTACACGGGCGCCGCACATACTGTAGCGCTTGGACACCGAGTCGATGAGGATGATGTTGTCGTCCATACCGGGCACCTGCATAAACGAGAAGTGCGGTTCATCTGTATAGCAGAATTCGCGGTAAACTTCGTCGGCAATGATGAACAGGCCGTGCTTCTTGGCGATGCTGCACAACTGAATCACATCCTCTTTGCTGTACAGTTTTCCGGTGGGGTTGGCGGGATTGCAGATCAGTATCGCCTTGGTCTTGGGGGTGATGACCTTTTCCACCTCGCTCATCGGCGGCAGTGCAAAGCCGTCCTCGATATGGGTGGTGATGGGCACCAGCTTGGCATCGAACTGAATGGAGAAGGTGTTGTAGTTGGTATAGAAAGGCTCGAACACTATGATTTCGTCATCGGGGTCGCAGATGGCCTCGATAGAAATCTGTATAGCCTCGCTGCCGCCGTGGGTCACGATTATATCTTTGGTCTCCACGTCTATGCCGATGCCTTTGTAATAGCCCACCATACCCTCGCGCAGAGGCAGGTCGCCCAGCGAATTGGGGTAGGATATGATAGAAAGTTTATTGTTCCTGACGGCCTCCAGCGCCACTTCGGGCGAGTCCAAATCGGGCTGGCCCATGTTCAGGCGGTATATCTTGATGCCGCGCTTTGCGGTTTCGTCGCTCAGGGGGATAAGCTTTCTGATTGGGGAATAAGGCATTGCAAGCGCCTTCTTGGAAAATGTCAGCATATCTTTTATTCTAATTATTTCCGTTCATATAATGCCAGTTGCTTGAGGAAGCCCTCTATGTGCGGCTGAATCCTGCTTGTAGGGCAATCGTAGTTGTTCACCATTATTGCAAAACACAACTGTTCGCCACATACCGTTTCCACATAACCTGCATAACACTTCACCCCCGTCATGGAACCGCTCTTGCAGTGGATGCGGCTGCGAAGCTTTGCGGGCTCCTTCGATAGCACATATTTCAAAGTTCCCTCTTCGCCCGGTGTCGGGAGCGTGGAGTAGTACCGTGCAAATATATCTCTCTTTTGCATCATTCGGTAAAAATTGCAGAAAAATCTGGGCGTGACGTAATTCATCCGGCTCAGCCCGCTGCCGTCGTCCTGTCTGAGGCCGGTGGTGTTGCAGCCCATATCACAGATGTACTGCTCTATTGCAGCCGGGGTCTTGGAATAAGATGTTTCGCCAGTCAGGTGCAGGCCAAGAGTCATAAAAAGCGTTTCCGCAAAGAAATTGTTGCTCTTGGTGTTGGTCTCGCGGCAGATTTCCAGCAGCGTCGGGGACAGGGTCGTTGCCAGCAGAGCAGCCGTGTCCGGGGCCACGCCAATAGCGATTCCGCTTGCGGGTATCCCTTCGCCTTCAAGGTATTTCCTAAAGGTTTCGGCCAAAGTCAGTGCGGGGAAACGGTTGGATACTGCAATGGTGTCGGCCTTGCGGTCACAGGCAAACGTACCGGTAAAACGGCCTACCGGAGAGAGGTCGCTGGCGAAATAGGTCAGTTTGTTGCCGGTCCTGGGAGCGCCGGTGGTAGCATCGTAGCGGACATCCATCTCGGAATAAACATCTTCCGCAGGGGTTATCCGGAGTGTGTCGCCCTCGGCATTGCCAGGGCTTACGGCAAAGAAAGACTGGTTCTCGGCGAACGAAAGACCGCAGGGGGCGCTGCCGTAATCGGCGCCCAAATCTTCCCAGCACCACTTGCTGTGGGTCATCTCGCCTTTGAAGAAGTCGGTATCACCTATTATCTTGCCTTCGATGGCGGTAATGCCACTGGCTTTGACAGCATCTGCCCAACCTGCGAAAATGGTATTGATGTCCCCTCCCAGGCCGCCGTGGGAGCCCAGCGTGGGGTCGCCGCCGCCAATAATGTAAAGGTCGCCGTGGAGGATGCCGTCATCGTCAGTTTCGCCGGCGGTGGCTATTTTGGTTTCAAAGCGGAAATCGGAACCGAGTGCGTCCAGAGCCACGCCGGTGGTAATGGTTTTCATTGTCGATGCCGAAAGCAGCGGCAGGTCGGGATTGTATGCCGCAATTGTCTTTCCCCGCCCGTCCAGCGCCAGAATCGCCACCGCCGCGTTCTTCAGCAGCGGAGTCGCCTTCATCGTACTGTCCACAAACCGCTGAACGTTGTTCTGGGCGAACACCGCCGCCGGCGCCATCAGCACCGCCGCAACGACCAGACAGAAAAGCTTCTTTAACATTACCGACGAAGGGTTTACTTGTGCAAAGATAAAGCATTTTGTAGGAATCTTTTCTTATATTTGCATATCTCTTGAACGGGATATACGGCTGTTTGCGGAGATCGCGTAACTACCCTGCACCAGGGGGCCCATAAATGTATTCTGGTGTCTTCTATGACACTGCCGACAAAAGCCGATTCCGATTCTTGTAATGGGGAATATGGTTGCAACAACCCACGCATATTGCGCGTGGAGCGGTTGAACACACCTTTAAAACATTACAAGATATGGAAAACACTATTTCACAAAACCGCCCCGGAGGAGAGATCATCCTCTATCAGACCGCCGATGGCAAGGCAAACATCGATGTCAAACTCGAAAACGAGACCGTGTGGCTCACGCAAGCGCAGATGGCCACTCTTTTTGAAAAAGACCAATCCGTTATTGCAAGACACATTAAGAATGCCTTTAACGAAGGAGAACTTGAAGAAAGTAATATGCATTTTTTGCATAATACCCTCTCAAAGTATAGACCGACAACACTCTATGACCTCGATGTTATCATCAGCGTAGGATATCGGGTGCATAGTCCACGCGGTATTCAATTCAGGAAATGGGCCAACTCCGTCCTCAAAGATTACCTCATCAAAGGCTACGCCGTAAAGAATGACCTGGCTCAGCAGAAGTATGAAGACTTGAAAGCGCTGGTGGATGTTATGGGACGGACTATGGGATACCTTGACACCCCTGCAGACGACCAAATCAAATCTATCTTTGATGTAGTCAAGGACTACACCTATGCGCTGGATACTCTCGACAACTATGATTACCAGCGGCTGCCCGTCAAGGCAACGACACCGGAGTCTTTTCACGCGACCTACGACAATGCCATGGAAGTAATCCACAGCCTCAAAGAGAAGTTTGGCGGCAGCGATCTGTTTGGCCACGAAAAGGACGAGTCGTTCAAAAGCTCCGTAGGTCAGATATACCAGACATGGGACGGCATCGACCTTTATCCGTCTGTGGAAGAAAAAGCCGCGATGCTGCTATACTTGGTCGTCAAAAACCACTCCTTTTCCGACGGCAACAAACGCATCGCCGCCACACTGTTCCTGTGGTTCATGGATAATAATAGGATTCTCTACTCCCCGGACGGACACAAGCGTATCGCCGACAATGCCCTGGTTGCCCTCACACTGATGATTGCAGAAAGCAAAATGGACGAAATGGACATTATGGTCAGAGTAGTGGTCAACCTTATCGACGGGGATAATAAATGAGTTCGTGGCGAACCTGTTATTATGCCACGTCATGGATTTCCTTGCCGAAGGGGAGAATCGAGTTCAGCGCCATCTTGAAGTGTTGAAGGCCAAAGGGTATGCCGATGATAGTAATGCAGAATATAAGGCCGCATACCAGGTGGATAAGAGCTATCTCCCACCAGCCCAGCAGTATCCAGATGATGTTCATCATAACCGACAGGCAGCCCGGCTCTTGGGGTTTGTACACCAGCTCGTGCCCGAAAGGGCTCAGCGAGTAAGTTCCAAGTTTAAAGAGCTGTACACCAAAGGGTATGCCGATAATGGTGATGCACATAACCAGACCCACCAAATAATAAATCAAGGCGATGAGAAGCCCGCCAAGTATCAGCCAGGCAATGTTTCCAAGTGTTTTCATAATAATGCTGTAAAGATAGTGTATTTCTTAGTATTTGGAAAATTATGAAATATTGGTAACTTTGCGTAAATTATTATTATAAAATGAAGACTACTTCCGTTGCACTTGGGCAACATTTCGAGGAATTCATCCAGGCAAGCATCCTTAGCGGGCGTTATAATAACGCTAGCGAAGTTGTCCGTTCCGGTCTCCGTCTTCTTGAGGATCGCGAGCAAAAAATGGCCGCGCTACGCTCTGCCATCGAAGAGGGTTTGAATAGTGGTATTGTGGAAGATTTCGATACGCAGGATTTCCTGCTGCAGATGAAGGAGCGCAAATATGGCAAGATTTGACATCACCCATGAGGCCACAGAAGACCTCTACAAGATTTGGGAATATACCGTTGATACCTGGTCAGAAGAGCAGGCCAATAGGTATTATTCTGAGTTCATAGCCTCTTTTGAGGTAATTTCGGCCGCGCCATTCAACGTCGGAAAGTCGTTTGATGAAATCATTCCGGACCTTAGAGCTTATCATATCCAACGGCATATGATTTTCTACATCATTCAAAACAACGAGCGAGTTTTAATTGTACGCGTTCTGCACGAGAAAATGGATTTCACTCGCCATCTCAACCCATTCATTGACATTACGTGATGACCGACTTTGCTGCCATAGATTTCGAGACTGCGAACGAATACCCGAGCAGCGTGTGCAGCGTGGGGGTTGTGGTGGTACGCGGCGGCGTAATTGTAGAAAAGTTCTACAGCCTGATCCACCCCGAACCGGAGTACTACAAGTGGTTCTGCCAGCAGGTACACGGCCTCTGCCCGAAGGATACAGAAGATGCGCCGGTTTTCCCCTATGTATGGGAAAAGATTGAGCCGCTGATAGAAGGCCTGCCGCTGGTGGCCCACAATGCCAGGTTCGACGAAGGATGCCTGAAAGCTGCGTTCCGCGTCTACCGTATGGACTACCCAGATTACGTGTTCTACGACACTCTGTACGCATCCCGCAGGCATTTCGGACAGTGCCTGCCTAACCATCAGTTGCAAACGGTGGCAGAGGCCTGTGGCTTCGACCTCAGACTCCATCACCACGCACTGGCCGATGCCGAGGCCTGCGCACATATCGCGATGCAATTACTATAGGGCATGATAATCTGTCGTTCCAGGAGAGTATATTTGGAGAATAACAGACTCTTTATGATGTCAATTACACTATTCTTATGAAGCAGCTTATCCTATTATTATG
>JAEEGI010003248.1_pt1 | contig 38854 bp, 35 predicted proteins | sample 8958751 | NCBI WGS metagenome assembly JAEEGI01 (sample SAMN16246545, study PRJNA631951) | gut metagenome | biome: gut microbiome; feature: rumen; material: KS-attached | host: Bos | place: Iran: Karaj | collected 2018-10 | reverse complement strand
ACGAGAAGGACTATCAGCGCGCCTGCGACAAGTTTGTGAAGGAACGTGCCGACTTCTACGCGAAGCTATGCCAGATACCTTTCTTCCGTGTGATGCCTTCACAGGCCAACTATTTCCTCTGCGAAGTGCTACCTCCCTATACCGCCAGCGAGATTGTCATCTACATGCTGAAGCAGCATAACATTCTGACACGCGACTGTAGCCTGAAGACTGGTCTCGACCCCAACAAGCAGTATATGCGCATTGCCGTCAGAAACCACGAGGACAATACACGCTTAGCAGAAGGCCTGAGAGCCATCACAGCCAAATGAAGATTTGTATCTGCGGAGGCGGTAACCTTGGACACGTCGTGGCAGGCTTTATAGCCGCCCAAAAGAAGCATGAAGTATGCCTCTTGACACGACATCCAGAGCAATGGAGCCAGGACTTGATTATTGAAGCCCCTGCCGAAACAACCTATTCAGGGCACCTGAATGGGCTGTTTAGCAATGCGGAACAAGCTGTTTCCGATGCGGATATTATCCTACTATGCCTGCCAGGCTATGCCATTCGTGAAACCCTGCTGCAAATCAAGGATTACGTGCAGTCCGACGCTGCAGTAGGCAGTGTAGTCAGCAGTACAGGTTTCTTCTTCGAGGCGATGCAGTTGCTGCCAGCCTTACAACCACTGTTCGGATTCCAGCGCGTTCCTTTTATATCTCGCGTCATAGAATACGGTCACAAAGCCCGCTTGATGGGCTATAAGGACAGCCTTAACTTGGCCATTGAGCGTACAGAGCATCCAGAACAACTGCGCGACACATTGGCCGATATGCTGCAAACGCCCATCCAACTTTTAGGCAGCTATTATGAGGCCAGCCTCAGCAATAGCAACCCCCTCCTTCATCCTTCGCGTCTATACACACTTTGGAAAGATTGGCACGAAGGCGACATCTACCCTCGCGTACCTTTCTTTTATGAAGAATGGACTGAAGAAACTGCACAACTCTATATCCAGATGGACAATGAGCTACAATCCCTGTTGGATCTATTGCCAGTGCGGAAAGGCAGCATAGCCACCGTACTCGACTATTACGAAAGCACTGATGCCGTATCGTTAGCCAAAAAGTTACGCAGCATAGAGGCTTTCAAAGGTATTCTGTCACCTATGAAGCAAGTAGAGGGAGGCTATATACCCGACTTTCAAAGTCGCTATTTCACAGAGGACTTCCCCTATGGACTAGCTATCATTCATCGCTTGGCACATGAAAAAGGCGTACCCTCCCCTAGCATAGACATGGTTTATGATTGGGGAACAAAAATGCTGAACCGCTATAGCCAGTAAGCCTCAAAATGATGCGTGACGCGTTGCTCTACTGGGGGTAACGTCATATAGTCTCCATACGTACGCTCCAAATAGTCTTTGTAGCCCACCATCGTCTTATAAGTCTTTCCTTCAAACGCGATATCTACTGATGAGGCGATGTCCTCTGCAGGAAAACAGCTTTTTACTCCAGGACCAGCCTCTGTCATATGACAGACATACTGAGAAGATTCTTTACGCACTATCAGCTTGCGAATCATTCGGTTCAGCTGCTCTACAGAAATCGGCAAAAGCTTATAGCACCAATAGGCCAGACGAGAATGCAGAGGATTGCTTTTCGATATCTTGCAGCGACGTATTTTATAAAGTAACTTCTTGCGCTTGAATACACGCTCGCGCTCCTTCAAGTCATCAGGGACATAATCCACAGGGAAGATGTCCATATAGACACCAATTTCGAATCCCTCAGTTTCGTCCTCAACCATGCGAGTACGCAGATCGACGACCTTGGCAAACGTATAGTAATAGTGTGGTTCCTTTGCAGGATTCAGCAGTTTAAACTGCTCACTGCCCTTAAACTCTCGTAGGAACTGCTCGTAGTCCTTACGAGGCATATAGATGTCGATATCGTCGTCCCAAGGTATATAGCCCTTATGGCGCACAGCTCCTATCAGAGTACCACTCGACAGGAAATAGCGCAAGCCGTGAGCCTCACAGTATTGATGCACCTCGTCGAGGATGCCTATCTGAATCTGGCGCAGTTCATGTATATCTGTAATCTTTTTCATAACCTATGAGCGTCCAAACAGCCACTTCTTGAAGAACGGGCTGATGCGTAGTATGTTTGACGTGATGATGCTGAAACCCATAATGACCAAGCCCAACAGAACAGAAAGAACAATATCGAGCACGAAATTATGGGGATAGCTCTTGAAGAACTCACCAATCTGAGGCAGGTCAGGCATAAACAGGAAGTGTATCAGGTAGATGTCCAGCGTTCGCCTGCCTATGTATTGCAGCGACACGCCCATGACAGTAAACTTGGTGAAATACTGCTGGTAGTGGCGGAAGTACATGAAGGTGATGGTCAGTAAGCCGAATCTTGACACCGTCAGCGGAAGAATGGCCCACGTCATGCGCAGGGTACGCCATTTCAATGCGTCGAGCGTTGCCAGAATGACAATAACGATGACAATGGGGAAGAACCATTTGCTGTCCATCACACGCTGCCACTTGTCCCAATAGCGGTGCACGATATTGCCGTAGAGGAAGAAGGGGAAATAGAGGAACACCTGAACAAAGCTGGAATCCTGCAGGAAATAGAACAAATCGGTCTTAGCACCCTTATAGCCCTGCGCCCATGAAAAATACTGGGGCAGATAGTTTGTCTCGTAAAAACCAATTGACACGATGAACAATAACGTAATTGGAATCCACGTCTTCCACCGCAGCTTGCTTTCCAGATACGAGAACACATAATAGATGATGAACATGTAGAGCAGAGCTATGGTGAACCAGTAGCCACCCTTCAGCGGTGAGTGGAAGGCCGTCTCGACAGCTGGCCAGAACTGCCTGTTCAAGATAGCCATAGCCAGAAAGAAGAAGGCTACCGTCGGAATGGTCTGCACCTTGACCTTCTTCCACACCAGCATGCCGAAATTCTTCAAGTCCCATATCTGCGAGGCTTTGTATGCCAGGAAGCCGCTGACAAAGAAGAACAGCGGCATGCGGAACAGTATCAGGAAGGGGATAGCCGACGAATGTTTCCATTCCTCGCCAAATCCCAAGCCTGCCACATGGTTAGCCACAACCAGTATCATCGTGAAGCCACGCAAGGCGTCGAGCCATTCCAAACGCGGTTTTTTTACTTTTACTATATCACTCATGGGTGCAAATTTAGTGAATAAATTTGGAACTTCAAAATTATTTGTTTACTTTTGCAGCATTATTATGGATAATCTGAAGGAAAAGACAGCAAAAGGTATTGCCTGGGGAGCTATCAACAATGGGGCTACTCAGGTATTGAATCTTGTCTTTGGCATATTCTTAGGACGTCTGCTTTCTACGGAAGACTATGGTATTCTGGCACTGATTACCATTTTCACCTTGCTGGCAGGTTGTATTCAGGCGGCAGGTTTCTCGCAGGCTCTGGCCAACCTAAAGCCCCCCACTCAGCGCGACTATAACGCTGTGGCATGGTTCAACATCATTGCCGGGTTCTCCCTGTATATTTTACTCTTTCTTTGTGCACCGCTGATAGCCTGGTTTTTCGACCAACCCGCACTGACTGATGTGTCACGACTGGCCTTCCTCGCTATCCCCATTTCGGCTATCGGCATCGTTCCCAATGCCAAATTGTGGATTGAACTGCGCAATCGCGAGCAAGCCATTGCCAGCATTGCAGCTCTGCTCACTTCTGGCAGTTGCGGTGTATGGCTGGCATGGAACGGCTACGGCTACTGGAGCCTGGCTTGGCAACAGGTCATATACATCAGTGTTGCCAATATCTTCAAATACTATTTTACACGCTGGATACCCACCCTGCCCGTAGATTTCAGTCCTATTCGCAGAATGTTCAGCTTCTCATCGAAGATGTTAGCGACGAATATGCTGACCGTCATTAGCCAGAATGTGCTGACATTTATCTTTGGTAAGCTGTTGCCCATCTCAACCGTAGGACTCTTCAACCAGGCAAACAAATGGAACACGATGGGTAGTTCGCTGATTACCAATACGATGGCACAGGTGGCACAACCCGTATTGTCGAACGTCAACAGCGAAGAGGAGCGCCAAGAGCGCATCTTCCGTAAAATGCTGCGTTTCACGTCCCTGCTGTCCTTCCCGCTGATGTTTGGATTGGCACTGACAGCCCACGAATTCATCCTTCTGACTGTAGGTCCAACGTGGGAGCGTTGTGTACCCCTACTTCAGATTCTGTGTGTTGGCGGAGCCTGTCTTCCACTGCAAGGACTGTACCAGAATTTCATCATCAGTCGTGGCCGTTCTGATATCTACCTGCGAATGGTAGCCCTTCAGATATTTCTCCAGATAGGCATCACGCTGAGCCTGTCGTCACAAGGTATCACCACGATGGTTGCCGCCTTTTCTGCTTTGAACGTGCTATATACTGTCTGCTGGCACTTTGCCCTTCAGCGCATACACGCATTGGCTTTGTTCGATGTTCTGAAAGACACTGTTCCATTTGCACTGATTGCTGCCCTCGTAATGCTGGCGACCCACTACGCGACGCTATCTATCAGCACGCTGTGGCTGTTGCTACTGGCACGTGTCATCACAGCCGCCCTACTCTATTTTATTGTCATGCGACTGCTCAACGTGACCATCTTGAAAGAGTGCCTGCAATTCATCAAAAAGAAGCAATAAGTTTTTTCTTATAACACCATTTCACCATCAGGTATGCAAATCGCAGCAAGGATAGCGTCTGCCGATGAGCCAAGAGTCCTTGCAGGCATCTGAACATCAGTGTTTGAGGCTTATAAGAGAGAATCTCCGCTATCTGCTGTTTATCAATGCCCACGGCCAAAGCCTGATAGTAGACATTGAGCATACCTATCTCAAGCGCAAACAGAAAATCCCGTTTTTTGTCATTCACAGAAAAGTACTGCCAAAGCATTTCGTTGGCTTTGACATACGACAACACATGTTTTGTCGACAAGTGGTTGGCAAACGTGCTGGCCGAGGAGTCGTCCCTATAGAAATAGACAGAATCATCTATATATGCCATCTCGTTCGCTGCATGAATGAGACGTGGGGTCAGTGCCATATCTTCTGCCATGTTGATGCCTTCCACCGACTCTATTCCATGCTCTGTATACACCGTTTTCCGAATCAGGCGTGCCCAGATATGCGGAAGCAGCGTATGTTGTATCAGCATCAGTTTCAGAGCGGTATTCCTGTCCAAATGTGGTTCAGGACGCAACACGATGGTACCGTCTTCGAAATGCGAGCTATAGTTGCCTGAAACGATATCAGCACTTGTTTGCCGTTGGCAGGCGACCAATTTCTCAACAGCATCCAATGCCAGATAGTCGTCGCTGTCAACATTCAGAACAAAATCACCCGTAGCAGTCTCAAAAGCAGTTTTACGCGCTGCTCCCAAACCTCGGTTGTGGTCGTGACGAACGATACGGACCTGATGTTCACGATGGGGGTATTCCGCAAGAAGCTGCTGAATAACGGCCATGCTGTTGTCGGGTGTACAATCGTCGACAAACACATATTCTATGTCATCATACGTCTGTGCGAAGAGTGTTTGCGAACACTGTCCGACATATTTTTCTACGCCATATACTGGCACCAATATCGAAACCTTCATCTTCTACTCGATAGGTATATGCTTAAACTTACTGTTCAAGAACGACATCAGTCTTGAGAGCCACTTGATGAGTGGGAAAATGCTTTGGAAATGCGACAGCACCACGAAGTCGTGCAACAGCCCGTTGTTGACGCGTGAGAATCTCAGATAGTCGTCTTTATAGAAGGAATCTACCAGTTCGTCTATCATGCGGCGATTCTCCGTCAGCGTTTCTCTCCAACGCTGTTTGCTGACGCCACCACTTTCGCAAACAGCCAGTGGATGGTTGATGCAAGTAAGGGCTATACGGTCCTTTACCAAGGGTTCCACCACCGATTTCAGGTCGGCTATGAGTTTGTACGATTCGTCGAAGCCATACTTCCGCAACACCTCCTGACGATAGTAGACAGCCTGATGGTACAGGCCGTTCGACAGCAGGTCGTAGAGTGTCATCGTCTCCTTCAGCCGTCTGCGCACGCCGCCATAGATGTCTTCTCCAAGCATGATGTCGCCGTCGTATTGGCTGACCAGCGCGAGCGTGTTCTCGTCGGCAAACGCGTCGCCGGCATTCATAAACACCACGTAGTCGCCCGTCACCAAGCGGATGCCTTTGTTCATGGCATTATAGATGCCATTGTCCTTCTCGGACACAGACGTGGTGATGATGTCCTGATTCTCAGCAATAATCTTGAGCGACTCGTCCTTGCTGCCACCGTCAATCACTATCACCTCCCGCTGTGCGTAACACTGATGCCGTATGCTCTGCAGCGTCCGCTGAAGACCGTTGGCATTATTATACGTCACGACAATAATCGAATACTTTCTCATCCGTGTTTGCGTCATTTATAGTAGTTTTCTACGTCGCTGACAATGCATGCCGGCACCAGACCGCTGATGCTCTGCCCTGCCCTCACCCGTTTGCGTATTTCCGTACTCGACACGTTGAGCAACGGCACGCTGATGGTTCCCTGATACTCGTCGCGCGGATAGACGATGACGTCGTGATGCCACAGGATGTCCTTCCAGTGGCGCCAGCGTTGGAAGTGCGCCCAGTTGTCGCCACCTATCAGCAACGTAAAGGTATAGTCGGGATAGTCCTTCGTCAGATGTTGCAGCGTATTCCAGGTGTAGCTGGGCTTGGGCAAATGAAACTCGTAGTCGCAGGCTTTCACGCCCTCGACACCCTCCAGTGCCTTTTGTGCCATTTCAAAACGAAGACTATCATCCAACAGGTCAGCGTCGTTACGCTTTAAGGGATTCTGGGGCGACACCATCAGCCACACCTCGTCTAGCCCACATTGCTGCTGCACAGCCTGTGCCAGCGCGATATGTCCTGTGTGTATAGGATTAAATGAACCTCCAAAGATGGCTACCTTTTTCATCCAAGGAAATCTTTTACGATGCGTAATGTCTCTTGTTTGGCAGTTTCCAAGTCGTCGTTCACAATGACGTGATCGAACTGTGGTGCAAAGGTCATTTCATACTCGGCCTTAGCCAGACGCTCGGCAATGGCCTCAGGCGTATCAGTAGCACGTCCTTCCAGACGACGACGCAGTTCCTCGACGGAAGGGGGCTGGATAAACAGGCTCAGGGCTTCGTCGCCATAATACTTCTTGATGTTAACGCCTCCTTTCACGTCCACGTCGAACACCACGTTCTGGCCAGCCTCACGCTGATTTTCTATCTGCTGCTTCAGTGTACCATAGAAGCGATTCTCATACACTTCTTCATATTCCAGGAACTCATTATTTTGAATCTTGGCCTTGAACTCCTCTGGTGTCAGAAAGAAGTACTCCACCCCGTTCTGCTCTGTACCACGTGGTGCACGACTGGTACAGCTGATAGAAAAATAAAGCTTCAACTCTGGGTGCTCCTGCATCAGCCACTGCACGATAGTTGACTTTCCGCTACCGCTGGGAGCACTGACTATTAACATTTTACCTTTCATCAAAGTGCGTTCAAAACTTGTTCCTTGATTTGCTCCAACTCATCCTTCATCTTCACCACGATGTTCTGCATCTCAGCTTGGTTCGATTTCGAACCCGTGGTATTGATTTCACGACCCATTTCCTGAGCGATGAAACCCAGTTTCTTACCCTGTCCCGCTGCGTCGGCCATCGTCTCGCGGAAGTATTTCAAGTGGTTGGCCAGACGCTGCTTTTCCTCGCTAATGTCCAGTTTCTCAATATAATAGATAAGCTCCTGCTCCAAACGGTTCTTGTCGTACTCGGCACCTGGAATCTGCTTCAGACCTTCCACAATACGACTGCGGATTTTCTCTACGCGAGCCTTCTCGTAGGGTTCAATACTTGCTAGAAGCTGCTCGATATTGTCTATCTTCTCGGCAAACTTCTTCTCCAGTGCAGCCCCCTCCTGCGTACGGAATTCCACCAGAGCCTTCACGGCCTCGCAGACACCCTGACGGGCAGCCTGCCATTCGTCGTCGTCCAGCACCTCTACTTCCGTCTTCGTCAGCACATCGGGCATACGCACCAGTATCTGCATCCAGTCGGTATTCTGCATCTGATGTTCGTCAGCAAAAGCCTGCAACTGCAACAGGTAATTCTGCATCAGCCCTGTATTCACAGGTGCAGCCTCCGCAGCGGCATCCTTCTCAATCCAAAGGGCAAACTCCACTTTACCACGTTGTAACTGTTCGGCTATCAGCTGACGTATTTCCATCTCCTTCTCACGATAAAGCGGTGCAATACGTGTGGTTAGGTCAAGCTGCTTCGAGTTCAGCGACTTGATTTCAACATTGATTTTTTTTCCTTTGTAGGCCACAACAGTCTTGCCGTAGCCCGTCATTGATTGTATCATAATCTGCTATACCTTATTATTATATTTCGTGCAAAGGTACGAAAAAAACATTAAACATTAAACATTAAACATTAAATTTCAGATGGCGGAAGCAAATTTTTCACTTTTCACTCTTCACTTTTCACTTTATTTCGTATCTTTGCACCGTCATTCTATTAAACTATTAATCATTATGAAAAAAAGCATTTATTTATCGTTAGTGTTCATCGGGTTGCTGCTGACGGCAACAGGTTGTGGTAACAAGAAGCAGGCCAATAGTGGTACAGACGACCAAGCCTACCGTGACAGCATCGCAGCTGCCAAGGCTGCCGAAGAGGCTGCATTCAATAAAGCCGACTCCCTTGCGTTCAATGTCTGGGGCGATGTCAAGTTTGGCATGACCATCGAAGAAGTCAGCAAGACTGGTGCTTTTGGTACGCTGAAGGGCTCGGAAGAGTGGTACGAGATTGACGGCAAAATTGTCAGCAAGACGCTCGGCACCAAGGCATTAGGCAAAGTCCAGCTGGGATTCAATAACGATGCCCGCAGGTTGGAGCGCATCATTTTTGATTCTCCTCAAGATTTGCCAGCAAGCCGTATTTCTGACATGGAAGCCGACATCCACCTCATTGCTTCAAAGATTGAGGCAGGATGGCAGACTAAGTTCAAGTATGAGAACGAGAATGTTACCAGCGACCAAGTTAAGGTTGGCAGCGAAGTCTTCCACATTCTTAGCCTCGACTACGGCAACGCCTCAGTAACGTCCAACATTGGTCAGATGACTGAGGGCAAGTTTGACTACGACCTCGTCGTCAGCTATAACGTCTCTTTTTGATTTGAACCGATTTTCAGCACAAAATCGCTCAAATCCATCGAACCGTAACTTCGAGCTCTCGAATCCGTAATTCTCGACCCTCGAAGATTACGGCTCGTTAGAAGAATTTCACCATTTCATCAAGATTCTTTCTCTCAGGACGGTTAGGCTCTTCGGCTCGATAGCCTAAAGCAATGACAGCCATGATAGTCTCATTCTCAGGAATGGTGAAGAGTTCTCTAAGCTTGTCTGCATCACGCATACCCATGATTAGTGTATCGAAACCCATAGCCCTTGCCTTCAGAATCAGATAACAGTTACTCAGACCATTATCATAGGCTCCCCATCCGTCACCAACCTCGTTGGTCTGATTGCCTTGGAAGAAACCTGACTTGCCACGTTCAAAGGTCGAGACAATAAGAACAGGTGCATTCTTGATACGTTCCTTATTGCCACCAACCATATCCTGCACAGCTGCCAGTTTCTCTTCACTGATGGCTACATAGTATTTAGTGGGTTGCTGGTTTGCCCATGAAGGAGCCTCTTGTGTTGCCTTGATAAGATCACGAACTTCTGCCTCTGTGATTTTCTTCGAGGCATCGTAGTTACGAACACTTCTGCGTGAGGTTAATACTTCGTCGAAAGACGATGTTGACATAACGTTTTCGTTACTGTTGCCGTTGCTGCAACTAGTCATTGATAACAGTGCCATAATAGCACCAAACATAATCTTTTTTGTCATAGCTTAATATTTTTTGTGTCACATGTAATGTTGGCTGCAAAGATACGAAAAATAAAGGGGAAATAAGCTTTGAACCTATTTCTATTGCTTCGCGGAGAGAACAGGATTCGAACCTGCGAACCGGTTTTGCCGGTTACACGCTTTCCAGGCGTGCCTCTTCAACCACTCGAGCACCTCTCCTTGCGATTTGCGACTGCAAAGGTAATAATTAAATCTGAATTCCGAAAACTTTTTGCACATTTTCGTTCGTTTGATGGCATATTTCTTCTTCACTAACACCATAAGTCTCGGCCAGACGGGTGATGACGTGAGGAATGAAAGCCGACTCGTTGCGTTGTCCACGCATGGGTACTGGTGCCATATAGGGGGCATCGGTCTCAAGGACAATGCGGTTTAACGGAACGACGGCAGCAAGGGTTTCAGGCAGATGTGACTTCTTAAACGTCAGCACGCCACCAATGCCCAGCACAAACTGAGGGAACTCCAGGAGTTGGCGGGCCTCCTGTTCGTTACCAGTAAAACAATGGAACACGCCACCAACCAAGTCTTTCGCATATTTCTTGATAATAGCTACCATCTCGTTTTGTGCCTTCCGACAATGAATCATCAGGGGCAATTGTAACTCGACAGCCCAACGCACCTGTTCCTCAAAAGCCTCTAATTGTTCCTTTTCAAACTCACGGCTCCAATAGTAGTCAAGACCGACTTCGCCGATACAGCCTCCCCTCACCCCCTCCAAAAGCCGGGGGAGTAATGTCTTGATAACTGCAAGCTGGTCGCGCCAGTCAGCACGGACTTCCTCGGGGTGCAGACCCAGCATGGGATAGCAATAGTCGGGATATTGCATACAGACGTCAAGAACGGTGTGGCACGACTTGACATCGATGGCAGGCAAAAAGATTGCTCTACAGCCTGCCTCACGGGCTCGCTGCACGACGGCATCACGATCCTCAGCAAACTCTTCACCGTCCAAATGACAATGAGTATCGATGAACGTTGAACGTTGAACGTTAGACATTGAACTTTTATGATTACTTGTTGCGATGCAGGAGTTCGTCCATATAAGCACTGAGGGCCTGCTTTTTTTCAGCGGGCACACTAACTTCGCTAAGCGTCTTGCGAGCCAAATCAAAGTAATAGTTGATTTTATCCTCGCAAAGCTGACGGATGCCTATCTCGTCGTAGAGGCGTGTTACCTCGGCTACCTTCACCTCACGATTAAATGTCTTGGCATTAATCCAACGCGACAATTCGGCACGCTGTTTCGTATTAGCACGGTTGAAGGCGTTAATGAGCATATAGGTCTTCTTATTGCTGGCTATGTCGCCACCAACTGCTTTGCCAAACAGTTTGGGGTCACCATAGACGTCCAACAGGTCATCCTGCAACTGGAAAGCCAAACCGATCTGTTCACCCAGACGATAAAGACGTTCCACATCGTCTTGTGGAGCATCGGCCAGAATGGCACCCATCTTTAGTGCACATGCCAGTAGTACGGAGGTTTTAAGGCGTATCATCTCGATATATTCGTCCTCAGTCACGTCATTGCGTGTCTCGAACGACATGTCGTACTCCTGTCCCTCACCAATTTCAAGTGCTGTGACGGTAAAGAGGTCGAGCACCTGCTGGAGTTTCTCTGCAGGCACCTGCGCCACACGCTGGTAAGCCAACACAAGCATCGAGTCACCCGAGAGAATGGCCTTGTTAGCGTTCCAACGGCGATGCACGGTTTCGTGACCACGACGCACATCGGCATTGTCCATGAGGTCGTCATGCAGTAGCGTGTAGTTATGATAGGTTTCCAAACCAATGGCAGGCATCAGTATGTCTTCAGGTTGTTCACGCCACAGGTTGTAGCCTAACAGGGCCAGCACGGGACGAATGCGCTTACCACCAATAGCAAGTACATACTGTACGGGTTCATAGAGCGATGCGGGCTTGCGGTCGTAAGGCAGACCAGCGAGGTAGTCGTTGACCTTTTTCAGGATTTCGTCGGATGAGAGTTGTTTCATATATTAAGAATTTTACGAATTTACAATGATTACAATTTAAACACAATAGGAATGCAAACCTTGGTACGACAGGGTTGGTCGTTCTGAATGCCAGGTTCCCAATTGGGCATTTTATTCAATACACGCAGTGCCTCACGGTCACATTCAGGCGACAGCGACTTGGTAATGCTGATACCAGTGATGTGACCATCCTTCTCGACGTAGAAGACTGCCACCACCTTGCCTTGTGTCTTACGACTGCGGGCAACGGCAGGATACTGCAGGTTACGCGTGAGCCACTTCATGAATTCGACTGCGCCACCAGGATATTTGGGCAAATCCTCGACAACATGGAAGTTGAGAGGATTATTAGGGTCAACATTGAGGGGTGCCAATGCTTTGTCTTCCTCCTGCAACTCTGCCAGCAACTGCTCGTCATCATCGCCCTCACCTTCGACAGCCGGCTCTACGTCGTCGGGCTGCAATTCCACCTGATCGTCCACCACATGCAGTTGTTCAGTCTTGGGAGCCTCTTGTTTTTCCTCAATACGAGACGTGAGTTCCTCGTTGGACATGGGCACCAGTTCGCTTTCGTGCATCAGTTCGTCAAGGTCGATGGGAGAGATATCGTCACCAGAATCAATGGTATTCCACTCCAAGGCAACATAGAAAAAGGACAGAACAAATATTAACCCCAGGAGGAATCCTGTGGTGCGACGCTGGTCAACATCAGCCCGTTGAGTCTTCTTTTGTTCCATATCCAGTGCAATAAAATACGCAAGGCTGCGTTTATTAATTGTGCAAGGCTGTGCAAGCTGTCTCGCCAATTTTTCCGCAAAGGTACAAAATTAATTGAGAATTGAGAGTTGAAAATTGAAAATTATTAGTATTTTTGCAGGACTTTAGAGATTATTAGATGAAAAAGAGTGTTTTTGTCGTTGTTTTCATCCTTTCAGCCCTCATGGTGAGAGCTCAGGAGAGTCAGGAAGTTTACAGCTTCCTGCGACTGCCCGTGAGTGCCCACGTGGCAGCTTTGGGTGGTGACAACATCACGATAAACGACGACGACCCTACCCTCATATTCCACAATCCTGCACTGATTGCGGGTGTGACGGACAAGAGTCTGAACCTGAACTACATGACCTACATGGAAGGCTGCAAGACGGCCTCTGCCTCCTTTGTCAAGGCATGGAAGGAACGTGCTACCTGGGGCGTATCAGCCCAATATATGGACTACGGCAAGATGAAGCAGACTACTGCCGCAAACATAGAGCAGGGTGACTTCTCAGCCAAGGATATTGCGCTGGCAGGCACGTTCACCTATCTGCTGGGCAACAACTTCAGTGGTGGCATCACAGCACGCTTCATTTCGTCAACCATCGGCAGTTACTCGTCGGCAGCAGTGGCTGTGGACTTAGGTGCAAACTATCTGAACGAAGAGACGGGATGGTCGCTATCAGCTGTAGCCAAGAACTTAGGTGGACAAATCAAGGCTTATGATGACGACTTCGAACGCATACCACTCGACCTACAAGTTGGTGTCACGAAACGGCTTATCGGTTCGCCATTACGAATATCAGCCACACTGTCAAGACTGAACAACTGGGACCAAGGCTTCATCAAGCACCTCGCCATTGGTGGCGACCTGCTGCTGGGCACGCAGTTCTATGTGTCAGCTGGTTACAACTTCCGTCGCGCTAGCGAGATGAAGATTACTGACAGTGAAGGTTCGTCGAGTCATGGTGCAGGGCTGTCGTTAGGTGGCGGCATCCAATTGCAACGCTTCAAGCTGAATGTAGGCTATGCCAAATACCACGTATCAGCCTCGTCACTATTAATAAACGCAACGTATGTTTTATGAATTAAGAGTTAAGAAAATATGAAAAAGATTACAATAGCTATTGACGGCCACAGTTCGTGCGGCAAAAGCACAATGGCCAAGGACTTGGCCCGCGAAGTGGGCTATGTATATGTTGACACAGGAGCCATGTATCGCAGCGTCACGCTCTACGCCCTGCGCAATGGCCTGTTTACCGACGACGGCATCAAGGAGGACGAGTTGCGCCGCCAGATGCCCAACATCCAGATATCCTTTAAATTCAATGCTGAGACTGGTCGTCCTGACACCTACCTGAATGGCGAACTGGTAGAGGACAAGATACGTACGATGGAGGTATCGAGCCACGTCAGTCCTATTGCCACGCTGGGATTCGTACGCGAGGCTATGGTAGCACAGCAACAGCAGATGGGCAAGGATAAAGGCGTCGTGATGGATGGTCGCGACATTGGTACGGTAGTATTTCCAGATGCTGAACTGAAAATCTTCGTCACCGCCAGCGCAGAGGTACGTGCCCAGCGCCGCTATGACGAGCTGAAGGGCAAGGGCATGGAAGCCGACTACAACGACATCCTGAAGAATGTACAGGAGCGCGACTACATCGACTCACACCGTGAGGTATCACCTCTGAAAAAGGCCGACGATGCCATCGAGTTAGACAACTCACACATGACCATTCCAGAACAGAAGGAATGGCTTATGCAGCGTTTCAACGAAGCGGTAAGCAAGTAAATCCCTACATTTCCAAGAGGGCATCACGGCATTGTTCCATGAGCCACTTGGGAGTGGAGGTAGCTCCACAGATGCCAACGGTCTGAATGCCGTCGAGCCATTGGCGGTCTATCTCTTCAGGACCTTCTATCAGGTGGGTATTGGGATTGACGCGCAAACACTCGTTGTAAAGCACCTTGCCATTCGAACTTTTGCGTCCGCAGACAAAAAGGATGAGGTCGTGCTTAGTGGCAAACTGCGAGATGTTTGGCATACGATTGGCTACAGAACGGCAGATGGTGTCGAACGAGCGGAAAGTGGCATCAGGCGAGATATGTTGCTGAATATATTCGATGATGCGATGAAACTCGTCGAGCGACTTGGTGGTTTGCGAATAGAGATAGATGTCACGCGAGAAGTCCAACTGGCTGACCTCGTCAAAATGCTCAATGACGATGGCGTTGGAATGGGTCTGTCCCACCAGTCCCAATACCTCGGCATGACCTCGTTTGCCGAAGATGACAATCTGGGAATTACGAATTCCTAAGTCAGAATTTCGAGTTTGTGCCTCTTCGTCATTTGCCATTTGTAATTCGTAATTCTTTCGTATCCGCTTCTGCAACTGAAGTACCACAGGGCAAGTGGCATCGATAATCTCGATGTTGTTACGACGAGCCAGTTCGTAGGTTTCAGGGGGTTCGCCATGGGCACGCAGCAACACTTTGGCATTGTGCAACTGCGCCATTTCGTCGTGGTTAATGGTTATCAGCCCCATCTCACGCAGGCGTTCACACTCCATACCATTGTGCACAATATCTCCCAGACAATAGAGTTGATTGCCCTTAGCCAGTTCCTCTTCGGCCTTTTGTATTGCAGTGGTCACACCAAAGCAGAAACCACTGCCGTTGTCAATCTCAATATTAAGCATTTTTCAACTGTTCAAAATAGGCATCAAGCAAATCTTGGGCTGCCGTAAAACTTGTTTGCTGACCAGCTAAGACGGACTGTTCAGACTGTTGTAAACGCTGTTTAATCAGCTGATTATTGTAGAAATTGAGTCGCAGGTGTTCGTTGATACTCTCGTACATCCAATACTTGGATTGCTCGTTACGACGATAGTCGAAATAGCCATTCTGCCTGACGAAATCGAAGTACTGGTAAATCATGTCCCAGACTTCCTTGACACCCGTGCCATAAAAGCCACTGTAGCACAGCACCTTAGGCATCCAACCGCTTTCGGGCATGGGAAAGAAATGCAGGGCGTTACGAAAGTTGGTGGCTGCCATCTGACAACGGTCCACATTATCGCCATCGCACTTGTTGATGACGATGCCATCGGAGATTTCCATGATACCACGCTTGATGCCTTGTAGCTCGTCGCCAGTACCTGCCACCTGGATGAGCAGGAAGAAATCGACCATCGAGTGACAAGCCGTCTCACTCTGCCCCACTCCCACTGTCTCAACGAATATCTTGTCGAAACCTGCTGCCTCGCAAAGGATGATGGTTTCACGCGTCTTACGGGCTACACCACCTAAGGAGCCTGCCGTTGGACTAGGGCGGATGAACGAATCAGGATGGACTGAAAGTTTCTCCATACGCGTCTTATCGCCCAGAATACTGCCCTTGGAACGCTCGCTGCTGGGGTCAATGGCCAGCACGGCCAACTTGCCACCCTTCTCTTTCAGCACGTGGACGCCAAACTCATCGATGCTGGTAGACTTACCTGCACCAGGCACACCACTGATTCCAATACGTACTGAGTTGCCGCTATAGGGCAGACATTTGTTGATAACCTCCTGCGCCTTGGTTTGATGGTCAGGATTGACGCTTTCCACTAACGTGACAGCCTGCGACAGGATAGTAACATCGCCCTTGACGATGCCCTCGACCATTTCAGCAGGAGTGAGTTCCCGACGACGCACACGCTGACGTCTCAGATAGGGATTGACGATACTGGGCTGCTCGACGCCACTATTGACCTGCAGTCCTGCATATTCAGAACTATTTTCTGGATGTTCCATTTTTTATAGCTTTTGGCTATTGGCCATCGGCTATTGGCTAAAAGCTAACAGCTAATGGCTAACAGCATATTTATTTTGCATTGATATCAATAACTATTTTTCCTTTGTCAGGATCATTGGTTATCATGAGGATACGTGGACGTCGCTTAACTTTGCGCAATTCGTCGCGCATAGCCGTCACCTTCAGTTTGGTAGATTGACCAGGAGCCAGTTTACTCTTACCCAATGAAACCGTCATGCCTCCAGTGAACATCTGTAGCGAAGATATGTCAAGTTCCGTCTTTCCCTGATTGGTCAGTTCAATGATATCCGTCTTTTTCTTCTTACCCTCAAAGGCAATATCGATGGTCTGCTTCGACATCTGTAGTTTAGGTGCTCGCATACGCTGGTCTGCCCTCATCTCGGCAATGGCAGGCAATAGAACTGCCGACACATTGATTTCATGGTCAGGACTTACTTTGTCGCCTGGATTGCCAGCTAGATAGACTGAGGTCTGTGTCAGTCCATAATCGTGCAACTTGTCAGAGTGCAGGGTCACAGTAATCTTACCAGCCCTGTTGGGTGCTAATCGTTCAGGCACCACGACGGCAGAAAGATAGGACGGCAGATGCATCAAGTTAGGTTGGTAGATGCTCGTACCATTATTATAGACATGCAACTCTTGTATCTGCTCGAAGCCTTTATTGACGTCATCAAACTCCAGGGCATCCTTGTCCAATCGAAGATCACCCATCTCTACAGGATAGGTACCACTAACATCCTGATAGTCGGCCTGCACAACACCCTTCATACGGATGTAGAGCGGTTTGCCAGAAGCATTACTGATGATGGCTGCCTGATGGTCGAAATGTCCCAACTGACGGGCATCGTAGGTCATCTTAATCTGAAAATTGTCACCTGAGCCAATCTGCTCCTTGGGATATTCAATACTGGTACAACGACAGTCAGGACGTACCTCCGAAATCTTCAGATGGCGATGACTCTTGTTCTTAAACTCGAAAGTAGCAGTAATAGGCATCTGATAGCCTGTTCGTCCCACATCAATAGTAGTCTTTTCTGCCACCAGTTTTTGGGCTGTGGCAGTAAGAGGGAATAGGGTAAGAAGGAATAAAGGGAAAATCTTTCTTATCATCGTTATTTATTATTTTTTACTTTTAATGTTATTGACGGTGTCATAGCCCTATACTCAGGTGCATAGGCACAGCCTACTGTGCAGGTGCCCGTCTCGTAAGTACCAGCACGATCAATGTAATATTCTGTCTCAATCACGTGTTTACCTTTTGAAATGCCATAGTAGAAATAGTGAGTGGCATTATCCTTAGGCGAGCAGTAGGCACCATTGCGATAGCCTGACAACTGGCGCACAGGTTCCATACATGCAGCACGACGGTCGACCACCTGAACGAAGTCCAGATCGCGTTCGCTTTCAATTGTCAGGCGAATCTTGATACGGTCGCCGACCTTCAGGCTGTTAGCTGTCAGCTTTTGGCCATTGGCCATCCTTATCTCTCGTGTAATCTTAATACCACTCTGTGAGGCCTCAATGTCAGAAGTCTTCTGGAAGAACTGAGCATAGACAGCACCCCATGAAGTTCCTTCCGATGTCTTGGTAGCTGTAAACGTCTTACCCTGAGGCTCACTGATGGCTGTCTTCACGTAGCCCACACCTGCTGTGGCCTTAGGCGTCTTGACAGGCATGCCATCGATAGCGAGGACTGTTGGGGCTCCCTTAGTTTCCAAAGAATTCTGACCGTTCAGGAAGGCATAGATGGCATTGACACTGTTGATAGGTGTATCCCACGCCTGGGTACGCTTCTCCTGCAACAGCCAGCGGCGCATCTCGTCAATCGTCTGCTTATCCTGAGGTCTGACCATCTGGATAGCCTCGATAGCGGCCACCTCTGTTGGTATCTTGTAATCGTACCACGAATAGCCCGCACGAGGTGTATCATAGTAACGTCCCATCTCTTCAGTAAAGACGGTCCACTCCTTCAAGCTCTGTACATATTGTGCTGCCAGCTTGGTATCGCCACGCTTTGAAAGGATAATAGTTGTCAGGGCCTTTTCATAGATGGTCTGACGCTTGATATCCTTTTTCAGCAACTTGTAGAGATAGTCGTTAGCATTCTGCACACTCTTCGACAGTTGACGACCATCGAGGGCACAGATATAGAGCCAGCGCAGGGCAGTGAACGATGGAAAGGTGGGCTTGATGCCCTTTTTCTCACGTTTCTTCATCTCCTTCACAAGATCTACCATTTCCTTGCCAATATAATCGAAGGCCTTATCAACCATCTGCTTCACTTCTTTCCGTTCGCCAGTCATCACACGCAGACGCGTCAGCATTTCCTCGACAGTGACAGTGACCATCGTGCTGCCAGGCATTTCAGGATACCATGAGAAGGAGCCGTCAGCTTTCTGTAGCTTCTTCAACTTCTCTACAGCCATATCCAAGCGGTTCTTGATGAGGTTCTCGTCGAAGAAGTCGCCTAAGCGTTGCTTCTGCTCGTTCTCACGATCGGCAGCGCGCACCCAAGGAGTCTCGCTCAACACAATATCCTTCAGTTCCTGGTTCTTCTCTAATTGGGAATCGAGTGTTTTCTGGTCAGAAGCAGCAGACTCACGTTTCCACTGTTCGAAGATGCCCTTTACCTGCGGACTCTGGTCTAATAGTGATTTAGCCAACAGGTTGCTATAGTAAGAGGCAGCCTGGTCAATGGCACTATGTTCCCAAGGTTGCCCGACAGTGGCCATCGACTGTACCATGAGCCAGGCTGGATTGTTAGTGTACTCAATGGTCAACTTCTGCTGTTTAGTACCAACAGGGAATAGTTTTGTCAGGTCTACCGTCTTCACGCCAGCCTCATGCTGCGTAAACGGAACGGTCTTTGTGACATATTCGCTATTGGGCAGAATGGGCAGATAATGCTGCTCTCCATCTGAGAAGCCTTCACCAACTGCAACGACCTTGCAAATCAGCAAAGAATATCCGTCCTGAGGCTGATAATTGAAGGTGACACTGGCAGTCTTTTCTGACTCTACAGCAAACGGTTGTTGCTGTTCAAAGACAGTATTGTTTGTTTCTGGGTCAATCAGCATCAGCTTGGCTTGACCACTGACAACATGGTCAGAGGTATTGAAAATACGGGCAGACAACTCGGCTTCGTCACCCATGCGGATAAAGCGAGGCACGTTGGGTTGAATCATCACGTCCTTTTTGGCCACAGCCTCGGCACCGATATAGCCGTACAACATGTCCACCGTGTTAGAAATACCCATAAAGCGCCAAGTTGTCAGACATTCAGGCAGCGTAAACTTCAATACCACCTGACCATCTTGGTCTGTCTGTAAGGTGGGATAGCAGAAAGCAGTCTCCTGCAGGTTCTCGCGTACCTGCACCTCTTCCTGTTTTTCCTCACTGTCCTCACCTTTTGCATCTTGTGCACCTGCAGCAACTTCTGCTTTCGCTACCTGCACTTCCTTAGCCTCGACTGCAGACGTTTCAGCAACTGCCATAACAGCATTGCCTACTCCATCTTCCATGACCATCGGTGCAGAAGCCTTTGCCAAGGCACGCGTATTGTATATTCCCCTACGCGAAAAATAGACATAATGCGGATAAACGCTACTATCGAAGCGGCTGAACTGGAGACTGGGAACCATCAATCCCTGATAACTCTGATAACCACTTGCATTGATGCTGCCCCATGTGGTCCACTGCCACGAAGTAGAGGGTTGTGGCAGATAGCTACTGGGATAGAATGACCAGTAATGAGAAGCTATCTGGTCGAGACTCTTATCGTAGAGCACAGCCAACAACGAGGCATCAGCTGGTGTTCCGTCAGGCTTGGTAATCTTCAACTGCCACTCCTCCTGCTGGCCAGGTGTCAGGCGGTCACGGAAGGTCTGCCACGTCATCTTCAGACGCTTGTCAGGCATCGGTCGCCTGATGGTATGCTGATGTATATGGCACTGGCCGTTCTTCACCCATGCATAGGTCAGCAGCAAGCCATTACCGTATTCTTCCTCATAGGTAAACTTACGATTAATCAGTTCACCGTTCTTCTTAACGCTACCACTTTCCAGCAACTCTTCGCCAGAATAGATAGAATAGACGATGTGCAGGTCAGGATCGCTGGCACCCACCTGGATTACAACGGGCTTGCCATCGCTGGGGAACTCGCTATTCGACGCATAGAACCAGTCATCCGTCTGCAAGGCAGGTTTCTTGTCGTCAAGGCCGAACACGACAAACTTGACATCCACTTTATCGTCTCCACATTCTGCTTCCAGGCGATGTTGGCCCGACTTCAGCTGTCCCTTGGACAATGACACTGGGCTATTGGCATCACACTGTTGCCACTTGCCTCCGTCCAGACGATACTTGACTTGACCAGCAATAGGCTGACCAGCAGCATTACAACGGGTAAAGGTCACATTGGACATCTGGTCGCTACGCACCTTTTGGGGGATGTCGCACGTCAATGCCGTAGGCTTAGTACCCAACGGCAACGTCATGGTGCCGCTATGTGTCTCACCTGCCACATCCGTGACGTCAGCCTCAACGACAAAACTATAGTACATCGGACGTTTGTTCATGCTCTTAGGCACCGTAAGAGGTATCTTTACCTTAAAGGTTCCATCATCAGCAGTTACAGCCTCACCTTCATAGAGTACGTCATTCTGCTCTCCACTACCGATATAGCCCGTTTCCCAATACCACGAGTACGACATCCACCAAAAGGCAATCTTACGACGTACCGTGTACTTTACCTTGGCATCCTGCACAGGCACACCGGCATAACTCAGCGCCTTTCCCTCTGCGCGAACAGTATCGCCTGCCTGATACGACTCCTTGTATTCTGCAAACTCTATCTGGAACGTTGGACGCTTATACTCCTCAACTCTGATGCTCGTACTACCGCCATTATTGGCACGAATAGTGAAACGACCGTTCAATAGTCCTTGCGGCAATGTAAACTGTACGCCACACTTGCCGAAACGGTCAGTCACGGCTGACTGTTCTGCCACAAGCTTGCCATTGGCATCGCGCAGTTCCATCCGAATCTGATTGTTGGCAACAGCCTGATTGTCGAGTTCCGATACTTCCTTCCAAACGATGGCTGACACAAAAACGGTCTGTCCAGGACGATAGATGCTGCGATCCGTAAACAGGTTAGTATGTACTTGGTTATACTGTCGCTCATAATAAGTATAGCGTCCGTAACTGTTCGATTCAGGACAATAGCAATCTGTCTTGGTAAAGGCAAACGCGCTGTTAGGCTGTTTATCATCTTCAACACGATAGACAACCTCGCCCTTGCTGTCAGACGTGAAGTTCTTGAAAGTCTTGGGCTTACGCCACCCGTTGCTGAAACCCAGTCGAAGGGTTGCTCCTTTAACAGGCTGACCCGTCGTGGCATCAACCACCACATAACGTATCGTACGGTCTGGCTGGTGCTGCATGATAATACGCATACCCGACACGAAATACAAAGAACGCGACACCTTCGTGTCTGGCTGCGACTGAAATTCCACCATATACACACCAGCAGGCAGTCCATCAAGCAGTATTGAATCCTCAAAGTTCTCATAGTCCTCATGACCTGAGAAGGTCAGCGTACGACGCAACTCTGTCAGTTCCGTGAGTTCGCTCTTCAAAGACTTATAATCCTCTTCAATATTAGGATTCAGTTCCGTATCCCCCTTTTGCTTAGTACGATAGACACGCATGGTAATCGACTGCAAATGGCGCAACAAAGGCAGAGTGACGGTTTGCTGCTTGCCTACCTCAGACACTTTATCAGGTACCTCAGCCTCATAGTAAGGATTAATCAGTTCCTGCCACAAATTACGCAACTGATTAGTCCTTGGCCATGAGCTCCAGCGACGTATAGACTCCTGCAACCAAGCTGCTTTCTCAGCTCTGGTAGCATCCGTTTTCGTACTCATGTAGCCATAGCGTTCCATGGCGATCTCGCCAGCCTCAGAAAGGTCGCCATAGATAGCAATCAACGAGTCAAGACTCTTGATAAACTTAGACTTGGCATAGGACTCAACACCAACGTCCTCACGCTCTTCCATCAGCATACGCAACGATGTATAACAAGCTGCTTGACGCTTGCCCGCCTTCTGATAGTAGTCAGCAAGCTGTCGCCAGGCATTCAGCTCAATCCCCACCACACTCAGCAGGTCATCATTGAACATCACACTGTGTTTGCTCTTGATGACAAATGGGTCGTATGTCTCTGCCTTGGTCTGTGCCAGCAAGTCTGGATGCGACAAGGCTTTCGCGCGATAGTTGTCACTATGTATCTTCCAGTCTTCAGACAACTGGTGGTTACGTAAGTATATCTGCGAAAGCACCGCATCATACACAGCCTGCAACACAAGGTCGTCCTTAGATTGTTGCTCTTGCTGTTCCAATCTGGCTACAGCAGGAGCCAATGAGTCTGGTGCCACCTCTGCCATCAGCTTGGCATGCATCAATGTGGAACGCAACAGCTGGCCATAGACCTTTTCTGCCCTTGCTTTCGTCTCTATCGTTTCCAAATGAGAGATGGCAGTCTTGGGTAAGTCCTTGTACTCAGCCTGTTCAACCTGCTTCCACAACTCTTTATATGTCTGACCAAGCGTTCCAATTGGCATAAGCAATAATATTGCCACGATAATGAATAATTTCTGTTTCATATTTCGCGTACATTCATTTATAATATGCAAAGATAAGAGATTTTTGCCAAACCACCAATTAATTTAACGAGTTTTCAAAATAATTTCGTAACTTTGCAGCACGAATATGCTATATAAGGCTCTTGTGTTGTTAGGCCTTGTTTGTCTGCTGACAGGATGTCAAAATGACGGGGTAGTTCCCTCTTCTCATGTGGAGAAAGGGGATAGTGCCTCTGTTTATCAGGATATGGCTTATCGTGCGATGTTTGTCGACTCGTTGGCTCAAGCAGAAGCATACGCCTACCGTTCGCTGATGCTGAGTACGGATTCAACACTCGAATGCGGAGCCCTGTCGTTGCTTTGCTACATCTATTATCGTGAGGGGAAGCAAGATAAACTACAGATGATGATGCAGATACTTTCGCCAGAGGTTTACATGAACGTGATGGATGTTCAGTTGTTGGTTGAACAGGAAAAATCTGGTCGACAACAGCAATATTACATGTTGGCTATCATCCTCCTGCTATTTCTGTCGGGTGGTATCGCATGGTGGTATCTTCACAGGATGAAGTCGCTACGAGGACTCTATCAACAGCGAATTGCGCTGACTCGACAGCTATTGGGAGATCATGGGGACGGAGATTCTGAAAATGGTTCTCCGCTGAAGCAGAATGAGTCCCGTGATACCAATCCCTTGGACATCGCAGAAACCAAATTAGGTTTCGATGTGCTCTATGCTATCATCAACGACCAGAATATCAGTCAGATGGGCAAACGTGAAGAACAGGCTCTGCTGAAGGTCTTACCAATGGTTGATACCACGCTCTGCACTATTCTCGCCAAAGCCTCATCACCACTCACGCCTAAGGAGACTTTCTTCTGCCTGATGGAATATTATGGAAAAAGCGACCACCAGAAAGCCCTTTCCTTCTGTTGTTCTGATCAGGCCATCCGCAGTACAAAGAGCCGTCTCAACAAGAAACTTGATATCGAAAAACTGCGTCCTATATAGTGATTTCACCAGAGCCGTAGCAGCGGTGGTGCTCAGCATCGTAGACGACACAGAACTGACCAGGAGCTACGCCATGGATGGGAGCCTGAGCGTGAACCATATAGCGACCTTCGCCTAAGTCTTCTAACTTGGCAGGCAGATACTCAGGCGTATGACGAATCTTTAGCGTGATATCTGTTGGGGGCAGTTGTCCGTTGATGCTATGAAAAGCATGAATGGGGAAATCTTGTTTATAAGCACTCTCTGGGTCGTAGCCGTGCGACACATAGATGATGTTCTGTTCGATGTCTTTCTTGATGACAAACCACGGACCGCCACCCAGTCCCATGCCCTTACGCTGGCCTATGGTATGAAACCAGTGTCCTTTGTGCTGACCAATCTTCTTGCCAGTCTCCAACTCTATCACGTCGCCAGGCCATTCGCCCAAATAGCGACGGATATAGTCATTGTAGTTTATCTTACCCAAAAAGCAAATGCCTTGTGAGTCACGACGATGGGCTGGTGCCAAGTGTTCACGTTCGGCAATCTCGCGCACCTCATCCTTCATCATGTGGCCAATGGGAAACATCGCTTTCTCCAATTGCCAGTCGTATATCTGAGCCAGAAAGTCCGTCTGATCCTTCACGGGGTCAGGACTGGTACAAAGCCATTTTAGCTTTTGGCTTTTGGCTTTTGGCTTTTGGCCAACAGCTAACGGCCAATTGCCAATGGCCTCTTCCTCCGTCTGTGCATAATGCCCAGTAGCAATGAGGTCGTAGTCCTTGCCTCTTTTTTCATGAAAAGCGCCAAACTTAATCAGCCTGTTGCACATGACGTCAGGATTAGGCGTCAGACCTGCCTTCACCTTGTCCATCGTATATTTGGTGACTTGATCCCAATACTCCCGATGGCAGTCGATGACCTCCAACTTACAGTCATATTTATGGCTAACGGCTGTTGCCATCTCCAAATCCTCTTCGCTGGAACAGTCCCATTCTTCTTCCTCCTCAGGTCCTATCTTAATATAGAAACAATCAGGCTGAAGGCCTTGACGCACCAGTTCGTAGAGCACCACACTGGAGTCGACGCCCCCAGAAAGCAGTACAGCGATTTTCTTATCTTTCATATTCATGCTGCAAAGGTAGTGCAAATCGAGCGAAATACAAACTATTTTAATCGGAAAATTATGGGGATATAACATTTCACTCTGACAGTTATACCATTTTGTCTGCCTGGAATCCATCTGGGCATCAGCTTGACGATGCGAAGTGCCTCCTTGTCCAAAACAGGATGCACGCTTTTCACCACTTTTACATTCGACAGTTTACCATTTCTCTCCACAATGAAACGTACTATCACGCGTCCTTGTACGCAACTTTCTTCTAACCCTTTGGGATAGCGAAGATTCTCCTCGATGAATTCTTTCAATTTCTGAGTTCCACCAGGAAAGGACGGCATCTGTTCAACACAATCGTACACATTAATAGTGTCCTTCCTTTCTGCCAGATACTGGTCTACTTTATCCGGGTCAATGATTAACGGCACATTTTGTGCACATGCAATGTTCCCAACAGTCATCATCAACAAGACGACAATCATCATCACAAATTTTTCTCTTTTCATAGTCATATCGTTGTATTACATCTTTCTTAAAAATAACAGGGTCGTCAGCTGCCTGTCATTGCGCCCTTAGACACCAACTGGCGACCCCGTTCCAGCCTGAGGATTAACACTCTGATTGATAAGTATGTCGATGCAAAGATACAATAGAAAAGGCCCTTTGTCAAGAGCCTTCATATAGTTGACACATTTACAAATGTGTAACTAACTTATATTCAGAAAGATGCTTTATACGATACAGATGCCTTTGACACAACCATCTATTCGCCCATAAGGCTGTTGAGGTAGACTTCGAGGGCTGTATAGCCAGTCTTTGAGATGATCTTATTGCGGTCCTCGGGGTCGTTAGGATTCAGGCCGTTGGCACGTTCCCACTCGTCTGCCATTCCGTCGTGGTCGTTATCCAAAACGGGTTGAGCTGAAGCGTATTGGGGCCAGCCATCAGCATCGGCAGGACTATCGATAATGCCAGGTTTGTTGGCTGACAGACCTTGATACTTGGGGTGTCCACTACGCACATCCTCCACGATACGAAGCTCCACGGCATCACGATGAATGGTGCCTGCCTTATCTAAAACATGCCGATAGGCTTTCTTGGCAGACTCGGGTTTAACAAGATAATCCTGATAGCCAGTAGCTTGCAAGCGCTTACCTGACTTCTGCTGTTCTATAGTAAATGGCGTCTGATTGCTGACAAGCGACCAATTGTCCTTTGCCTTGACGCCTTCCATCACGTTGCCGTCAAAATACCAGATACTGGGTGACGTGAGCTGCTTGCCCTTACGAGCCTGCGACAGCTCGATAAAGACATTATCCTCTGGGTGTGCCGGTCCTGGCTTATAGTAGTTGCCCACGAAGTTACACTCATGGGTACTCCCCTCACCGGCTTCGTTTTCGCCTCCATAGCAAGAATTCCTGCGCCCCCAGTTAAAATTCACATTATTAATATACTCCAGGAAAACGTTCTTGTCGCCACTGGGATTTGAGGCACCATTGATTCTTGGACTGCGACTGTCGTTATGTGCCAGCAAGTTATGATGGAACGTGGCTGGTGAACCACCCCACTGGGCACCATAGCCACGGACACCCTTCTTGTGGCCGGCGTCGTGCAGACCTTCGTGGATGATACACCATTGCAAGGTGGTATAGTGGTTATCATACATGGTCACGTTCTCCTCACCGCTCCAGCCAAAGCAGCAGTGGTCAATGATGATGTTGCGTGCGTTTTCAATGCCAATGGCACCTCCTTCGATGAAGTTCTCCTTTTTCGACTTCAAGGGGTCACCCAAGGTACCCAGTCGTGAACGGATATTTCTAATGATGACATTCTCAGAACCGCCCAAATTCAGCTTGCCACCACGTAGCAGAATACCCTCGCCAGGTGCTGTCTGTCCGGCAATAGTGACATTCTTCAGCTTGGCACGGATGGAACGTTCGTTCTTACGCTGTGTATTAGGGCCAATATCAATGATGCCACTCACACGAAAAACGATGGTGGCATTCTCGCGACCAGCCTCCGTCAGTGCCCAACGTAAAGAGCCTTCGCCAGAATCGTTGAGGTTAGTCACTTCAACCACCTTTCCCCCACGTCCACCAGAGGCATACTTGCCAAAGCCCTCAGCCGTTGGGAAGGCCAATGTTTGAGCCCAAGAACTTACAGCTAACAGCCATAAGCCAAATGCCAATAACGTTTCCTTCATACCTTTGAAAAAAGTGGCGGCCCCAAAGGAGTCGCCACCTTATTATTATTTTTTACTTACAATTACTTCTGAATCATCTTACGACCATCCTTAATCACAAGACCCTTGAAGCCATTGTTTACCTTCTGACCAGCGAGGTTGTAAGCAGGAGTGTTCACATTGTTAATCTTAACAACGCTGATACCATCGGGCTCCTCATCTTTTTCAGCATAGTAGGCCTCCATATCCGTTTCACCAACATCAGCCTTCATCTGAGCAGCAATCTCACCAGCAGTCATTTTGCTGTTCTTGATGAGCAGACGGGCAAAGTCGAATGGAGCGTCGTTGTCGTTCCAGTCCCAAGCCTGGTTACCACCGAGGCAGACATACTTCAGCTCAGCACCGTTAGAGAACAGGCCTTTCTGGGTATTATCAGCAACCTTGGTTACATCCCACTCGTTCTTCAGAACACCATCAATGAAAACCTTGGCATTCTCACCCTCGAAGACGGCTGCATAGTGGTGCCACTTATGATCCTTCAACCAGTCTGTATCACCATGATACAAAGTATTCTTACCAGCCACATTCTGCGCATCAGTATAGTCTGTCCAGCCTGCGCAATTCACCTGCAGCACGCCACGGTACTGACAAGCCATCATAGGCCATGAATTTACGCCATTGACAGGTGCAGCAGCGTATGCTGTAAACAACGGAGCCCACATATAATCAGCAGACTTCGTCTCCTTCTGAGCACGTACCCATACAGCGATGGTCAACTCCTGAGTCTTGTCAGAGTGAGCCAGAACATCCTCGGGCAGCAGGCAATAGCTGGCACGCTTAGCGCTACCATCGTTGCTGAAGAAGTCACCGAATGGAACGATATTGAGAGGCTTTTCGTTGTCATCCAGTTTAGGCTCTTCGCTGGCAAATTTACCATTGCCGAATGCTTTCTCGCCCTTCCAAGAGACACGTTCGCCCGTAGTCTCATCTTCGTATGTCGAGAAATTGGTTGTGAAGACGAATGGAACAATAATATCGTTAATCAGATCGTCAGCAGTCTTGCCCTCGTGGAACTCGAAGCCACCAAAGCCAATCTGCGAACTGTGCTGGAATACCCAGTACTCCTCGCCAGCCTCAACATCGAAAGTCAGCCAGCCCCAGAAGTTCTGACCACCATTACCAATAACATACTGACGCGCAGTGGCCAAAGAATCTGCTTCAAACTTCAGCTTAGCAATTCTCTCTTCAAAAGCCTCCTGAGTTTCGTCCTCAGCCTTACCTTTTGCAACAGCTGCTTCGTAATTGCCATAAATATAAACATGGTGTACAGAGTCAACCTGATCAACGGTCAGCATTTTCTTTTTACCGTCAGCACCATTCACGCCGTTGATAAAACCAGAAGCCAGCAGACGCTCAGCCTTCATGGTCTTAGCATTGACAACGAAAGTCTGACGATTACCCTTATTGGCCCATACCTTCACCTTGAAAGCACCTGCAGCAGAGGCAGTAAACTTGTAGTACAAACCAGTGATAGGCATACCTACAGAACCATCGGGCTCATAGAACACATAGTCGGCCTTGTAATTACCCAACCACTCGTCATCCTTGGAATTCTCAATAGCATTCATCTTTACGTAAGGATTGCCTGTACCAGTGACATACCAAAAATCGATGTCGCCCTGATTCTTCTTGCCCCAAGAAATGTCATTCCAAGCTTCAACAGATGCTACCTCATAGATATGTTTCTCAGCATCAAGAACGGCACCTGGCGTAATTTGCTGACCGCCTCCATCAGCATTGGCAGGTGTTGTACCACCTACAGCAGTCACAGTTGCCTTACCTGCAGTGATAGTAATAATCGACTTACCATCTGCCGTATTATTAGCCGCACCACCATCTTCACCTGCTATAGCAGCAAACTCAGGGGCCAGTTTACCGTCGACAATAGCATTGTAGACGTCCTGTGCATTTGCACTCATGGCTAAGAAAGCCATACTAATTAGAGTAAAAATTTTCTTCATAAGTAACTAAATTTGAATTAGTAATTAAGTTTGTGGGTGCAAATTTAAGGTTTTTATCTGAAATCTCCAAATTATTTTCTCAAAAGTTTACTCTTTATTAAAATCATACATAACTTGGATACACAATGAGACCTGCTCTGTATGCCTCTACTTTCCATTCAAATGTTATCATACCTTTATCAGACTTTTCGCATATTTTATTCCAATTTAATTCTAATACATCTCTAATTTATGAATTGGAGAGGAATTGGAGATATATTGGAGATGTATTGGAGATATGCATGGCATTTATTGTGTTTAGAACAGATTAAGGTAAGGCAGAATATAAGTGTAGTCGGGTAAGACCGATGAATGACAATGAATAGGGTTTTTATATCCTGAACGGGAAAAAGTTTGTGATGCAAAAAAAATAAATCTTAATTTATTTTGCATTTCGCTCGTTTTGCACTACCTTTGTAGCATGAAAGAAACAAAATGGGAAGAGAATGTAATACTTGTCGACGCTGACTACGTCGACAAGGTTGCGTTTGACTTGACCGTAAACTTTGAGCGCATGATAGGACGTCGCATCCCTAAGGCAGATATGGCACAGTGGTTGGAATGCGTGGCACTGGATGGAGGATTGAGACCTCAGCTTTCAGACCTCAGCCTTCAGACCTCTATCCAAGTCGTTTTGCTGCATAAGCAACCAAAAATGGAGAATTTCAACCCTGGAATACCAGAAGAATTAGACGGCAAGGCCTTCAAGGGTCGTCTGGGTGAAATCCTTATCAGCTGTGTCAAAGTGGAAGACCTGACAACGATGGACGACCTTTTTGTAGACTCTATGCAGATTATTGCCAACGCAAAGGAAGTAAAGCGCCTCATTGTTGTACCTAATGCAGAGCAAATATATAATAAGGTACGCGAAGGACTTCGCCATGCTGACAATGAGAAGCACATTACCGTGCTTTCAATGCAGCCTATGGAGGGTGGCAACTTCCGTCAGGAAATCCTTGGCTACTCGCTGATGGCGGCTCTCGGCATCAGGTCGGAGGAACTCAATGGCATATCATGATAACAAAATAAATAAAACTATGGCAAGAGTATTAATGATTGGCGCCGGTGGCGTCGCAACAGTAGCAGCATTCAAAATTGCTCAGAATGCTGACGTGTTTACTGAGTTTATGATTGCAAGTCGCCGTAAGGCGAAATGCGACAAAATAGTAGAGGACATCCGTAAGGCTGGCTACAAACTGGACATCAAAACTGCACAGGTGGATGCTGACGATGTGGAGCAGTTGAAGGCGCTCTTCAACGACTACAAGCCTGAGCTGGTCATCAACCTTGCCCTGCCCTATCAGGACCTGACCATCATGGATGCCTGTCTGGCTTGTGGATGCTCATACCTCGATACAGCCAACTACGAACCCAAGGACGAGGCTCACTTTGAGTATTCTTGGCAGTGGGCCTATCGCGAGCGCTTCGAGAAGGCAGGGCTCACAGCCATCCTCGGTTGTGGCTTCGACCCAGGTGTAACCAGCATCTTTACTGCATACGCAGCCAAACATCATTTTAAGGAGATTCAGTATTTGGACATCGTCGACTGCAACGCTGGCGACCACCACAAGGCCTTCGCCACCAACTTCAACCCAGAAATCAATATCCGAGAGATTACCCAGAAAGGACTTTACTGGGAAGACGGCAAGTGGGTAGAGACGGAGCCTCTGGAGATTCATAAAGACTTGAACTATCCTAACATCGGACCTCGCGACAGCTACCTGTTGCACCACGAGGAAATAGAGTCGTTGGTCATCAACTACCCCACCATCAAGCGTGCCCGCTTCTGGATGACCTTTGGTCAGCAGTACCTGAAGCACCTTGAAGTGATTCAGAACATTGGCATGAGCCGTATTGACGAGGTGGAATACGAGGCTCCGCTGGCTGACGGCACAGGTACGGCAAAGGTAAAGATTGTACCGCTCCAGTTCTTGAAGGCCGTATTGCCTAACCCACAGGATTTGGGCGAGAACTACGAGGGAGAGACCTCTATCGGATGTCGCATCCGTGGTATCGGTAATGACGGCAAGGAGCACACCTATTATGTTTATAACAACTGTAGCCATCGTGCGGCCTACGAGGAGACTGGCATGCAAGGCGTCAGCTACACGACGGGTGTGCCAGCTATGATTGGTGCCATGATGTTCTGCAAGGGACTGTGGAAGAAGCCAGGCGTTTACAATGTTGAGGAGTTTGATCCCGATCCCTTCATGGAACAACTGAACAAGCAGGGGTTGCCTTGGCACGAAATCCACGATGGCGACCTGGAGTTATAATTGAGAATTGATAATTGATAATTGATAATTGATAATTGAAAACTATGGCAAAAAAGGAAAAAGAAGAGGAGCAGTTGACTCCGCAAGAACAGAAAATGAAAGCCCTGCAGGCTGCTATGGCGAAGATTGAAAAGGACTTTGGCAAAGGTAGCATCATGAAGATGGGCGACGAAAAGATAGAGAATGTTGAAGTAATCCCCACAGGTTCGATAGGTCTCAACGCAGCCTTAGGCGTTGGTGGCTATCCCAAAGGACGTATCATCGAGATTTATGGTCCTGAATCATCAGGTAAGACCACCTTGGCCATTCACGCCATTGCCGAGTGCCAGAAAGCAGGAGGTGTGGCAGCCTTCATCGACGCCGAGCATGCCTTTGACCGTTTCTATGCTGAGAAACTGGGTGTCGATATTAACAACCTACTGATTTCTCAGCCCGACAATGGTGAGCAGGCTCTTGAGATTGCCGACCAGCTAATCCGTTCGAGTGCTGTTGACATCCTCGTTGTTGACTCAGTGGCTGCGCTGACACCCAAGAAGGAGATTGAAGGTGACATGGGCGATTCAGCTGTTGGTTTGCACGCCCGTCTGATGAGCCAGGCACTGCGCAAGTTGACAGGTACTATTGCCAAGACGAAGACTACTTGTATCTTCATCAACCAGTTACGAGAGAAGATCGGTATCATGTTCGGCAATCCTGAAACCACCACTGGCGGTAACGCACTGAAGTTCTATGCTTCTGTTCGTTTAGACATCCGTAAGTCGCAGGCTATCAAGGATGGTGACAACGTCATTGGCAACCAGGTCAAGGTGAAAGTCGTCAAGAACAAGGTGGCTCCTCCCTTCCGCAAGGCAGAGTTTGAGATTATGTTTGGCGAAGGTATCTCGAAGATTGGTGAGATTATTGACTTGGGCACCGAGTACGGCTTTATCAACAAGAGCGGCTCATGGTTCTCGTATGCCGGCACCAAACTGGGTCAGGGACGTGATGCCGTAAAGGACATGCTTAAGGATAACCCAGAACTTTGCCAAGAACTCGAAGCCAAGATTATGCAGGCTATCAATGAAAAAGCATAAGAAGTGTCCATAAAAATAAAAGGTTGAGATTCTCAACCTTTTATAATGCTTAGAACTTAAAGCCCATTGACAATCCCATATGTGGAGAATAGACATCCAAGTCTGAATTGTATTTATCCTTATACTTTTGATATATATACTGGAAAGCCAATTCGAAAGAGCCAAAGCTATAGCCTATCGATGGAGCAACCATCACGCCACCCTTTAAAGCACTATCGTGAACCTCCATACTGCCTCCAATCTTGAAATCTACAAAGAATGCACTCTTGGCAGGAGAAAAGAAGTAACGTGCATCGCCAAAGATAGGAACTAACTGTGTCTTATTATCCCAGCCATATATCCAGCCAGACCCAATACCCAAGAATAACTGCGGCGAGGTTTGAACACCAATGGTACCCAAAACGCCTAAATAACCTTTGCCTTTACTGGTATCTTTATTGCCATGATACTTAACCGTAGTCGTTTCCTTTCCACCAACAAAGTTTACATAGAAAGTCGTTCCTGTTCTGCGGAATCCACTTTCATCCTGCACCTTCATCTCTGACTTGTCACTCTTGCCTAGCCCTAACTTAGCGCCAATGGCGCCCAAGACACCACCACGCTTAGCTGGAGCCATAAAACTCTTATTACCAGAAGCAGCCACCATCTTAGGCTGACCATAGAAACCTGGCGTAGCCCAGACAGAGTCATTCAGTGTGCGAAAATTCTGATAATAGGCTGGACGACCAGTCACTGTAATAGATGTAACCTCTTTGCCAAAAATGAAATTATTCTTCATGCTGATGACAAACTCTGGTTCAACCATTACGTCGGCATTACCATTCTTGGTAAGTGCCTCCTGCAGGGCAGCCTGTTTCACGTTGTTCAATCCTGCACGCTGAATCTCCTTTGATGGTGTCATCGTATATGTGATACGATGATCAGTCACCTTCAAGTCAGCCACTGTGGCATTCTTGATAGACGAACTGGTCTCTGCCGTGCGTGCTGTCTTCACTGTAGTAATACACGATGACAGCAAGACAAGGGCAGAGAGTGCCACAAAACTAATCGTATATTTCATCGTCTATTGACATTAAAAGGATTACTTCTTAAACAGGCCACCACCTGACGGACGACCTACGCCGTTTGAATAACCTGCACGGAATACAGGATCGGTCCATACATTATCACCTAGAGAATGATAGCCTTTGTAACGGGCAGGATGTCCACTGACAGTAATACTGGTGATGCTCTTACCGAAAATCCAACGGCTCTCCTGTTCGATAATAAATTCAGGATCTACCAGCACATCGCCATTACCATTCTTTACCAGGCACTCCTGAATGACAGCTTGCTTCACATTGTTCAAACCAGCACGCTGAATTTCCTTCGAAGGTGTCATCGTATAAGTGACACGAATAGGAGAAACCTCCAAATCTGCGACAGTAGCTGACAGTAGCTGTCCTTTAGTGTCTGCCACCTTAGCAGTCTTCACCGTTGTAACACAAGACGTCAGCCCAAAGGCGACACAAGCTAATAATAGAAACTTTTTCATTTAATAGTAATATTAGTTATTAGGGACTCATTATTATCACATCACGGGTGGGGAGTCCATTAACCAGCCCATGCGTCATATATCATTTAAAGAGTGTGCCAGCAATATGACAATTTGTCACAAGCATGACATGTTCTATTCATTCAACTGGCGTAGCATTCTTCATCGTGGCACCAGCTTTGTCATCACTCTTCTTTGCCGTATTCACTGCTGTCGAGGCTTTCGTCTTGGTAGCCTTTGTAGCACGACCGCCAGCCTTGCTGACCTTACCCTTTGAGTTAAACTGTACGACCAGCAGCACACCATTTGAACGCTGGTATAACCACTCGCGAACGCCCTTGTTAGTCACCTTCTGGAAAGGTTCACCCACAGCCATCAACACTTCGTCTTCCGACATGCCGGGGATTACACGACCCTCACGGATAGCAGTACGTGTTTCAAGACTGGTTTTATGCAATGCACCCTCGCCCATTCCGAAGATATGACCGAAATAATCATCTTCTTTGGCATCACGAATACTCATCAGGTCTTCTTCTTTAAACAGCACATCTTTATAATAGATACGACGAGTATCCGTCTCACGCAATGTCAGCGTGTAGTAAGGGCTGTCCTTGATAGGATTAATCTCGTCAATGATAAAACCTGTAAACCGAGGTACCTTGACATCACGAACTTTACCAGAGCCTTTACTGCTCATGCTGATAGACATCGTCGTATGTACTGTTTGGTTAAGATAGCTCTTGATGTCGCTTGAGACAGACATTTTGCCACCATTGTATTCAAACGAGCCTTGAAAAAGGAACTTTTCATTGTCAACACCGAACTCATCATCACGCATACCGCAGTTAATCTTAGACATGGCCACGTTCTGATAGAACTGGTTGCCTTCATCGTCCTCAACAATAATCTTCACAGGAAACGAGCGAGTGCCTACGCCAATAGCTTTCACCGTTACGATCTTATTTTTGGGATAACGCACTTCTTTGAAACCGTCACCATCCCATTCCGTATCCTCACGGAAGAACTCCGTACGGGTCAGCATCATCTGATTCATCAATAACTCACGAGCCTTGTCGACATCGCCCAGATAAGCTAAAGTGGGAACCCCTAACTTACCAAAGCAATAGTCGTCAAACGTACCGTTTGGCAACTCATAATAATAGTTTTTCTTATCGTCCTCACATGTGAAGTTCACATGAACTCGTCCGCTTGTCAAATCCTCATGCCCCTTATACACCATAATCTTATGGCGCAAACGGTTGCTGCTCACCTCCTTACCTGTAGCAGCATCACAAAAGGTATTCACCAACATGTCATATTTCTCAGGGACCACCATAAAACGCATGCCCTCCTTCCAATCACACATGCTTTGATAACGGAAGTTCTTGGTCATAAAATCGCCCGACTCTACTTCCTCCTCCTTCGTCTGGCTTGATGCAGCCGCCTTGACCACCTTTACCACAGGCTGTACACCCTTGGTCTTAACGATATAAGAGCTGTTCGAAGGCGTCTTTGCAGGAGCAACAGGAGTGACAGCTGTTACCAAGCTGGGCTGTCCACTTGATGGAACCGTCTTCTGTGGCACCACAGGTGATGATGATGAAGTTGACGATGACGACGGCCAAAGTTCCTGCTCTTTACTTTCCGTTGACGTATTTGTAGTCTGTGGCGACGATGAAGGCCACAACTCGGTTTCATTGTAAGTTCTGTTCTGAGGCTGGGTCTGCCCCTTAGCCCAAACACAGAATACTGATATCATCCCAAGCAATATAATTGTTCGTTTCATCTGATGAAGTTTTCGCTATTGATCATATTTATGGTGCAAAGATAGACAAAAAAAATGGAAAAGCAAATTTTAAGGCATTAAAACTCATAAATGAATGTATTTTTTTATTCTCTCAGCAAAAACTTATGCCAAAATGGCACGAGCTAAGCGACATTTCAACATTTTGGCACATGCTTTGCTATTCGCTTATCGGATTATTGTCCAAGATTAAAATGATTATTAACAAATAAAAAAATAAGAATTATGGGAAAGATTATTGGAATCGATTTAGGAACTACCAACAGCTGCGTTGCCGTATTCGAGGGTAACGAGCCAGTAGTAATTGCCAACAGCGAGGGTAAGCGTACAACACCTTCAGTCGTTGGTTTTGTTGAGAATGGTGAGCGTAAGATTGGTGATCCTGCCAAGCGTCAGGCTATCACGAACCCCAAGAACACCGTTTATTCTATTAAGCGTTTCATGGGTGAGAACTGGCAGCAGACTGAGAAAGAGATTTCTCGCGTACCTTACACCGTAGTCAACGAGGGTGGATACCCACGTGTTGACATCAATGGTCGCAAGTACACACCACAGGAAATCAGCGCTATGGTTCTTCAGAAGATGAAGAAGACTGCCGAGGACTATCTCGGACAGGAGGTAACCGAGGCTGTGATTACCGTACCTGCCTACTTCTCTGACTCTCAGCGTCAGGCTACTAAGGAGGCTGGTCAGATTGCTGGTCTTGACGTGAAGCGTATCGTCAACGAGCCTACAGCAGCAGCTCTGGCATACGGTGTAGATAAGGCCAACAAGGATATGAAGATTGCCGTATTCGACCTCGGTGGTGGTACGTTCGATATCTCTATCCTGGAGTTCGGTGGTGGTGTATTCGAGGTGCTGTCAACCAATGGTGATACTCACCTGGGAGGTGACGACTTCGACCAGGTTATCATCGACTGGCTGGTACAGGAGTTCAAGAACGACGAGGGTGCCGACCTGAAGGCCGACCCGATGGCTATGCAGCGTCTGAAGGAGGCTGCCGAGAAGGCTAAGATTGAGCTGTCTTCAAGCACAAGCACTGAGATTAACCTGCCTTACATCATGCCTGTAGCTGGTGTACCCAAGCACTTGGTAAAGACCTTGACACGTGCAAAGTTCGAGCAGCTGGCTCACGACCTGATTCAAGCTTGTCTGGCTCCCTGTCAGAAGGCTATGGCCGATGCCAAGCTGAACACTGCTGATATCGACGAGGTTATCCTCGTAGGTGGTTCAAGCCGTATCCCTGCTGTGCAGACGCTGGTTAAGAACTACTTTGGCAAGGAGCCTTCAAAGGGTGTAAATCCTGACGAGGTGGTTGCCGTAGGTGCTTCTATTCAGGGTGCTATCCTGAACAAGGAAGGTGGCGTGGGCGACATCGTACTGCTTGACGTTACTCCGCTGACTTTGGGTATCGAGACCATGGGTGGTGTGATGACCAAGCTGATTGAGGCTAACACAACTATCCCTTGCAAGAAGAGCGAGACATTCTCTACTGCAGCTGACAATCAGACAGAGGTAACAATCCACGTTCTGCAGGGTGAGCGTCCAATGGCTTCACAGAACAAGTCAATCGGTCAGTTCAACCTCACAGGTATTGCTCCTGCACGTCGTGGTATTCCTCAGATCGAGGTCACCTTCGATATCGATGCTAACGGTATCCTCAAGGTATCTGCCAAGGATAAGGCCACTGGTAAGGAGCAGGCCATCCGCATCGAGGCTTCATCTGGTCTGTCACAGGACGAGATCAACCGCATGAAGGCTGAGGCTGAACAGAATGCCGAGAACGATAAGAAGGAGCGCGAGCGTGTTGACAAGATGAACCAGGCTGACTCTATGATCTTCCAGACTGAGAATCAGCTCCAGGAACTTGGCGACAAGTTGCCCGCAGAGCATAAGCCCGCTATCGAGCAGGCCCTGCAGCAGCTGAAGGATGCCCACAAGAGTGGCGACATTGCAGCCATCGACTCAGCTATCGCAGCTCTGAACAGTGCTTGGCAGACAGCTTCACAGCAGATGTATCAGGGTGCCCAAGGCGCCCAGGCTGGTCCTCAGCAGGACAATCCCTTCGCTGGTCAGCAACAGGCTCAGCAGCAGGGTGCTCCAAAGGATGACAACATCCAGGACGCCGACTTTGAGGAGGTTAAATGACACCGATAGGTAAAGACATAACAAAACGCAACGAAATAGCGTGTAGCTCAATGAGTTACACGCTATTTGTTTTTTATGCCCTCATGTTTGCTATATCTTTATTATGCCCTTATTTATCCCATTTTTGCGACATTCATGTAACGCGACTAATTTTGCGACAAGATGCAACCTATTTATACTAATTAGTACTTATACATATTTAAATTTTTAAATTATGCCAGAAGCTAAATTTCAAATCAAACGCAAGTGTGAAGTATGTGGGAACACCTTTATCGCAAAGACATTAGATTCCCGCTACTGTTGTAGACATTGTACTGACATTGCCTACAAGAAACGAAAGGCTGCAAAAGCCAAAGAAGAGCAACTGAACCTAATTGCTCAACACATTCCTAGTGAAAGAGATTTTATCAGTGTGAAGGAGGCTGTCGCCATGTATGCCATCAGCAGGGATACCATCTATCGTC
>JAEEGI010003247.1_pt1 | contig 38860 bp, 31 predicted proteins | sample 8958751 | NCBI WGS metagenome assembly JAEEGI01 (sample SAMN16246545, study PRJNA631951) | gut metagenome | biome: gut microbiome; feature: rumen; material: KS-attached | host: Bos | place: Iran: Karaj | collected 2018-10 | reverse complement strand
TGCAGAACAGGTCAGCAATATATTGAACGATCCGTGGTGAGAGCACCTTGGAGTTAGGTCTCATGCCCATCGCCTCCAACTCCTTCTGATACGGTCTGCACCAGTTCATCAACGTAGTGACCGTCACTCCGGCTGCGTCAGCCAGCTGTTGTTTCGACATCGCTTTCATCTATATAATCTGTTAATTTAGAAATTTGTTAGTCTGTTACTCTGTCTTTAGTCTTTAGGGTCAGTGGACACTACTGGACAGTAAATAATAAAGAGTCCTCATGCGTACTGCGTGCGTGCGCGGTACGCGTGAGGTGTTTGTCAGAAGCACTGTCCGCTACTGTCCACTGACCCTTCCTCGGCAGCTGCCTGGATGGCCATCGACTGTTGGGCAGCATGCATCTCGTCACCGCTACGGCACACCACGATATAGCCCCGCACACCATTGTGCTTCACACGACGGAAGCCCAGCTCACCCATGGCACGGCCCAGATAGACCGCCGACAGCTTCTGCGAGATATTCGCCGAGACCACCTGCATAGCACGCGCCACCGACATGAACACCCCGGGCTCGGCATCCCTCGGCTGACGGAAATAGAGACTGGCCAACTCATACTCCAGACGGGGCGTCTCGTACTGCTGGTTATGACGTGCCAGCTTCAGGATCTCATCGCGCGAGAACCAGTAACGGAAGCCCTGCTGATAGAGCGCATACGCCTGACCGTAGATACCCTCGTAATTGAACGGATGCTCTTGGGGCGGTTCAATGCTCTCCACCTCGAACGGCAGCCAGCGACGGTTGCCCGTCGGGTCAGAGAGGAACTGCACATTATTACCTGTAGCGCAGAACGAGGCGATATGTTTGCGATGCTCATGGAAATGGGCGTAGGCCGCACGCTCGTCAATGCTCGGCATGGTGATGGCAGCCTTCAGCTGATTCAGCTCAGAGGGGCGCATCGTATCCAACTCCTCACAGCAGACGAGACCGTACTGTGCCAGTTTCAGCAGGTCGTCGCGTTTCATGCGGCTGGCATCGGCTTTCAGATAGACATAAGCCTGCAGATCCGGCGGCATGAGCGACCTGAGCCAGGTCGTCTTATACGAACCCTGTTCACCCAAGAGCACCAGGACGACATTATTCACGGCGTCATCGTCAATCCACCCCGCCACCATGCCTACCAGCCATTTCTTCAGATACGCCGCGAAGAGCATCTGCTCGTCAGTATCCCCCTTTACTGAAACCGACAGCGACAGTTCAAGAATATAGTCGTCGGTGCCGTTCCACGGTGGCAGGTGCTCGAGGTAATACCTGAACGGATGGTAGTCCGGGGCGAAGTCCGACTCTATCACGCGATAGATATCCTGTGCCCTCGTGGATTTCTCTTTCGACAGTTCCGCCCACAGCGAGTTCACGATCCGGTCGCTGACGGGCTGCCAGTCCGTGCCGTCGGTTTCATAGTTCGACGGCAGTTTGCACTCCACACGGCCTGTGATGACGTTATACCTCAGGAATAGCCGTCCTCCAAGGAAGTCCTTGATATCCTCCACCGTGGCATACGTCTCCCGCCAGTTCTTCTTGTGCTCCTTCTCACTCTCTTTGGCACCTTTCTTGACCCTCGGTCGAGTCTCCTCACGCTCGGCCATTTCAAGCGAACTTGATGGCTCTCGCTTAATCGGAGCCTTCTTTCGTTTCTTCTTAGGCTTTTCTTCTTCCATAACGATAAAGATTATATCTCGGCGGCAAAGATACAAAAAAGAAAAAACATTTACCCCCCATATACCGGGTATATATGGGGGGTATAACCTGTTTTAGGAGATTTAGCTTAACACGACTTTCATACTGTCTTGGAACACCAATGATTGCTTTTGATTGAGGGCATCATAATAGTCTTTATACATATTTTTCCTGTGCCAGAACGATTCAAACACCTTCCACTTCTCCTTGATGCCCAGCCGCTCCGCCATCGCATCGGCCAGGAGTGCCGCCTGCGTCCGCGAGAGCAGAGGCTGGTAGTGCTCGTCCACGTAGCCCGCCTGTTGGGCCTTTTGCCAAAGCAACATGGCCTGGGGGGTAGTGAGAGCTTCTGGCAACTCACTATGTTTTTGAGGTACGGGGTGCAATGCAGCGGAATGCCTCTCCCCAAAATACTGTGTTTGAATATGGTCTACATGTTGTGCGCCAGGGGCGACATAAACTAATTGAATATGGCTGCCGAAGTTTTGCAGGTCCGCCTGATGCAGCATGTCAAGAAGACGATAAAAGAAGTCAAGGACTTCGTTGTCATTGTTGAAATTCATAATTATAATTCCTTTTTAACAGATTAGAAACTGAAATAAATCAGTTATGATTAGTAAAAAGGTGAGGCATTTATGATATCCAAACGACAAGGTTGCCAGGCAATACCACATCAGCCCTACTATAGCTTGTCTTTACCAAAAATGCCCACACCAAACGGTGTGAGCTGGCAGACAATCTTTCCTATAGTAATCTGTTTACTTGTGGTATTTTCGGCAGATCAAAAGAAAGCTGTCATAGCTCCCAAAATCCTTATAATGGATGCAAAGATAATGCAAATCTATGAAACGCCCAAATTTTTAGCTATATTTCTATGGACTCATCGTTTTTTCTTTGTTTTTATACTACTATTACATTACAATAACAAGGACTCGCTTTCCTATGACAAGATTAGAGATTACTTTCCCTGATAGGTGCCGATGAAGAACACTGCACCGCTGCTGGCCTCGCGTATCATATATACAAAGGGCGTATTGGCATGGAAGTAAACTTTGTCGCCTGTAATTCCTGCAGCTTTAGCTCCTTTCTCTGCTACAGTTACAGCAGAAGTTCTGGTTCCTTCCTCGTTTACCTCGATAGCAGCAGTTTGCTCCATCTTATACACATAAAGGTTTTTGTTTTTGCTGACCAATGACAAATCTGCCTTATCCGCGTCGAACACCGACAAAACGCCCATTTTCTGCAAAGCATTTTTGATGTCAGCCCTGTAAGAGTTTTCAAATCTTGGAAGTTTGATGTCTACGTCCATAGGCGAAGCAGCGCCATAGTGGTAAGGGTACCATTTATTCATATCGAGTGAGTTGATGACATCGCGAACAGTTTTTCCCTCTTTGGGTAAGAATATGGTCATACTCCATTTATCGCCAGAGCCATAAGGCAAGAGGAGCGTATAGCAGTCAGACTCCTCGCCAACACGAGCCACGGCGTGACGATGCATCATCTGTACCGATTGCTTGGTACCATCCTCCTTAGTGAATGTTTCTGTCTGCGTATCCTTCTCATCAAATTTCTCAGTCCATGTGGCCTTGAAACTGATGGCATTCATCAGCATCAACGCTACATCCCCATTCAACTGGTCCATCAACTTTGGAATCATGCCGTCTGTGTACCTGTTGCTCCAGTCGTTAACTGCTTTCAGGGCGTTGCTCGAAGAAAAGTCGAGTTCCATCACCTCACCTTTGTAATAGTTTGAGATATCACTTACGAACTGGTCTTTCAGTTCTATGTTCTGTCTCTCATTCACCACAACGCAGTTGGCATTTGCCAGCGATACCGATGGATCCACTTCTGGTATCTGTTCTATCATGGCCTTGCAGAACTCGTTCACCGACTGCTTCCCGCCAAATCCGAGGGTAGTGGTTATTTCCTCAGCGGTCTTACCAGCAGCCCCGTCGTTTAGCATACCCATCAGATAGGTGGCGCTGAAGGGCGATACGATAATGCTCTTGTCAGCATTTTCACCCTGACAAATGGCCTTGTACAGGTTAAGGGCAAACTCGTTGTTTCTGTTCACAAACTCCTTTTGTTCTTGAGTAAGTTCTACGGAGCGTGTCTTAGGCAACATATCTATCACGATGTCGCCCTCATTACTATCATTGCTGCAGCCTGACAGAATTACAGCTGTGCAAAAGTACATCATTGAAGAAAACAAGGTCTTTTTCATAAAAATCAAATATATTTTTGTACAAATTTGAAAATAGTTTTATTACTACCAAAGAAATTTACTTCTAATAATAATTTATCAGCGATACACAGAAATCGTTTTAACATTCAAATTATAGTTATAACTTGTAAAAATCGGTTCAATTATTCCATCGTCCATATATATATTAGCCATAGCAAACACACCTGTATAAAAATAGCCATTATTAGCTCCAATATACCCCCAATTATAATGATGGTAATAATCTGTGTGAAAAGTATGCTCAACTAACTGCCATTCGAATCCTGGGTAAGGTCTATTCCAGGTAAAACTTTCATATCCTGAATAATAATAACCATCAATAACCCAACTATGTTTTATTTCCACCGGATTTCCATTATCATAAAGAATTCCATCACCACTTATTAAAACAGGATGAAGATTAGAAATAGATGCAGTAACAACCGAACTTGAATAATTAGTCCAGTCTGTAGTTGTATAACCAAGTGAATTCAACGTTTGTTTAGCTTTATTATTACCTGTTCCTGTTCCATCAGGGTCATATGAGCTGTCAGATAGCTCTCCTAATTGCCTGCACAATCTACCAAGAGCTTTATGTGTCGCCTCGTCCGCATCACATATAAAACCAAAATGATTTGAAATAGCATGCAATTTAATGTTCGACCAGCTAAGAGCTTGATAAGATTGATCTGCATCACTATATGTTAAAGGAATACCAGTTGGATATTCAAAATAAGACATCACCTGAGCCATTGCCGTTATAGTACAACCAGAGCGTCCATAGGGACAAAAAAAACCTTCTGGATTATATTGTCCCCATTTTACTTCAACAAAAGGGCCAACATATCCACTAAATGGTACGATAGAGTCTTTGAACTCCAAAATCGGATCCAAGCCCCCTCCCCCTGGGTCTCCCGCTTGCCGATTATTCTCTACATATTTTTTTGCAAGGTCCATAAATAAATTAAAACCATCATTTTGATCTCTTACTGTTGGGTCATAGTGTCCTTTTTCTGTAATCGCAATAAGTGCTTCTGTGTTTTTGTTAGCAGAAATAATAGCGAATCCCTGATTATCCTCAAAGTTAAACACATACATTAACGTGTCATTATCTGTTTCTGAACGAGTTATGCCACCACCAAGGCACACTTTACTGTCACTCAAGGATATTCTGCGTGAAGAGGCTGCTCGGGTCTTAGCCTGACCATCAACTATTTGAATCGAAGCCTGAGCTATCTGCAGGGCTTCCTCGTAGCTGCGGATACTACTTGTCTGCTGTGGAGCAGGCTGTTGGAAATCAGAATCTATCAGTTCCTGATTTGAGCATGAAGCCATCATGATAGCTACTGCGATAATCGATATAGCTTTTGTTTTCATAATTGAGATTGTTTATTTTATAATAATGTGAAATAACCTTGGTATATAGTTCCATCATCTGCTTCAAGCAGAATAGAATAGGTACCGTTCCCAAAAGCAGACAGATTATATAATAAGGTGTCGTTAATAGGAGCGGGGGTATCATCAGAAACTGTCAACAGACCATTTCTGTAAATTCGAACACGATCAATTATAATGTCTGGAGCAACAGAAATAGAAATAGATTGCGTAGTCTGACTTACAATGCCATAAACATCCTGATGGATAGGAGCGAGATGTGGCTTGAGTTCTGGATCATCTGGATCAATGATAATAATATCAATAGTGTCACCTCTTAACACATTATTTTGATATGCATGGGCTGATGATGCAAAAATAAACAGCAAAGATAAAACAAAAAACTTCTTCATAATCGTATCATTTTAATTGATTCTTGGTGCGAAGTTATAAAAAGAACCAATATCTTCCAAATATTTTGCTATAATTTTTCAGGGCGCGTCCCATTGGCATTTCATTGTCTAATTGACTGATATTCAATAACTAACAAACAATAAAAGGAATGTTTGTAACATAAAAATGGGACACGAAGAGCGTCTTTGTTTCCTAAAGAATGATAAAAATAAGGAGATTATTTGTAGTAACAATCCAATTGTTGTAATTTTGCAGAAAACAAATAAAACTATGATGAAAAGAAACCATGTCTTTTTTCTTTCTGTGATGATTCTTTTGGGGTGTTCACGGCTTTCAAGCTATCAGCATCAACTTGAAATGGCTGAGGCGGTGATTGAAGACAATCCAGATAGTGCTTGGATATTGTTAAACGAGATACCTGCGTCACTTGTAAATGAGGGTGAAGAGCGGGCTTTGTACAACCTGCTTATGACTGAAGCAACGTATAAGTTATATAAGCCTTTTGAAAATGACTCGTTGATTAACTATAGTATTGACTATTATAGTAAAGGTAATAATGTCAACCGATTGGCTGCCGCTTATTTATATAAAGGTGGATTGTATTTTCACCTGAGAGACATGGACAAGGCTACATTTTATGTCAAACAAGCAGAGGAATTAGCTCAAAACTCTGATGATGAATTGCTCAAATGCAAAATATTTGAGTTTTTGGCGACAATAAACCATAATATAAAAAATTATCAACTCTGCCAACATTATACTAACCTTCTTTTAAAAAGTTCATTGAAATTAAATAGACCCATATGGCTTGCGTTAGCTTATGAAATAAAAGCCCTTGTTAGCAGAAATCTTGGCGATTCAAAACAAGCACTTGATTATATGCAGTTATGTATGAATCACGCCGAACAATGCAACGATAGTGATAAGGTATATATCTATACCAATTATGCCAATACATTGTATTCTGAAGGAAAATACTCTGAAGCAAGACCATGGATTGAAAAAGCAATCCAAATTAAACCTCATGCCAGCCAGTATATTACATTGGGTAAATTATTCCATCTGGAAGGTGACACCCTCCAGGCCAGACTAAACTGGGAAAAAGCCGTCACCATGAGTGAACCTCAATATACCATTAATGCCTATAAATATCTGGCTCGGCTTTATAACGAGCGGCGGAACTATTTCAAAGTTGCCCAGATGCTGGCTAAGGCTGACAGTGTACAGACCTTTTATCATGAAGAGCTACGCACCACGCAGTTAGCCGAAATACAACACCGCTACGACAGAGCGATTACCGAGAAAGCTTTGGCAGAGCAGGAGAACAAGAACATGATCATCATTGGTGTGGCACTCATTGTGCTGATTGTCGCTTTGTTGGCCATCATCTACTATCAAAGACGGGCCAAACGGTTTGAGAGTGCCATCAGCGACTTTGTCGAGGACATCAAAGCTAAAGAACAAAGGCTTGCCCAGCTGGAGAATTCCGGCAAGGACAGGGACAATGAGATTGCCTTGCTGAAGGCAAACATAGAAAAGATCAAGCGGGCATCGGCAGACAGGATAGGACGTGGAAAGGAATTGTATGAACTCATTGCCAAGAAGGAAAAGCCGACATCTTTCAACAAGGAAAAAGAGCAGGAGTTCGTAGACTATTATGCATACACTTATCATGAGCAATACGTCCGTCTGGTATTGCCTTATCATCGCTTGAGTCTGCGTCTGACCTGTTTCCTGATCCTGCAAGAAATGGGCTATACCTACAACGATATTGCAGATTTATTAAACGTAAGTGTTTCAGGTGTCCGCAACTATCCCCAACGCCTGGAATGAAAATATCTATCCATAAACTATCTTAAATATGTAGGCGGAATGGATGGAGATTCAGGGAAAATGATTATCTTTGTAGTCAGATAGGAATTATTTTATTTAACTAGACTATGATGAAAAGAATGTTTGTATTAGGAGCTTTGGTGGCGCTGATGGTGCTGCCCGGCTGTTCGCAAGAGAAGAAATCGCCGTCGTTCGACGAAGTATTAACCACCCGTCGCAGCATCCGCAGCTACGATGCCACCAAGAAGATCTCGGAGGCTGAGGTGCGCGAGCTGCTCACCGCCGTGCAGGAGGCTCCCTCATGGGCCAATCAGCAGCCGACGAAGTATTATGTGGCTATCTCGCCAGAGAAGCTGGCAGCGGTGCAGGATCTGGTTGGTGGCAACAAGGACCGCATCAAGGAAGCACCTGTGCTGATTGTCTCCACCTTTGAGCGCGGCAAGTCGGGATTCTTCCGCGGCAATGCGGCTAATGAGGCGGGCGACTTCTGGGGTGCCTACGACAATGGACTGTCGAACTGCTACCTCGTGCTGAAAGCCCGTGCGATGGGCTTCGACACACTTATCATGGGTATGCGTGAGGCAGACAAACTGCGCCAACTCTTTGCCATCCCTGATGGTGAGGCCGTGATGGCCGTCATTGCGCTGGGCTACAGAAAAGGCGAACCTACACAACCCCGCCACAAACCATTTGATGACGTTGTAAAATTCTTCTAACGTGTAACAGAGGGACGGTTCTTTTGTTATACCGACTCGGGCGATGTAACAAAAGAACCGTCCCTCTGTTACGCACTAGCGGCACTTGTCAAACCACTCTTTTAAGGCGTAACGGGGGATGCCGCGCTTGACGGCGGCATTCAACAGGTCGCGAGCCTCTTCCTTACGGTAGAGAGTGATGAGGATGTCGGCCTTAGAGACGACAAAGCCTGAGTTGAGGGGTTTAAGGCGGATGGCCTCGTCCCAGTCGTAGAGGGCGATGTCGTATTGCTTCTGCTCTGTCTCGAAGGCAGCGCGGGCAGCATAGGCATCAGCCGAATCCGGGAACATCTGTACTAGGCGGTTCAGTTCGTCGAAGGTATCCGTCTTGCGCCCCATCTTCTGCAAGACATGCGCCAGACCGAGACGTGCCTCGAAATGTGTGGGTTGCAGACGCAGGAAAGCCTCATAGTCGACACGCGCCAGATCATAGTGATGCTGCTGGATATGGACGTAGGCACGGAAATAGAGCGCAGCCAGATTCTGATTATCAGTATGGAGAATCTTGCCGTATTCCGCGAGGGCGTAGTCCCACTGCTCGAGATTGATATTGGCCTCGGCCTTGAGCAGGTGCAGGTTCAAGTTGCCCGGGTCCTTGGCGATCCGGGCGTTGAGCACTTCGAGCGAGTCACGCCATTGCTGACGGGTCTGAGAATGGACGGAAGTTAAAGGGAATAAAAAGGAAGTTAAAAGGAATAGAAGGGACATTACTCTGCTTGTCCCATATTCATTTCGGTATTGTCCTTTTATCTTCCCTTTAACTTCCATCTTTAACTTCCCTTTAACTTCCTTTCTTCTATGCATTCCTAATATAATTTACAATCCACTCTCCTACTTCAAGCGTGCCATAATGAGCACCGCCCTCTACCTGAATCTCAGGGGTACGGACATTGGCATCGAGCGAGGCATTGACGGCCTTGCGAATCAGGGCACCCTCCTTGGCGAGGCCGAAATGTTCGAGAAGCATAGCGACAGAGAGAATCTGAGCCAGGGGATTGGCGAGATTCTGTCCGGCTGCCTGCGGCCACGAGCCATGAACGGGCTCGAAGAGCGGCGTATGCTCGCCCAACGAGGCAGAGGGTTGCAGACCCATGGAACCGGTGATACAAGCCGTCTCGTCGGTGAGGATGTCACCGAAGGTGTTCTCCGTCACGATGACATCGAAGAAACGAGGCTCCGTCAACACGCGCATCGAGGCATTGTCGATGAACATATAATCCGTGCGCACCTCAGGATACTGCGGCTCGATCTCCTTGGCAATCTGACGCCACAGACGGGAACTGGCGAGGATATTGGCCTTGTCGACCACGGTGAGGTGCTTGTTGCGCTGCATGGCCATCTCGAAGCCGAGCCTGACAATGCGCTCAATCTCAGGACGCGTGTAGATATCGGTGTCGTAGGCCTTGTCGTTGTCCTGATACTTCTCGCCGAAGTACATGCCGCCGGTCAGTTCGCGCAGCACCACGAAGTCAGCCCCACGAATGAGTTCATCCTTCAAGGGAGACTTGTGCAGCAGACAGTCGAACGTAGCCACAGGACGGACGTTGGCAAACAGGCCGAGTTTCTTACGCATGGCCAGCAGGCCCACTTCGGGACGCACCTTCGCCGTCGGGTCGTGGTCGTATTTTAGATCGCCCACAGCAGCAAAGAGCACGGCATCGGCCTGCATACACACCTCGTGGGTCGCATCCGGATAAGGATCGCCCACCTCGTCGATAGCATGAGCACCACAGATGGCCTCATGATACGTGAACTCATGTCCACACTTGGCTGCGATGGCATCCAGCACAGCCACACCTTGTCTCATTATCTCCGGTCCGATACCATCGCCCGGAAGAGTTGCTATATTCAGTTTCATAATTCGTTATTATATTCTTTTTCGATGATGTTCAACATTTTAAAGGTCGCCTTGATAGCGGCTTCCGTCTGGTCGGCATCGAGGCCGCGGGTACGGAACAGCCGGCCGTTGTCGTTCCAGGTGATGACCGTCTGCACCAAGGCATCGGTACGTCCACCCGGGGGAATGGTCACGGCATAGTTGGCAAGGATCGGGAAGGTGCGGTCGAGGTATTTCTTATAGATGTATCGCAACGACTTGACGAAAGCATCATACTGACCGTCACCCGTAGCACTGGCCTCATACTGCTGACCGTTGATCTCGATCTTGATATTTGCACCAGGCTTCAAGCCATAGGCCGTAGAGACGATGTAACTGACGAGTTTCACCTTGTCTTCAGGCGCATCGTGTTTGAGCACATCGCTCACAATGAAAGGCAGGTCTTCCACAGTTACCCGTTCCTTCTTGTCGCCGAGCTCCGTGATACGCTGCGTCACCCTACGGGTCTGTTCGGGTGTCAGTTCCAGACCCAGTTCTTCCAGATTTTTGGCAATATTGGCCCTGCCGCTGTTCTTGCCCAGGGCGTATTCACGCTTACGTCCGAAACGTTCGGGCACAAGGTCATTCTGATAGAGGTTGTTTTTCTTATCGCCGTCAGCATGGACGCCCGCCACCTGGGTGAAGACGTTGTCGCCGATGATGGGCTGATTGGGCGCAACAGCGATGCCACTATAACTCTCTACCAGGCGCGAGATGTCGTTGAGTTTGTTCTCGTTGATATTGGTCTTCGCATGGAACTGATCCTTCAGGATCACCTGCACGCTCGACAACGGGGCATTGCCACAACGCTCACCCAGACCGTTGACGGTGACATGCAGGCCCTTTGCGCCACTCAGCACGGCTGCCAAAGAATTCGACACAGCGAGGTCGTAGTCGTTATGCGCATGAAAATCGAAATGGGTATCTGGATAACGCTTGATCATCTTACGGAAATACTCGATGCATTGGAGGGGATTCATGATACCCAGCGTATCGGGCAACATAAACCGACGGATACCGCTATCGCAGAGCTGATCCATCAGATGGTAGACGTACGAGGGCGAATCCTTCATGCCATTCGACCAGTCTTCCAGATACAGATTCACGGAGATGCCTTTGCTGCGGGCATATTTCACCTCCCGACGGATGTCCTCGATATGTTCGTCGGGGGTCTTCTGGAGTTGTTGGGTGCAATGCTTCAACGAACCTTTCGCCAACAGGTTCAGCACCTTGCATCCGCAGTCAGCAATCCAGTCCACGCTTTTACCATCATCCACAAAACCGAGCACCTCTACCCTATTCAACTTTTCAATCTTCTCCGCATAACGGCAGATCATCTGTACAGCCTCTTTTTCACCCTCTGAGACACGGGCGGAAGCCACCTCGATACGGTCCACATTCAGATCGTGCAGCAGCATGCGCGCCATCATGAGTTTCTCGTGAGGCAGGAACGAGACGCCACTGGTCTGCTCACCGTCGCGCAAGGTAGAGTCCAGGATTTCCACGAAGGGTTGGATGCGCTTGTAGTTGTTTACTTTCTCTGCTGTTCCCATGCGATGGTCTTGTCTTGATTCTGAACGAGGAAATCAATGTCGTCGAGGCCGTTGATCAGACAATGCTTCTTATAGGCATTGATCTCGAAGGTCTCCTGACGGCCTGTAGAGAGATTCGTGACGGTCTGATTGGGGAGGTCGACCTTGATCTGAGTACTCGGATCATTCTGAATACTCTGAAAGAGTTCGGCGAGGAAGTCCTCGCTCACCTGCACAGGCAGCACGAAATTGTTTAATTCATTGTTCTTATGGATATCCGCAAAGAAACTGCTGATGACCACTCGGAAGCCGTAACCAGCAATCGCCCAAGCAGCATGTTCACGGGAGGAGCCAGAACCGAAGTTCTTGCCGGCAACAAGGATACAACCTGAGTATCTGGGATCGTTGAGCACGAAATCCGGATTGGGAGTGCCATCGGCATTATACCGCCAATCGCGGAACAGGTTATCACCGAAGAAACGTTCCTCACGCGTCGTTGCCTTCAGGAAACGGGCGGGAATAATCTGGTCTGTGTCCACATTCTCCAAAGGGAGAGGCACACAAGTACTGGTTATGATGTTGAATTTCTGTTTCATAATAATGTGCGTGGATCAGTTATTACTCCGGTGACGGCGGCGGCAGCGGCAACCAGTGGCGATGCCAGGATGGTACGTGCGCCAGGACCCTGACGGCCCTCGAAGTTACGATTAGAGGTGGAGACCGAGAGTTTGCCAGCGGGAATCTTATCGTCGTTCATTGCCAAGCAGGCAGAGCAGCCCGGCTGACGAATCTCGAAACCTGCCTCCGTAAGAATCTTGTCGAGGCCCTCCTCACGGATCTGACGGTCGACAGCCCACGAACCAGGCACGAGCCAAGCGATAACATCCTGAGCCTTCTGACGACCTTTCACAATTGAGGCGAAGGCACGGAAGTCTTCGATACGTCCATTGGTACAAGCCCCCAGGAAGACATAGTCGACTTTGGTTCCCAACAGTTTTTGTCCAGCCTTGAACCCCATATAATTAAGCGCCTTCTCAAAGCCAGCCCCACCCTCGTGAGGGATGGTCTCGGTAATGCCAATGCCCATGCCGGGATTCGTGCCATAGGTGATACGCGGCTCAATGTCAGCAGCTTCGAATGTCAGTTCCTTGTCGAAGACGGCATCATCGCCACTCTTCAAGGTCTTCCATTCTGCCACAGCCTGCTCCCAAGCCTCACCCTTCGGTGCATATTCCCTGCCTTTAATATAGGCAAAGGTGGTTTCGTCGGGTGCGATAAAACCACCACGGGCGCCCATCTCTATCGAGAGATTGCAGAGCGTCAGGCGACCTTCCATTGACATCGCTTTCACCACATCGCCTGCATATTCGACGAAATAGCCGGTAGCACCGCTGGTAGTCAGTTTGGCCATAAGATAGAGCGCCACATCCTTTGCCGTCACACCCTTGCCCAATGTGCCGTTGATACAGATACGCATCGACTTGGGTTTCTGCTGGAGGATACATTGCGAGGCCATCACCATCTCCACCTCCGAGGTGCCGATGCCAAAGGCTACTGCTCCCATCGCACCATGGGTAGAGGTGTGAGAGTCACCACAGACGATGGTCATACCTGGCAACGACAATCCTTTCTCAGGGCCCACCACATGGATGATGCCGTTGTCCTTCGACATCATACCGTAATGCGTCAATCCGAAATCGGCTGCATTCTTCGCCAGCATATCCACCTGTTTCTTTGACACAGGGTCTGCGATGGGCTTATCCTGATCATGTGTAGGGGTGTTATGATCCGGCATACAGAAAATCTGCTGAGGACGGAAACATTTCAGTCCCCTGGCCCTCATACCTTCAAAGGCCTGGGGTGAGGTCACCTCATGACAATAGAGGCGATCGATATACAGTTGTGTGGGACCATCCTGGATCTGCTGGACCACATGTCTGTCCCATATCTTATCGAATAATGTATTCATTCGTCTGCCTTTTTAAACTTGTTGATACAGTCGATATAAGCCTCCACCGAAGCCGTCACAATGTCGGTATCGGCACCGAAACCATAGTACAGAGAGCCGTCGTACTCCACCTGCATGTGTACCTTACCCACATCGTCGGAGCCTTTCGAGATGGCCTGAATGGTGAATTCCTTCAAGGTCATCTGTTTCATAATGATCTTCTTCAGGGCCTTGATGGCAGCATCCACAGGACCATTACCCGAGGCAGCCGCCTCAAACTTCTGGCCGGAGATATCAAGGCCAATGGAGGCCACACTCTTCACGCCCTTACCAGTAGTGACTTGCAGGAAGTCGAGCTTCACGGCATGAGCCTCAGCCGTATCGGCTCCCGCCAGCATCAGCACATCGGCATCGCTCACCTCCTTCTTCTGGTCAGCCAGTTGCAAGAACTTCTCATAGATCTTGTCGAGTTTCTGGTCTTCCAGATCCACACCGTTCATGTGCAGACGATGTTTCAGGGCAGCCCTTCCGCTACGGGCCGTCAGCAGGATGCTATTATCATCGATACCCACATCCTTCGGGTCCATAATCTCATAGGTATGTACATTCTTCAGCACACCATCCTGATGGATGCCACTGGAATGGGCAAAGGCATTACGACCGACAATGGCCTTGTTGGGTTGTACGGGCATATTCATCAACGAAGACACCATACGCGAGATGGGGTAAATCTTCGTGGTGTTGATGTTCGTCTCTATCTCAAGGTTCTTGTGACATTTCAGAATCATCGCAATCTCCTCCAACGAGGTGTTACCGGCTCGTTCGCCGATACCGTTGATGGTTACTTCCACCTGTCGGGCGCCAGCCATCACACCACTAAAGGTATTGGCCGTTGCCAGACCTAAGTCGTTATGACAATGGGTAGAGATGATGGCCTTATCGATACCATCGACATGCTCCATCAGATACTTGATCTTCTCGAAATATTCCTGCGGCAGACAGTAGCCTGTGGTGTCAGGGATGTTCACTACAGTGGCACCAGCCTTGATCACAGCCTCCACCACCTGAGCCAGGTATTCATTATCCGTACGGCCGGCATCCTCACAGTAAAACTCCACATCGTCGACATAACGCTTGGCATACTTCGTGGCAGCTATAGCCTGTTCGAGGATATGCTCGCGGTCGGAGTTAAACTTATACAGAATATGCTCGTCGCTGGTGCCAATACCCGTATGGATACGCTTGTGCTTGGCGTATTTCAGAGCCTCGAAGGCCACGTCGATATCATGCTCCACCGCACGGGTCAGTGCACAGATCACGGGCCAAGTCACTGCCTTTGAGATTTCAATCACGGAATTGAAATCACCAGGACTACTCACAGGGAATCCTGCTTCAATCACATCCACGCCCAGCTGTTCCAGCGCCTTAGCTACCTGTATTTTCTCTACGGTATTCAACTGGCAGCCGGGCACTTGTTCTCCATCACGGAGTGTTGTGTCGAAAATGTAAAGTCTGTCGTTCATTTTTGTTCTTGTTTAATTATACTGTTTATTTATTCTTTTGTCTATAACGAAAAAGCCTTTCACACTCGGAAGTGAGAAAGGCTCTATATCTTTTTGTATCCTATACCTATTTTATATATACACCTAAATCACTTCCGGCTGCTCCCTGCAGTCGAATAATAATAATGGCGCTAATTAGGTTGAGATTCAACATCTTTTCTTTGTTCTTTTAAAATTTCGGGGGCAAAGTTATAACTTTCTTGCGAAACCAACAAACATTTTGTTATTTTTTTGCGCTAAAAGGTATCAAATTTACACTTTTTACTCTAATTCATATACTTCGCTGGGCATTTTTCGCTTCAATACTTCCAGTTGAATATCCTTCCCAGGGATGATGCCATAACTGCGCAAGATAGCATCCACCGTCTTACGTGCCAGCTCTGGGTGATTATTCTCCTCACTCAGATGACACAACCAGACATGCTTCAGCCGTTCCGTCATGTTCTCGGCTAACACCTGACCACAATCTTTATTCGACAGATGGCCATTGGGACTGATAATCCTGTCTTTCAGATACTGAGGATAAGGACCGCCCTGCAACATCTCCACATCATGGTTGGCCTCAATCACAAGATAATTGGCTTCGCCGATGAATTTCTTCATCTCCTCCGTCACACTGCCGGCATCGGTCATGATGACGAACACCGTACCCTCTACCTCAATCTTATACCCCACATTCTCACTGGCATCATGAGGCACTGAGAAAGGTGTCACCAGAAAATCACCCAACCTGACGGTGGTACCAGGCTCCAGATACTGTTTCTGTTCTTTCAGTAGTTTCCGTTGCACACAATAGTTATAATCTATGCCCAGATGTACTTTCTCTGTGGCATAGACAGGTACATTGTAATCATGGCTAAATGCACCGACAGACTTGATGTGGTCTGCGTGGTCATGCGTAATCAGGATTCTCCGCACCGTACTGAGACTGATACCATAATCCCTGGCATGCTTCTTGAGCGTTCTTAAGCCAACTCCAATATCTACAAATAATCCGTCTGTCGCGGTTGCGAGATAATAGCAATTACCACTACTACCGCTCCCAAACGATATAAATTTCAGCATTTTGGTTTATATTTTGTGCAAAAGTACACAAAAAATAGTGTTCAACCAAAGAATTATACATTTTTAATGTTTAGAACGGCAGTCCAACAGCGAAATGGAAAGCAAAGTCGCGACTCAGCCGAGGATGGATGATGGCATAATGTTCTTCCTCTTCTGATTCGTACGCCGGATTCACCGCCTTCATGCCCATATCGAAACGCATGATGAAATAATCGAAGTTCAGACGCAAGCCCAGACCGTAGCTCACAGCCAAGTCGCTGAGAATGTTCTGCAGTTTAAACTGCCCTCCAGGCTGTTGCTCGTAATCACGAATAGTCCAGATGTTACCTGCATCCACGAACAAAGCCCCACCAAACTTCCAGAACAGGTGTGTGCGGTATTCGAGATTCAGGTCGAGTTTCATATCACCCGTCTGAGTGATGAAATTGATATTACCGTCACGGCCTTTATAGCGTCCCGGACCAAGACTACGTACACTCCATCCGCGCACACAGTTGGCACCACCCGAGAAATAGCGCTTCTCAAACGGTAGTACTGTACTATTGCCATAAGGATAGGCGATGCCCAAACCGCAGTGGAACACCAGCTGGTCGTGATAGTCGGGCAGCAGATTACAGGTGAAGTCCACATCGCCCTTTATGTATTGGGCATAGGCGATGTTAAACACCCGGTAATGTCCGTCGCCATCCTGTTCGGCACCAAACAGGTTACTGCCCAGGTTCAACAGATTGCCCGCCGTCTCCACATTCGTCTTGATGGCAATACGTCCGTTGTTGTAACTATAGCCGAAGCCAGTTTTCATGATAAACATGTCCTCGTAGTTATACCTCAGAATGGCATTATAGTTGCTGTTATCCTGTAGATACTCGTTCTTGAAGGTCTCACTGATCCAAGGCATGAAGATATAATTCAGGTCGAGCAGATCAAACTGATACTGGTCGAACCGTTTCTGGGGTTTCCAGCGATAGCGCCAGGCAGCGGAGAGTACACGACGATGGAATTCAGGACGGTTCTGTGTGTCGTAGAGCAGCGACACCTCACTGGTGGCGATCGTCCGTCTACGCATCTCACGACTCAGGAAAGGCATGATAAACCGCGGGAAGGTCAAACGGCTCTCCACACTATACTCTACAAAATCCTGATTTCTGTAGCCCTCCAAACCGCGAATGGCCTCATAGGCACCGCGCAGCTGCACGCTGAAGGTCTCTGAGCCCCGGAAGAGATTCCGGTTCTGATAGGTCAGCGAGGCTGCTGCACCCAGGTCGCCTGCCGTATTCGTACCCTCTGGCTGGAAACTGAGTGTCGAGGGTTTGTTGGTCTGCACCTGCACATCCATATCGAGTTGGGTAGGATCTGGTGTCTGCCGGAAATTAATGTTAGTATACCTCACGGCCCCCAGCCTTCCGAAGTGCGTATAGGTGTTCTGGAGTCCTTCTGCAGAATAAGGTTGACCTTCCGTCAACATGGTGTTCTCCCTCAGCACCCGGTTGCGAAGATGGATCACCGAATCACGCGGATCACCGCTGGCATAACTGATCTGGCGGATGGTATAGCATGTATGTAACGTATCCTGAATGTTACTCGTACGATAGGGCCTCAACTGTAAGGTCAGATCCACCTGACGCGAATCACGGATTGAATCAGCCAGGAAAGAGATAAACTCCTTGTGGAAACGGTAATAGCCTTGATTCTGCAACAATGAGGTCAGTCGTGAGCGCTCCTCGTTCAGGGCATTCACATTAAATACCATTCCTTCGTGCAACTCTCGCTTGTCGATGTCGTTTCCCAGCAATCGGGCTATCACACTGTCCTGAATGTCATACACCAGATTCCTGATCACATAATGACCACCGGGATGAAGTACATAGAAGGCATTGAGTTTCTTTTTCTTGACAGTCGTAAACAACTCCACCTCTGCATCCAGATAGCCCAGATTACGGAGCGCCAGCTGCAGTTCCTCACAGGTCTTTTGCGCCTGCAACGAGTCAAACAGCACGGGTGCCTCGCCTATCGATTGCAAAGTACGGTTGATCCAGCGGGTGGTATCCTCGCCTGCCAAACGGTAAATGCCCAGAGGAATCTTTGCCAGCGAGAACCAGCGCGAATTGCCTTTCTGCCGCACATAGCTCTTCAACTGCGAGGTATTCACATCCCTGTATTTACCGTCGGCCACCACCGACACACGGTCCAGCATCACCTCACCTTCGGGAATGTCACGCGACGATGAGCATGCCGTCAGCAGCATGAGCAGAAAAGCGGTGACCAACAGGCCTATTTGGTGTTTTGACATCAATATCTCACAAATTTGCTTGCAAAGATAGAAATAAATCTTTATCTTTGCAAACAAAAACCGAAATGATTAGCAAAAATCAGATAAAATATATCCGTCAGCTGGAACAGAAGAAGTTCCGCAAGCGTGAAAACTGCTTCGTGGCAGAAGGCCCGAAAGTCGTTGGCGACCTCATGCACCAATATCAACCCAAGGCCATTTTCGCCACCGAAGACTGGAATGGTATAGAACTCACAGGACCTGTTCCCGTGAGTCGTGTCACCGACGAGGAACTGCGCCGCATCAGTTTCCTTCAGACCCCGCAACAGGTCCTCGCCCTCTTCCCTATCCCCGAACATACCTCTTACCTCTCACCTCTCACCTCTCACCTCTATTTGGCTCTCGACAGTGTGCAGGATCCCGGTAACCTCGGCACCATCATCCGCATTGCCGACTGGTTCGGCATCGACACCATCTTTTGCAGCGAAGACACTGCTGATGCCTACAACCCTAAGGTGGTACAGGCAACAATGGGAAGTCTCGCGCACGTACATATAATTTATACAGACCTGCTGCAACTCTTCGACACATTGCCCAGCAACTTTCCCGTCTACGGTACCCTGCTCGACGGCGAGGACATCTACCAACAGCCCCTTTCCGACTATGGCATTATTGTCATGGGCAACGAGGGCAACGGTATCTCTGAAGCCGTTCGTCAACGGGTGACCCACCGTCTGCTCATCCCCAATTTCCATCAGGGCCCGAGTGCCGAGAGTCTTAACGTGGCTATCGCCACCGCCATCACTTGTTCTGAATTCCGTCGCAGAGGCACAAAATAAAAAGAGGCCTATCTTCTCAGACAAGCCCCTTTGCTAAAAATGGAAAATGATAAATATAGATTAAAATTACTAGTTATCGAGTGCAAATATAGATATTCTCATCATAAAAAACAAATAATTCCGTCAAAAATCGCCACCCAATTCGTCATTTTTGTCATATTAGAACAGTTATCGTTCCTTATACACACAAAAATGGATTCACGTTGGGATATTTGACGTCAATGTGATAATGCGATCGCAGAAACGGAGGTTTTCCGGACGTTGGGAGATCATGATACGCGTACACTTCATCTTCGCCAGATGCTCAGCCACACGCTGCTGGGTGACATTATCGAGGGCCGATGTCACCTTGACATAGTCGTTCAGCCGTTCAGGCGACTCCAGCCTGCCGGGTTGAGGGTTATTGGTGGTTTATTCTTCTTTCGTCATATTTAGAACTGTTTGAGTTCGTTGTAGATGCGTTGTACGGGGAGACCCATGACATTGAAATAACTACCAGAGAGACTGGTGACGCCGATGTAGCCTATCCACTCCTGAATGCCATAGGCACCAGCTTTGTCCAAAGGCTGGTATTTGTCGACATAATAGTCGATCTCGGTTTCTGTGAGTTTTTTAAAAGTGACATCAGTAATGACTACAAAGCTGCGCTGACGCTCTTTTGTCATCAGACAGACACCTGTCATCACCTGATGCGTCCGACCACTCAACTCACGGAGCATTCTTCTGGCATCGTCAAGGTCGGTAGGTTTGCCCAACACCTCATCACCCAAAACCACTACTGTATCGGCAGTGATAATGAGATCGTGGTCAGTTATCTGATTCTTATAGGCAGCGGCTTTTTCGGTGGCGATATAGACCGGAATGTCCTTGGTATCCAAATCATCCGGATAATCCTCCTCGATATTCGGCAGCACACGTACCTCGAAATCGAGATCCAATCCGCCAAGCAACTCCTGTCGTCGCGGAGAGTTGCTGGCTAGGATAATATGGTAGTCACTTCTTACCATCCGAAAGCTTTCTCATCCATCACCCATTTTCCTTGGGCCCGGAGTGTCTGTTCTATCACATCACGACCACATCCATGACCACCGATACAGTCGCTGACATAGACACTCGCCTCCTTGATTTCCGGACATGCATCCTTAGGACACACAGGACAGCCCACACGACGCATTACTTGCAGATCGGGGATATCATCGCCCATGTACATCACCTCCTCGTCGCTCAAACCGTATTGATCAAGAAAGGCGTCATAGGCTTTGATCTTCACGGCACAGCCCACGTAGATATCCTCTACGCCCAGCCCTTCATAACGCCGACAGATACTCGACACGTTGGCGCCCGTCATCACAACGATACGCAGACCAAGTTTCATGGCCAGCTGGATGGCATAGCCGTCCTTGATATTTACTGTGCGCAAAGGCACACCGTCAGATGACAATGTGATAGTCTCCGCACTCAGCACGCCATCGATATCGAAAATGATGGCCTTAATCTTCTTCAAATCATAGTTAATCATCACTATTCACTATTAACTATTCACTTCTGAACTTGTTCAGGTGTACATTCTCCCATTTCAGTTTATCTTCATTCTGCGGTTTGCGCTCGTCGGCCTTATGACCTACGGCAAGGATACAAAGACAGTTGAGATTGTCGGGAATGTCGAGCACGCCACGAATCACGGTATCGGCAGTAGTCCCATCGTCGAGACCACGTCCACGCATCTGAATCCAACAAGAGCCTAACCCCAACTCCTCAGCCTGATACTGCATGGAGATGGCAGCAATGGCACCATCCTCTATCCAGCAGTCGTTCTGCATGGGATCGCCCAACACGACGATTGCTACAGGGGCATCTTTCAGAAACTGTCCACCAAGGTTCTTGGCATCAGAGAGTTTCTCAAGATCCAACTTGTCGTCGACCACCACGAACTGCCAAGCCCGCTGCCCCTTGGAAGTGGGAGCCATCAAACCTGCACGAAGAATCAGTTTGAGGGCGTCGCCATCGATTTCCTCTTCCGTAAACTTGCGGTGACTGCGACGCAACTGCGCCAAATCTTTGAAATTTGTCATACTTTCATTCTTAAATTTTTGGCAAAGATACTATTTTTTTTAGACAAAAGAACAAAAGAAACAAAAAAAGTTGTATATTTGCGGCATGAAAGGTATCACAACAACCATCTTTACCCATCTGGAGAAGTTGCCAGCCGTGAGCGAGACAAACTTTTTCCACAGCCGAGAGTTGTTCGCCATCAGTGCGAAGACACCGAGGATGAAGCCCTATATGGTGGTGTGTACCGATGAATCTGGGAAGGTACTGAGTCAGTTACTGGCCATCGTCCGTTACCGTGCCTCTATCCTACCCCCTTATTTCTTTATGCATTGTCGTGTGATGGGAGAAGGCGAATACACTTCCAGCGACTGGCGAAAGGAAGACCTGTTTGGCGAGATGCTACAGGCACTCACAAAAAAGATGGGCAGCAAGACTCTCTATATCGAGTTCAGCCATCTCACACAGAAGACCTTCGGTCATAAGTTGTTCCGTCAACAGGACTATTTCCCTGTACACTGGATGAGCATCCACAACTCACTACACAGTCGACTGCCCGAAGAGCGCATCAACGAGAAGATGCAGCAGCGCATCGACAATGCCTATGCCCGCGGACTGACAACAGAAGAGGTTAAGAATGAAGAAGATTTTAAGGCTTTCACCAAGTTATTGCACCAGCACCATTGGTTCAAGCCAAAGCGATACATCCCTGACAATCAGTTTTTTAAAGAAGCAGCAAAGACCGACAGTTGTCGACTGTTCGTGACTAAATACCAGCAGCACGTGATTGGCTGTTCTGTCTGTGTGTATAGTCAGGGTGATGCCTATTTGTGGTACGCGGCGTTCCGTCGTAAGACCTATGTGATGCTGCATCCCGACACGCTGACCATCTGGCATACTATAAAATATGCTCACCAGAACGGATATAATCACATCAACTTCATGGATGTAGGTCTGCCTTTCCGCAAAAATTCCTTCCGCGAGTTCATCCTGAGCTTCGGCGGCAAACCCGTCAGTACCGTACGCTGGTTCCGTTGCTCCATTCGTTGGATCAACGCCCTACTCTCATGGATTTACCGCGACTAATGACTGCCAATATAGAGGAACACCATACCCAGCAACACCAACGCCAGATCGAAGGCCTTGGCCTTGAGGTTTTTCTCGTGGAAAAATAGCGCACCAAACATGAAGCTCACTACCACGCTACCTCTGCGGATCATCGATACGATGCTGATCATCGCATCTGGCAGACTCAAAGAATAGAAATACATGAAATCGGCTGCTGAGAGGAAGAGACTGACACCCAGAATCGACCATGACCAGTGGAAAGGAGTCGTCTCATTGTGTTTCGGCCACCAGAGCAGCCAAAGCGTCGCACCCATCATCACACATTGGTAGATATTGTACCACGATTGCACCATCATACGGTCCAGTCCCACGCCACCGCTTTCGACAGGGGCCATCAGGTATTTATCATAGAGGCCACTGAGTGCTCCGAGGGCCGCTGCCCCAACGATCATATAAATCCAGTGGTCGTGTTTGAAATCGATACCCTCCTTCTTGCCACTGCGGCTTAACAGCAGGAACGATGCCACCGCTAACAACACACCTATCCACTGCCAGATGTTCAGACGTTCGCCGAATACCAGCAGTGCTCCCACAAGCACCATCACTGGACGTGTGGCATTGATAGGACCCACGATGGTCAACGGAAGATGTTTCATACCGAAATAGCCGAGGATCCAACTCGATAAGACGATCACAGCCTTCAATACGATGTACTTGTGCATCTCCCAACCACCACTCGCCACATGAAAGATACCACCATCGAGGGCATCAGAGGTGCCGCTCATCACGATAAACGGCAGGAAGATGAGCGAGGAGAACAAAGTATTGAGAAACAACACGGGTATGACTGCATTGCTTTTCAACGCCTGTTTTTTAAATGAATCGTAGCAGCCTAACAGCGCTGCCGACATAAATGCTAATATCAGCCACATAATCAATAGACGATATCTTCCAGGAAGAGCGCATTGCCAGGCATCGACTCCCCGGCATCCGAACGCTGCTTACCTTCAATCACTTTCTTAAAATCATCCAACGACAGTCTGCCACGTCCTACTTCAATCAGTGTACCTACCACCGCACGCACCATATTACGCAGGAATCGATTAGCACGGATCTCGAAATACCAGGTTGTTGGCGAGGTCTGAACCCACTCGGCTTTTGTCACCTGACAGAGGGTGGTCTTCACATCGGCACCGCTTTTGCAAAAGGCTCCGAAATCCTCGTAGGTCATCAGGATCCGAGCTGCATCGTTCATCTTGGCAAAATCCAATGGATAGTGGATCTCACAGGAATAAGCCCGTTGGAAGGGATCTTTCGTGGTATGAATATAATAACGGTACATACGTGATGTAGCCGAAAAACGGGCGTGCATATCTTCGCTCACCATCTCAACCTTGCTGACAGCAATATCATAGGGTAGCAGCCTGTTCAACTTATATGCCAATTGCTGACCATCGATGGCATCACCCTTCCAATCAAAGTGCGCCACCATTTTACGAGCATGCACACCAGCATCCGTTCTGCCAGCTCCCGTCACAGCAATAGGTTCACGAAGCAATGTGGAAAGAGCCTCCTGCAGCCGTTCCTGTACCGACACACCATTCGGCTGTATCTGCCAACCGTGATACCGCGTCCCATCATAACTCAATGTCACAAAATACCTACTCATACATCACCCATCTTACTTCTTACATCTTATTTCGTCACCCTGATCCAGTCGGCATCCACCCAACCGCGATCACATTTGGCATCGCTCTCCGCAACAATATATCCAAACTTCGCACCAATCCATTTACCCTCCTTCATACGGAATTCGTGTCCACAGTCGGAGAATTTCTTGCCATCCTTGCTCCAAAAGAACCTTACCTTCGCATCTTTCACCTTCAGGCGCAGGTAGATATCCTCATGAATGCCTGGCTTATAGTCGGTCTTGTCGATGGCAGTAGGTTTCAGTGTCGCAAGGATTTCCTCCGTCTGGGGAGTGCCCTTATCAGCACCAATACAAGTCATTTGCACCAACTGGAATTCCTGGCCTATACGACGCACGACCATCGCGGAATAGTCAAGTCCCATCATAATCAAACCGCCAAACTGCCCATCAGCCTTTGAGGTCATGCGAATCTTGGTCGTCACCGTAAACTCGTCAGCAGGTGTCTTCTGGAGCAACAGATTAGGTACTTCCCAGAAATTTTTCCAATCCTTCGAGAGCTTGTAGGTATAGATACGGAAGGTGCCAAAGGCAGTGGGAACACCGAACTTCTCGTCGTAATTGGCATGCCATTGCCACTGCTTGCCCATCATAGGCGCATTAAATTCATCGCTCTCCAATGGGTTCATAACCACGTCAGAACTACTCTGAGGCATGATAAAATTAGTGACAGGCTCGCCATTGATGCCCATGATTGGCCATCCAGTAGACCAGTCAACGGGATTCAGATGTACCACACGCCCATAAGCCTCCTTATCTTGAAAATGCAAAAACCAGTCTTCACCGTATTTCGTATGTACCCAACCGCCTTGATGAGGACCGTTGATTTTGGTTTTGCCCTGTGCCAAGACAATCTTATGTTCATAAGGGCCATAAGGTGATTTACTACGCATAGCCAACTGAAAACCAGTAGGCACGCCTCCGGCTGGACACATGATCCAATACCAACCATCACGCTTATAGAACTTCGGTCCCTCGCATGTACGATTCTCGCTACCATTACCATCGAAGACAATGACAGGTTGTCCGATGGCCTTCGTACCATCTGCAGACAACTCTCTGACCGTCAACACACTGGCGAATTTCGCACGCGAATTGGCCCAACCATTCACCAGATAGCAGCGTCCATCGTCATCCCAAAGGGGCGTCGTATCGATATATCCCTGACCACGAATAACACAGACGGGATTCTCCCATTCGCCTGAAGGGTCTTTGGTCTTTACCATATACACGCCATAATCAGGATCTCCCCAATAAATATAATATTCGCCATCATGATAGCGGATACTAGGAGCCCAAACGCCATTACCGTGCTGAGGAGTACTAAAATGCTGCTCCAGTTCTGCATCACCAGTATAGAGTGACTTCAGCGCATAGCCGATGATCTCCCAATTCACCAGATCATTCGAATGAAGAATGGGCAGGCCCGGTACACAGTTAAACGATGACGCCGTCATATAATAATCCTCACCACTGGGACCAACACAGACATCGGGATCGGAATAGTCGGCGTTGATCACAGGATTGGTATAGGTACCATCTCCATTGTCAGGCGACCAGACTTCAGACTTATATTGGGCATGGGCCATAAGAGGCAAAGCTATAGTTAATAGGACTAGTTTTCTCATATTTGTTTAATTTTTAGTTTATATGTATTGTCAGAATATTCTACTCGCATCACATGATCAGAAAGGCATTGTTTTGAGAGTGCTAATGCCACATGCCCCATCGTTCTGCGCAGATTGATTTCAACACAAGGATTCAATAAAAAGCGATGGTTACCCTCACCTTTCACCACCATCATATCCACGCCGAAAGGACCGGCATACTGGTCACGATAGAGAGGACCTAGATAAGCACAAATCTTTTCTTTAACAGAAATCAGCAATTCTTCTGATATATAGCTATTTATCATTTCTTGCTTTTCTTCTTCTGATGCAAGAACATTACCAATATAGGCACCATTCTGAGTATGGAATATTGAGAGACCCAAATAACGCACATGCCCCTGACCATCGCTCTCAAACTCCATACCAAAGTCCTTCACTTTATGGCAATAAGACTCTATGACAACGCTCCCTTGAGAGGCTATCACATTCTGTATCCAGCGTCGTTGATACTCATTAAGTTCTTTGTCAATAAATCGGATACCTCTTCCACTACTACTCCAAGGAGCCTTGATCACAATCTGCTGATAATTTCGAAGGGCTTGCTCCACCTCCACCATCAAGTCAGCCTGCCAAGATTCTCCAATGGTTCCTTCAAACCCGAGTTCTCTCAGCAAGTCTACTGCATACTTACGATGCGACAGATCGCGGATCATGGCTATCTTCTCTTCCGTAGGCACCGCCGTCACACCATAGCGAAGCAGAAAACTGCGCAGCGCTAGATCCCAGCCCCAAGGTTCCACATGTGTGATGTTGAGCTTGGCTAACTGATGCTTATCCACGAAACCATCGAAACCACGATGCATCACTCGGGCAAAATCACGTTGTGCAGCTTCCACATCCTCTACCAATACATAGCCCTCAGAGGCCCAGATTGCTGGCAAATAACCCAGATCATGCCGAAGTTGTCGTCCAGCATGAGGCGAAGTGAAATTGCTGAGGTTTGCGGCCAGGGCAATATCGTGTTCCGGATTAAAAATATGTAGTGTTGCCATGTTTCAGGGCGCAAAGTTATATAAAAAAACTCAGTTCTCGCTAAAAAAATTTGGTAATATGAATCTTTTGTGCTATTTTTGCACAATAAATCAAATAAAACTAACAATATGCCAGTAAAGATTCTTAGTGTAGACGACGAGATTGATCTCGAATTGCTGCTAACGCAATATTTCCGCCGTCAGATCAGGAAGGGAGAATACGAGTTTAAATTTGCCCACAACGGACTGGAGGCATTGACCATGCTTCTAAAGGAAAAAGACTTCGATATTATCCTCAGTGATATCAACATGCCCGAGATGGACGGACTAACCTTGTTGACCAAGATCAATGAGATGCAGAATCCTGCTTTGAAGTGTATCATGGTTTCCGCCTATGGTGACATGGGGAATATCCGTCAGGCGATGAACAACGGCGCCTTCGACTTCGCTACGAAGCCCATCGACCTCGACGACCTGAGTGTGACCATCGAGAAGGCCATCGAGCAGATTACCTATATCAAACAGATGCAGCAGGAGCACAACCAGCTGGAGTCGATCAAGGGCGACCTGGCTGTGGCCCGGGAGATTCAGCAGGCTATTCTGCCGAGAATCTTCCCGCCCTTCCCCGAGAATGCCGACCAGCTGGACATTGCCGCCTCGATGAATGCCGCCAAGGACGTGGGTGGCGACTTCTACGACTTCTTCCGCATTGACGAAGACCACATAGGATTCGTGATTGCCGACGTAAGTGGTAAGGGTGTGCCTGCCGCCATCTTCATGGCCGTGAGCAGAACGCTGATAAGGGCGACGGGCATCAGAGGTGTGAGCCCGGCAGAATGTATTAACTATTCGAACACGCTGCTGGAGAAAGAATCGGTGAACAACATGTTTGTGACCGTGTTCTACGGCATTTATAACATCAAAACCGGTGAGGTAAAGTATACCAACGCCGGACACAATCCCCCGTATGTGCTGAAAGCAAACGGCAGTCTGGAGAAGCTGCCCGTGTCAGGCAATATGGCCATCGGCATCTTCGACGACTTCGAGTATACAGAGACAACTTGCCAGTTGGCACAGGGCGACACCCTCTTACTCTACACCGACGGTGTGACCGAAGCCATCAATCCGCAAGAGGAGGAGTTTACCGAAACGCGTCTGGAGCAGACCCTGAAGAAGGTGGCGGGACAGACCTGTCAACAGGTGATCGACACCATCAAGGCCGACGTGAAGACGTTTGCCAATGGCGCTGAACAGAGTGATGATATTACGCTCCTTGCAATCAAGAGACAGTGAAGACTAGAAATATTATAACAGGCGTTGCGGGGGTGCTGTTGGCGGGAGCTGCGGCAACAGGCTTCCTGGGCTGGAAGGCAGAACGCGAGAAGGTGGAAGACCTGGAGAAAGAGGTGGAAGCCTTGCGGCTGCAGGAACGACGGTCGGCCGTAGACAGAAGCGTAAGTAAACAGATGGAGGAGCTGGCCAACGAACAGCGCGAGATATCTGACGAGAAACGTGAGGAAGCCATCCAGCAGACACGCGTGGCCAACGAGATGCGCCTGCGCTCGGAACTGGAGCGGCAGAACGCCATCATAGCCGAGCGGAACGCTGTGGCCTCGGAGCGAAAAGCTGTGGAAGCCTCGGAGATAGCAGAGAGTCAGCGACAGATGGCCGAACACCAGCGACTGCTGGCAGAGATGTCGAAGCAGAAGGCCGACACACTGAGCTATATCGCCCTCGGACGTTCACTGGGTTCGATTTCCACCATCCAGGCACAGGCGGGCAACGAAGACGTGGCCAACCTGCTGAGTTATGCCTCGTATCTCTATACCTCACGCTACAGAGGCGACATCTACTACCCCGCCGTGTTCCAAAGCCTCATGCGTTCGAGCCAAAGTGTGGTATCGTGGACGGAGCATACGGGCGCGGTGACGAATCTGGAATATATGCCGGGCGAAGACCACCGACTCGTGTCGGTGAGCGACTACGGTGAGATTATCCTGAGCGAAAGACAAGGCAACAACCTCAAGACGAAGGTGCTCTTCAGAAACAAAGACTTTGACTTCCGCGATGTCATCATCAACCGCACGAATGGTTGCATCTACGCCGCAAGTCGCTCGGGCCATCTGGTGGTGGTGCAGCAAGACCTCAAGACGGTGAAAGTGGTAGACCTCGACAAGATAGAACACCCCATGCGACTGCATGATATCAGCGACAACAACCTGCTGATTATCGGTGAGAACAGTCTGGGGCTCTACGATATAAAACGCAACATCCTACGCAGCACCCGACAGCTGAACTTCCGCGTTATCAAGGGCTCGCGCAAAAACAGTCTGCCCCTGCTCTTCGACGACAAGGGCAAGATGCACCTGGTGACGGGACTCGACAACATCAGCACGGAGAACGTGCCTGTACCGGGCACCGTGACCGCCTATTGCGAATCGAAAAACACCGGCATCGAAGCCTACGGCATGAGCGATGGCACCATCTGGCTCATCTTCAAGGACGGGAAACGGCAACGGCTGTTAGGTCACCGGTCGCGTATCTCAAAGATGAAACTCAACGGCCGACGCCTCTATTCTGCCAGCTACGACGGTAAGGTGAACCTCTGGATTACCGACAATGAGAAAGTGGAGCCCATGACCCTCATTGAAACGAAGAACTGGATTATGCACTTTAACTTCGACTCGACGAAGAACACCTTCTGGATGGGTGATGCGAAAGGCGGTCTGACGGCCGTGAACATCTCTGTGCCCATCATGGTGGAGCAGGTGAAGAAGAAACTCAAGCGCGACCTGACCAGCGAGGAATGGAACTACTTCATCGGACAGTCAGTGCCCTTTGAGTCGTTCATCAATGGAAAGGAGGTGGCCCCATGAAAAAGCTTCTGATAGTACTATTCACTATTCACTGTTCACTATTCACTGCCTCTGCTCAAGGCATTCCTTTCTTCCGTAACTACACGGCGGAGGACTATCATGCCAACAACATGAACTTCGACATTGAGACCGACGAGAACGGCACGATCTATGTGGCCAACTTCGAGGGTCTGATGTATTACGACCATGCTGAATGGCGCATTATCCGCACGCCAGGCACAACGCGCATCATCGTGTGCGTCAGAGCCAGCGACAACCAGATATGGGTGGGCGGCTATAATTACTTCGGAAAGATTAAGCGAAAGGCCAACGGCGAGATCTACCTGCAGAGAATAGGCAGTGAAGACCTGTTCCGCGGCGAGGTGAGAGAGATATTCGAGGAAAACGGCAAGCTGCTCTTTGTGGTGAGCAACGGCTATATCTACGAGGTGAAGAACGACAAGGTGAGCGTGTTTAAGAAGGTTGACGAGAAGTCGCTGAAGATGGGCATGCTCGATGTGGTGAACGTTGAAGCGCTGGAGAGCGGCGCGAAGGAAGTGGCGATGACCGACACCGTGCTGACAGAACCGTTGGGCGACAACTTCACCGCCTATCTGAGGAAAAACTCCGGATTGATCATCAGCAACAACAATACCAACACGAGCTATCCGATGACCGATGCCAATGGCCTCTGTTCAAACGACCTTGCCTACGGCGCTTATGACGGCAGAGGACAATTATGGGTAGCGACCGGCAGAGGACTGTTTGCCGTACAGGTGCCCTCTTCCTATTCGCGCTTCACCGCCAACGAAGGACTTATCGGCAGCGTGCTGTCGTTAGAAGCCCTCAACGGAAAGATCTATGCTGGCACCGACGACGGTTTGTTCCGGCAGGAAGGTATCCGCTTTGTCAGGGTAACCGGCATCAACCACGCCTGCTGGAATCTGAAGAAATACGGCAACGACCTGTTGGCAGCTACTGCCGATGGTATCTACAGGATTGCCCCCGACGGACGAGTGGCCCATCTGACAACCGTTACCTCGCTGGCTGTAGAGACCGACGGTGAGATGATCTACAGTGGCGAGCTCAACAGCATCTACCAGCTCAGCGCCAACGGGCAGAACCACAAGAAAGTATGCAACCTGGAGAATGTCAGGAAGCTGCTGAAAGACAAGGATGGCGTGATCTGGGCACAGAGCCTGTACGGCACCGTTTGGTTTAAGAAACCCAGCGAAGCAAACTTTAATCTCTATAATACCGGCAAGAAGGCAGAGACCATGTCGACCATCGTGCCCGTTGCAGGACAGGTGACGGTGGTCAGCGCCGAAGACACAAAGCCCTTCCCCTACCCGCTCAACTCCTTCATCGACGATAAAGGTGTGACCTGGATGACCAACAATGAGGGAAAGCGCCTCTACCGCTGGAAAGACGGCAAGCGGTTGGGCGATATGGACCATATACTCTTCCCCCTGAACGAGACCACCATCCGCACCTTATTAGTGCAGGACGACCACATTTGGATTGGCAGCGACAACCAGCTGACCGTGATCGACACCAGCATGAAGGAGCCCATGATGGACATAAAGCCGAAGCTACAGATACGCTCGATTGTTTTAAACAACGACAGCGTGCTCTGGGGCGGCTTTGGCACGATGCCCGAGGTTTTGCCTACCCTTGGTTACCAAGATGACAACCTCGACTTCACCTACTCACTCTCCTATAGCCCCATCGTGGGAAAGAACCTGTACAGATACAAGATGGACGACGACAAATGGAGCCCTTGGTCGACGCAGACCCGCATCAGTTTCACCAACATCGCCGAGGGTGCCCACACCTTCAGCGTGCAGGCGATGGACGCCATGAACCGACAGTCGGACATTGTCAGCATACGATTCATGATTACTCCGCCCTTCTACAAACGGTGGTACATGAACCTGTTCTATATGCTGCTGATGCTTGCCGCTGCCTACGGCCTCTTCCGGCTCCGTCTGCGCAAGCTGGAGAAGGATAAGATACATCTGGAGAAAGTCATCAAGGACCGTACGGCAGAGGTGGTAAGACTGGAGAAGATGGCCACTGCCGGTAAGCTGACACAGGGACTTATCGACCGCATCCTGAACCCGCTGAACTACATCAACAACTTTGCCAAGCTCTCAGAAGGTCTGGTGAAAGACATCAAAGCCAACGTGGAAGACGAGAAGGAGCGGATGAACGAAGACAACTACGAAGACACGATGGACGTGCTCGACATGCTCAGTGGTAACCTGCAGAAGGTAGGCGAACACGGACAGAACACCACCCGCACCCTGAAGGCGATGGAAGAGATGCTGAAAGACCGTAGCGGCGGCATCGTAGAGATGGACCTCACCGCTGTGATACGTCAGGATGAAGAGATGCTGCAGGCCTACTACAAGAAAGAGTTGGACGAGCATCACATACAGACGGTGTTCGACCTGCCAGAAGCGCATCTGCAGATAAACGGTAATCCCGAGCAGCTGAGCAAGACCATCATGAGTCTGCTGGCAAATGCCGTCTATGCCGTTGTGAAGAAAGCGAACAACACCCAGTATCAACCCGAGATTACGCTACAGGCGAAAGCCGACGGCAATGCGGTGAAGATCATCGTACGCGACAATGGTATCGGTATCGAAGACACCATCACCGACAAGATATTCGACCCCTTCTTCACCACCAAGACCACAGGTGAGGCTGCGGGTGTAGGACTCTATCTCAGTCGTGAGATCGTACAGAATCACGGCGGAGACATCAGCGTGCAGTCGGTCAAGAACGACTATACAGAATTCACCATTACACTACCCTATAAAAAATCATAGCACTATGGACCAGATTGAACAGTTGAAAGAACAACTCCATAAACAGGAAAAGCTCGCCTCGCTAGGCGTCCTGAGTGCTGGCATCGCCCACGAGATACAGAACCCCCTGAACTTCGTCATCAACTTCAGTAAGATGTCGGACAAGCTGCTCAAGGATCTGGAGGAGATTGTGGCAGACAACGAGGATAAACTGCCCGAAGCCGACCGCGAAGACCTCAACGACATTGTGGCCGACCTGAAGGAGAACATGATGAAGATTGTGGAGCACGGCGAACGCGCCATCAGCATCATACAGGGTATTCTGCTCGTGTCGAGAGGCAAGGAAGGCGAATTCCTGCCCACCGATGTGTCGAAGCTCGTGAAGGAATACGTATGGCTGTCGTATCACGGCATGCGTGCCAACCATAAAGGCTTCAACGTGAGCATACACGAGAGCTATGAGGAAGGGCTGCCCATGACGATGGCCATTCCACAGGACCTGAGCCGTGCGGTGATCAACATTACCAACAACGCCTTCTATGCCGTGTGGAAGAAACAAGAAACGATGGGCGAAGGTTATATGCCGGAGGTGTCGGTGAAGGTGACATCGGCGGAGGACCATATACAGGTGAGTATTGCCGACAATGGTGAAGGCATGAGCGAAGAGGTGCAACAGCGTGTTTACGAGAACTTCTTCACCACCAAGCCCGCCGGACAAGGCACAGGACTCGGCATGGGCATCACCCGCGACATCATCGAGAACAAACATAGCGGACACCTGTCGTTCACATCGGTTCAAGGCGAAGGCACTACCTTTACGTTCACTATACCCATTAGAAAATGAGCACAAGAAGACACCTTATTATAATAATAATATGCCTGTTGACGACGCTCTCTGTTTCAGGACAGGATTACACCGCCCGACAGATCTACGCCCAGGCGGAAAGCGAATACGACATCGGCCGCATCGAACAGGCGCTATTGCTGCTGCAAGGCAACGTAGAGCACTTCAGCGGCAACCTGCGGGAGAGTGCCTACCGACTGATGGCTCTCTGCTGGCTCGCACTCGATGAGACCGAGAAGGCAGAACAAGCCACCCATTATCTGCTGAATGCCGACCCCTACTACTCTGCCTCGCCACAAGACCCGCAGCGGTTTATCGATATGGTGGAGAACCTCCGTTCGGGTCTCACGGCAAAGGTTACCACAGCCTCCAGTCAGGCAGAGTCGTTGGCTGAGGTGCCTGTGCCCATCACCCTTATCACCGAGGATATGATCCGTAACTGCGGCGCACAAAACCTGCAGGAAGTGCTGGCCACCTATGTACCCGGTATGAACATCATTGACTGTAACGACGACATCAACATCGCCATGCGCGGCATCTACAGCAACGGACAGGAGAAGATACTCATCATGCTCAACGGCCACCGCTTGAACAGCTACTGCACCAACATTGCCGCACCCGACTTCAGTGTCAGTCTGGAGAAAATCAAACAGATAGAGGTCCTGCGCGGTCCTGCCTCATCGCTTTATGGCGGTGTGGCCCTCACAGCTGTGGTGAACCTTATCACCAAACAGGGCGCCGACATCGACGGTGTGAAGGTAAAGGCAGGCGTGGGCAACTACGGACAGATGCGCGGCGACATTATCCTGGGCAAACGCTATTTCGACCTCGACCTACTGGTTTGGGGCAGCCTCTACAAGAACAACGGTGAGGAGATGAAAGTGCCGGAAGAGCGATTCGACGAAGACATCTACGTCATGCCTTACGACAACTTCAAGATAGGCCGTATCGGCAACAAGCCCTCGCACGATTTCGGCCTGCAACTGAAATGGAAAGACCTGCAGTTTCTCTATGACGCCCGATTCTCACAAATCGTAGCGCCTTTCACCATGAGTACGCTGGCCAAGACCTACGACTGGGACAGGTATAAATCGATGAACGGCTATTCACCCAGCTTTGCGACGACGTCGCACCATGTAGACCTGAGCTACAGCCGACAGTTTAGCAAGCTCTACCTCAAGGGCAACATCGCCTACGACAACTCCGACCTGACACACTACCAGGTGCTGCTCGACACAGAGTTTCCGGCATTAAGCACATTGTTAGGGTTTGAGGTTGATGCCCTTAATAACATTTTCAATTATCCCGGACTCTTCAGATACATCAACGGTCAGGAGCAGAACTACAGTGTACAGCTGAAAGGCGACTACAGCTATGTGAACAGCAAAGCGCATAAAGGCAACCTGAGCCTCGGTACGGAGTTTTCTCATTTCAAACTCGACGACGTGCGCTATGCACTCGGCTATAATTACGAAAATGTAGCCCCGGAAAATCCGATGATTCCAGAACATGGTAAAGGTCATGAGAACAGTTATAACGCCTTCTTGCAACTGAAGCACCAGTGGCGTTCGTTAATTTTTAATGCCGGACTGCGATACGACCATAAGAAGCGTGTCGACAATCGTACGCTGAATGAGTTCTCACCCCGTGTGGCACTCATCCTCATGAAACCAAAATGGAACCTCAAACTCAGCTACTCGAAGTCGTTTGTCGATGCACCTTATTTGTATCGTAAGACCGACGAGCTGCTGCCATTGTTGACAAAGAGCACTAGTCTAGATAACTATGCCACCCTAGACCCAGAGTTCGTGCATTCCTTCCAGATTACCTTTGCAGGATTGGAATGGGCAAAGGGATTGTCCTTCGAGGTCAACGGCTTCTACAATAAGGCTGAGGACCTGATTATGACCCACATTATCGAGCATTTGAACGAGGCGGTCAACAAGACCGCAGGTGTGGAAGTGATGACCAGCTACCGCAGACCGAAGTACAGCGTAGAATTCAACTGCACCTGGATACGCACCTTCAATTCGAACCTCTTTATCAGGAACATTGATACCAACAACAACACGCCGGCCATCACGTCGAATGTGGTCTTAGCCTGGCAGGCAACTCCCCGACTGAAGCTGTTCTCAAATGTGTTGTTCGAAAGTAAGCAAACCTCATATAACCTCGACCTTACGCAGATGATTCTATACACCAATATCGCTTCCTACATCGAGGAAGCGTTGGAGAATGAGTATTACGATTCGGTGATGGAATGGGCAGAAGAGTTGGAGAGGGTGAAAGAAACACTCATCCATCAGGAAGACATGAAGGCCCGCGCCATCATGAACCTCGGTGCTGAGTACAAGTGGGGCAACCTGACCCTCGGAGTAAATGTGCGTAACCTTTTCAACACGCAATACAACCGCAGCGGTATGAACACCAAACTCATTCCCCAAAAAGGACGCTGGTTTATGCTCGATGTGGCCTATAAGTTCTGACCAGAAGGCCGAATTTTGCCCCAAATCCTTGATTAAGCGCAAAAATAACATTATTTAATACAGAAATTGCAATTTAGACTTTGCAATTTGAAGAAAAAGTAGTAATTTTGCCGCACTTTATAAAGTATCAGAACAAATCAAAGGCAAATGGAGGCTTTTTTCAGGACACATAGATACCTTGTGGAGCATGTGAATGCACCCGTTCGTCGCACCCTCATGGATGAGATCAACTGGAACGACCGTCTCATTGGCATCAAGGGTACCCGAGGCATCGGAAAAACCACCTTCCTGCTGCAATACGCCAAGGAAAAGTTTGATATCAACGACCGCCAGTGTCTGTATATCAACATGAACAACTTCTATTTTCAGGGTCACGGTATTGCCGACTTTGCCGGAGATTTCTATCATCATGGAGGTCGCACACTCCTCATCGATCAGGTGTTCAAACAGCCTGACTGGAGCACAGAGCTCCGTAAGTGCTACGACCTTTACCCTAACCTCAAGATTGTTTTCACGGGTTCGAGCGTGATGCGCCTGAAGGATGAGAATCCCGAACTCAATGGCATCGTGCAGTCGTACAACCTGAGAGGATTCTCCTTCCGCGAGTTCATCAATCTAATGACGGGCAACCATTTCCGTGCCTACACCCTCGACGAGATCCTCAGCGACCACGAGCGCATCATCAAGCAGATTCTGCCCAACGCCTCCCCCAACCGCTATTTCCAGGACTATATCCATCACGGCTTCTATCCCTTCTTCCAGGAGCACCGCAACTACAGCGAGAACCTGCTGAAGACCATGAACATGATGACCGAGGTGGACATCCTGCTCATCAAGCAGATTGAGCTGAAGTATCTCACGAAGATCAAGAAGCTCTTCTACCAGATTGCTGAGGAAGGCTCGAAGAAGGCACCCAACGTGAGCAAGCTCGCCAACGACATCGAGACCTCACGCGCCACCGTGATGAACTATATCAAGTATCTCACCGACGCCCGTCTGTTGAACCTCATCTACCCCATCGGCGAAGACTTCCCCAAGAAGCCCGCCAAGGTGATGCTTCACAACTCCAATCTGCTCTACGCCATCTACCCCATCCAGGTAGAGAAGCAGGAGGCAATGGAGACCTTCTTCGTCAATTCGATGTGGAAGGATCATAAGGTGAATACGGGTAGTCGCGAATGCAACTATCTCGTCGACGGTAAGCTGAAGTTCCGCATCATGGATGCCCATCAGATGCAGCGCGCAAAGATTCAGGATGACGTGATTTACGCACGATACAACACAGAAATAGGACGAGGAAATCAGATTCCTCTCTGGTTACTAGGCTTTTTATATTAGTTAGTAATATATTAATAAAGGTTATTCATTTATATTTTAACAAACAAATGGCTAAAGAAAAGAAATTTATCACCTGTGATGGTAACGAGGCTGCGGCTCATGTGAGCTATATGTTCTCGGAGGTAGCTGCTATCTACCCCATCACCCCGTCTTCGCCTATGGCGGAGCATGTTGACGAGTGGGCTGCCCGTGGTCGTAAGAACCTCTGGGGCCAGACCGTCAGTGTTCAGGAAATGCAGTCAGAGGCTGGTGCTGCCGGTGCCGTTCACGGTTCACTGCAGGCTGGTGCCCTCACCACTACATTCACCGCTTCTCAGGGTCTGCTCCTGATGATTCCTAACATGTACAAGATTGCCGGTGAGCTGATTCCCTGCGTATTCGACGTTTCTGCCCGTACGCTGGCTTCACACTCTCTGTGTATCTTCGGTGACCACCAGGACGTGATGGCTTGCCGTCAGACTGGTTTCGCCATGCTCTGCGAGGGTTCTGTACAGGAGGTGATGGATATGACCGCTGCTGCTCACCTGGCTTCTCTCGAGACCTGCGTACCGTTCGTTAACTTCTTCGACGGTTTCCGCACCTCTCACGAGTATCACAAGATTGAGCTGCTCGACCAGGAGGATGTCCGTCCTCTCGTGAAGGAAGAGTACATCAAGCGTTTCCGCGATCGTGCTATGTCGCCTGAGCGTCCTATCACCCGTGGTACCGCTGAGAACCCCGAGACCTTCTTCACACACCGTGAGGCCTGCAACCCCTACTACGATGCAGTACCCGAGGTGGTTGAGAAGTATCTGGGCGAGCTCTCTAAGATCACAGGCCGTGAGTATCACCTGTTCTCATACTACGGCGCTGAGGATGCCGACCGCATGATCATCCTGATGGGTTCTGCTACCGATGCAGCCCGCGAGGCCATCGACTACCTGAACACTCAGGGTCAGAAGGTTGGTATGATCTCTGTTCACCTCTATCGTCCGTTCAGCGTGAAGCACCTGCTCGCAGCTGTTCCCAAGAGCGTGAAGAAGATTGCCGTCCTCGACCGTACAAAGGAGCCCGGTGCTACCGGCGAGCCTCTGTATATGGACGTGAAGGATGCCTTCTACGATGTTGAGAATCGTCCCCTCATCGTCGGTGGCCGCTATGGTCTTGGTTCTCACGATACTACTCCCGCTCAGATCATCAGCGTGTTCAACAACCTCGCTATGCCCGAGCCCAAGAACCACTTCACCATTGGTATCGTAGACGACGTGACCTTCACCTCTCTGCCTGAGGTTCCTGAGATTGCTCTCGGTGGCGCTGGCATGTTCCAGGCTAAGTTCTACGGTCTGGGTGCTGATGGTACCGTAGGTGCTAACAAGAACTCCGTGAAGATCATTGGTGACAACACCGACAAGTACTGCCAGGCTTACTTCTCTTACGACTCTAAGAAGTCGGGAGGTTTCACCTGCTCTCACCTGCGTTTCGGTGACACGCCTATCCGCTCTACCTATCTGGTAACCACACCTAACTTCGTGGCTTGCCACGTTCAGGCTTACCTCCACATGTACGACGTGACCCGCGGTCTGCAGAAGAACGGTCAGTTCCTGCTGAACACCATCTTCGATGCCGACGAGCTCGAGAAGTTCATGCCTAACAAGGTAAAGCGTT